>Ga0129311_1001448_pt1 | contig 16783 bp, 17 predicted proteins | sample Go1ome_FD_94435 | JGI IMG/M metagenome (GOLD analysis project Ga0129311, IMG submission 94435) | Western lowland gorrila individual fecal microbial communities from Wisconsin, USA - Go1022B metagenome | ecosystem: Host-associated > Mammals > Digestive system > Large intestine > Fecal | place... | reverse complement strand
TCCAAAATGCTACGCATTTCGTCGGTGTGGCGTATCCGCCAAATAAAATTTCAAAAACAGTCTTAAAAATGCAAGCATTTTACACCTGTTTTATGAAATTTTGCTTGGCTCTGAACAGTTACATATTTTTAATACATGACCATCAGGCGGCTGATCAGGAACTGATACTCGTCGATGGTCTTTTTCATTGCCAATGCCTCGTCAATGTCAAAGTCCGTGAACTGACCGGCTTTATAGGCAATGACTCTGTTGGTCGCACCGCCGGACAACAGGTCAACGGCATAAGCACCCATTGTGGATGCGTATACCCTGTCTTTAGCTGTCGGCGAGCCGCCTCTCTGAATATGACCAAGAATCGTGGCTCTTGTCTCAATACCTGTGGCCGTTTCTATACGTTTGGCCAGTCGATTCGAATCCCCGATACCTTCCGCATTGATGACAACATGATGTTTCTTGCCTTTCAAACGGTTTGAGAGGATCGTCTCGATCAGATCCTGCTCATCGAACTGTTCCTTTTCAGGTATCAGAATGCCGTCCGCACCGTTGGCAATTTCGCACCAAAGGGCAATATAACCTGCATTTCTGCCCATAACTTCAATGATGCTGCATCGCTCATGGGACATGGATGTATCTTTGATCTTGTCAATGGCTTCCACAGCCGTATTGACCGCCGTATCAAAACCGATGGTATAATCCGTACATGCAATATCCAGATCGATGGTTCCGGGGATACCAATGGTATTGATGCCCAGAGCTGACAGCTTCTGTGCTCCTCTGAAGGAGCCATCACCGCCGATGACGATCAGTCCGTCAATGCCATGCTTCTTAAGGATCTCTGCCGCTTTCTGCTGTCCTTCCTCAGTCATAAATTCTTTGCATCTGGCAGTATACAGAATTGTACCGCCGCGTCGCATAATTTCTGAAACGCTCTGCTTGTCCATATCAATGATCTCTTCATTCAAAAGGCCGGCATAACCGCGCATGATACCTTTCACATTCAGGCCGCTGGCGATAGCTGTACGCACGATCGCACGAATAGCCGCATTCATCCCCGGTGCATCTCCGCCGCTGGTCAAAACGCCAATTGTCTTAATCTCACCCATTTGATATCTCCTCCTTTATTCTCCCTGCTCCATCCCCTTACAGCGACTACACAGGGCACTCTGTCTGTCCATATGACTTTTTAAAGTTAATCCATATAGCTATAGTAGACTTTTCCATTCTGCTCAAAAAGCTTTTCTGCTGCTGTCTGTGTCATGGAATATACTTCTCCCTTTGCAGGATCCGCAATCCAGACATAATCATTATCATAAGCCGTGATCAGGCCGTAATTGTTGTTTGAAAGTTTGACAGCCACAACACGGTCGCGATAAACAAAATGAAGCACATCGTCTAGCTTCAGGCCGCTCAGATCAATCGTCTCCGCCGGTAGTACCGCTGTCATCGCCGCAAATAACGGCTCTGCATCATCGATCGTGCCATTTAATTCCCAACCTTCGTAATCTGCGATCGTCTTGATTAAAATGCTGTTCATGCTCTGTGTACTGCTGGTCTTGTCAATACTGTCAATATTCAGATCCCAGATATAAGCTCTTCCGGCTTTCTGCCAGATCACCTGCTTGTGGCTGGTCATAATCGTGCCGGCGTAGGTCGTACCGTAATCCACAGCCTCCTGGATCGTCGCAAATACCGCATCCATGCGTCCCTTTGTATAAACATAATACTGCATTTCCACCTGATTCGTATCTTCGTATTTCCTTGAAATATCATAACCCGGATCCAGGTAACGGGCACTCTGTGAAATCGGCACAAAACTGTCGGATGTATTCAGATGCAGCCAGTTCTGCTGTCCTCTGATACTGTCCTTTTGTTTATCCACATAAATCTTCTGGTCATCATTTTCGATATTACGGATGATATAATCTTCACCATCATCCTGATAATCCGTATAATTTCCGTTCTTTACAGCCTTGGCCAGCTTCATGGATATATTGCCGTCACTGATGGTCAGCCGCATCACATAGTCACCGCTCTTCTGATACGTCTTGACTTCATTATAATTCTCATCCATAATGTGCACTTCGCTGATCGGTGTGCGAATGACACCGGAGGAATCCTCTGTCAACATCTGCGGATCAATCAGACCATAGATCAGATCCTTTCCCGCATAGCCAAGAGGCACAATCCGCCAATCGCCGCCTTCAATGGTTCTTTCCTTTCCGGAATTCAGATCAACGATCTTCAGCCGTTCTCCGGCATTTTCATCACCGCCGTCACACATAACAAAAATGCCGTCTCCCGATGCTGTACAATTGCTGCTGTTGAGGTCTTTATAGGCCACATCCATTTTGCCCATATTGACATCGATGGCATAAACGGTATCTTCCAGCAAAAGGTATAACGTACCGTCGTCATTCATATACGCCAGTTCCTCCAGGCCTGATCTCATCTGCTCAAAACCTTTATTAAAAGGCATAAAAACAAGATCTTCCAGAAGGACATCTTCGTGGCTGAAATGATAAATCATCACGCCTTCCCGACCTTCGTAATTGCCGGAATGCATATAACCATACACAATAAAATACAAATCTCCGTTTTCAGGATCCGCATGAACAACCTTGATGCCGGCTTCATCCTGCCGTCCGCAATTGTGATTGTCATCCTCCTCCGTATAAACCTTGGTCATAATACGGTTGGTATTGTCATAAAGCCACAGCTGCTGATCCCCTGTTACCCAGGTATACTGCTGCTGGTCTGTTCCATAGGAGGCATAGTCGATATCTGAAGTGTCTCCGATACCAAGCCTGAGTGCTCCGGAAGAAACAGTTATATCTGCCAATCCGATATTCTCTGCCATCCGCCGTTCAAAATCCAAAAGATAGACCTTTGAATCTGTCCATCGCAGCCTGTAATACTCATTGACATTATAAAATGTATTAATATCTCCGGCTGATGATTCTATCGTATAGGACAAGGTAAACGCCGCCGTCTCCGTATTAATCTCCTTCAGACGAATAGCGATCTCACTTGTTCGGTATGGCGCCATGCTTCCCCATGTCACCGTATCCGATGATGAATACAGCGTCACCAGACTCTTGTCTGAACTCGAGGAAGAAGAGGTCGATTCAAGATAACTGCTCAAAGCATCTGCACTGTCCTTATTGAAAGTCGCTTCATTGAAATCCAGGACAAACTTGAGTTTCTCAGCTACCTTCAGGTCTGATCCGTAACGGACTCTTGTATAATAATGATAAACCTGATCCTGATCATCCTTCAGCATCAGATGCAGACAATACTCCCTGTTGGAATACAGTGTGTTTTTGAATTGAAGCTGCATCTGGACCATAGCATTGACCTTTTCCATGTCAGTACATTCACCGTTTTCGATTAAATCCGTATACTGATCATTGTACAGCTCAAAACTGACATCGGAAATGTTATGCCCATAGGTATCCATACTCAGATTGATGGTCTTGCTCTCACCTACAGGTGTCAGCGTATCTCTGTAGTAACCGCCGTCTACCGGCTCTGTATACCCATGCATTTCATTCATGAGTTCACCACCGGTACGCACATACAAAAGTGGCAGATCTGCGCTTGAACGCTGCTGCTCACCGCTGACCTTCCCCTGATTAAGCACAAAGCTGCTGACACAGACTGCTGCAATAAAAGCGGTAAGATAGGCCAGGAGCGTCAATAGTATCTTCTTAATTCTGCTCATACGCCATCTCCCCTTCCATCTCCTTAAAAAGTTTCTCCAGGGTCAGCTCTGCACCAAAGAAATCTCTGCACTTCTGATAATTCTCCATCTGCTGCTTTCTGGCCGCTTTCGGCAAAAGTCCCTTGGACTTCACCCCGCGGATCAGAATGTTCTTCGGTGTATGTTCCATATCGATAAATTCGAGAAGCTGCGTCTTATAGCCTTGCATTTCCAACAGCTGTCCACGCATGGCATCTGTCATCAGGGCAGCTGTCCGCTCTTTGATGAGCCCGTACTGAAAAGCCCCGGACAAAGTTTCACACTGCATCTTTCGGTTCAGTTCGTGCTGACAGCACGGCACGGATAGAATCACCGATGCATGCCATTTAACAGCCTTATATAAGGCATAATCGGTTGCAGTATCGCAGGCATGAAGCGTCACAACCATATCCACTTCATCTGTGCCGTTATAATCCGCAATATCTCCGCATAAAAACTGAAGCCCATCATAACCATACCGGTCGGCCAATGCCTGACAGTCTTCGATAACCTTCTGTTTCAGATCCAGTCCCGTGATCCGGATGTCATAATGCTTCAGCACCTTCAGGTAATAATACATGGCAAATGTCAGGTAAGACTTGCCACATCCGAAATCAATGATATGCACGGTTCTGTCGGTTGGCAGTTCCGGCAGAATATCTTCAATAAACTCCAGGAAACGATTGATCTGTCGATACTTGTCATAACGTGTACGGATAATCTTCCCGCTTTCTGTCATAACGCCCAGATCAATCATAAAAGGGACTGCCGTTCCTTCTTCGATGATATATTGCTTCTTGCGATTATGCTCCAGATTCCGTGTCTCCACACAGGCTGCTTTTTTGCTCTTTATTGTTGCCTTGCCCTTCTTGCTGACAAGCACCGTCACCATTTCATCCTGCATCCGGATCTGCGCCTGTCGGAAATCATGCAGTATCCATCCTGACAATGCCTCCAAAGCATCCTCCGCCGTCATATTCTCATGAAAAACCTGCTTGTCCGTATATCTGGATACCTGAAAATACAGACAATCCCTGATCATAACAGGCCGTACCTTTATCTTTATAAAGTCACCGCCGCCTCTTGCACCGCTGATGACCATATCTACCAGAAGCGATGTCAGCACACGCTTCAATAATTCTTCTATCTGATTCATCTAAACACCTTATCTATGTTTTATAAGAAACGCCGGAGTTCCTCAGAGCGCCGGCGCAATGATTATTATTCAATTCTATAGTTTAACATAACATTTTCTGTCTGTAAATTGCGGTAAACCATTTTTTTATAACGATTTACAGGCATTTTTCAATAATTTCTGCGATTCATCTGCTGATAACGCCATCTCCTGTGATGCATCTCACCAAGCAGCATGATCTGTATCATCTCTTCCATACAGCTATCCCAGGTCTGATCCTCGTTTCTGTCTGATGCAGCCGTATCTTCAGGCATCGTTATAAGCGCCGGTTCATTTTCCTGAATGACCGCAATAATCTCTTTAACAACCTGCTCCACCGCGATCCGATCCGGGTAATTGTCAAACATCATGCTGTTCTCATATTCCAGCCGGTCGGCCGCATCCTCAATATATGGCACCAGTTTGCGGGCAGTATTCGGATAAAGCTGTTGCATATACATCCAGTCTTCTTCCATCTGACCCGGCTCCGGCATATCAGTCATGTACAGATCATCCGCTTCCTGTTCTTCCTCCTGCGCACATGACTGAGACTGAAGTCTGTGATTTTGTCCCGCAGTTCCCCATGATCCCCTGTAAGGCGGTCGGCCAGACCCCTGCGGCGGCGGTCCCCATGGCCCCTGATGAGGCGGTCGGCCAGGCCCCGGTGGCGGCGGTCCCCATGGTCTCTGATAAGGCGATCGGCCAGGCCCCGGTGGCGGCGGTCCCCATGGTCCCTGATAAGGCGGTCGGTCAGCCCCCGGCGGTGGCGGTCCCCACGGATCCCTGTAAGGCGGTCGCCCGCCGCATGGCGGACAATTTCGTTGATAGTTGTATGCCATCTGTTTTTCCCCCTGCTGATAGGCTTCTGATTATAGACTATGCATTTATTCGTTTATCGTGTATAATAGGTGCAGGAATTTGAATTTGGAGGTAATATAGAATGAATGTTCAGGAAATAAAAAAGGCACCGCGTCCACGCTACTGCGGTATCCTTGTTCACCCGACTTCTTTCCCGAGCCCTTATGGAATCGGTGATCTCGGTGATGGTGCCTATGCTTTTATCGACTTTTTATATGACGCCGGACAGACTCTCTGGCAGTGTCTGCCCCTTGGTCCGACAGGTTTCGGCGATTCACCCTATCAGGCTTTTTCAGCTTTTGCCGGTCAACCGCTGCTCATCAGCCCGGATCTGCTGCTGAAGGACGGTCTTCTTGAGAAGGATGACCTGGCCGATGTACCGGATTTCAACGATTATTCTGTTGAGTACGGCAATGTGATCACTTATAAGACTGCGCTGCTCCGCAAAGCCTGTGCACATTTTACTGCATCGGAGGACAAAGCCCTGCATAAAGCTTTCAACCACTTCTGCCGAACCGAAAAGGACTGGTTGGAAGACTATGCTCTGTTTATGTCTCTCAAAGATCTGCATCAGGGCCGTTCCTGGCATGAATGGTCGCCTCAGTATCAGGTTCTGGATACCAGGACCCGGAAGGCCGCACTGACCGAACTGGCTGACAGCATCACTTACTATCAGTTTATTCAGTTTATTTTCTTCAAGCAGTGGCATGAACTGAAACTTTACGCCAACAAGAAGGGGATCTCCGTCATCGGTGATATTCCAATCTTTGTTTCACCGGACAGTGCCGATGTCTGGGCAAACCAATCTCTGTTCAAGCTTGACAGCAAAGGCTTCCCGACAGCCGTTGCCGGTGTACCGCCGGATTATTTTTCAAAAACCGGTCAGCTGTGGGGCAATCCGCTCTACAATTGGGCAGAACACAAGAAAACCGGATATGCATGGTGGATCTCCCGTATCCGTCAGCAGCTGCAGCTCGTGGACTATCTGCGTATTGATCATTTCCGTGGTTTTGAAGCTTACTGGTCCGTACCGTACGGCGATGAAACAGCTATCAACGGCAAATGGATCAAGGGCCCGGGAGCTTCCCTTTTCCGTGCAATCGAGAAGGAACTCGGCAAAGACCTGCCGATTTTTGCAGAAGATCTCGGTGTGATCACCCCGCAGGTTGAGAAGCTCCGTGATACCTTCCATTTCCCGGGTATGAAGGTGCTTCAGTTTGCCTTCAATGACACCGCAGAAAGCGATTTTCTGCCTTATCTGTACCCTGAAAACTGCATCTGCTACACAGGTACCCATGACAATGATACAACGGTTGGCTGGTATCTTGAACTGGATGAGAAATACCGCGACAAGGTCCGCCGCTATATGAACTGTGACGGCAGCAACATCCACTGGGATTTCATCCGTACAGCCCTTGGCTCCACTGCCCGCTACGCGATCTTCCCACTTCAGGATCTCTTCGGTTTCGGAAGTGACTGCCGTATGAATACACCGGGTGCTGCTGCAGGCAACTGGGCATGGCGTTACACGTCAGACAGACTCTCACCTGAACTGGCAGAAGCACTGAAGACCATCAGCGAAGTTTACGGCCGTGACCGTGCACGTATGGAGGTCCACGCATGATTCGTACAATCCTTGTCCTTTTGTTCCTGCTCTGCTTCTTCATTATCAGCATCCCGCTGTACCTGATTGAAGCCATCATCGGACATTTCGACATCCATAAGAAAGAACGCAGTTCTTTTGTCATTGTCACAACGGCACTGAAGATCATTATCTGGCTCTCCGGTATTCATCTGATTGTCAAAGGCCAGGAAAAAGTCCCAAAGGATCAGGCGGTCCTCTATGTTTCCAATCATCGAAGCTATTTCGATATCGTAACATTGTATCCCCTGACCAACAATACCACCGGTTTTGTGGCCAAGAAAGAGCTGGAGCGGATTCCTTTTATCCGACGCTGGATGCGCTATATGAACTGTCAGTTCCTTGACCGTGAGAATATCAAAGAAGGATTAAAGACGATCCTCAACTGTATTGCCATCGTCAAAGGCGGCTGTTCCATCTGCATTTTCCCGGAAGGTACACGTACCCCGGGGGATGACATGCTGGAATTTAAGGAAGGCAGCTTCAAGATTGCCGAGAAATCCGGCTGTCTGATCATCCCGGTAGCCATTACCAATACGGAAAATGTTTTTGAGAACCATATTCCTTTTATCAAGGCTTCCACTGTTATCATTGAATTCGGTGACCCGATCGATCTCAAAGCCATGCCGAAGGAGGAACGCCGACATATCGGCAGTCAGGTTCAGGGCATCATCGGCGGTATGCTGAAAGAAAACAGCCTTGCCAATGCCGAATCCTGACAATAACTTATTTTTTTCTCAAAAAACTATTTCTTTTTTGGCGAAAAAATGCTACACTTAAATTCGATTGATTTGAAATGTATTAAAGGAGGAAGTAACGTGACAATAGCACCTATTGCAGCCCTTGGCACCGCATGGATCGTCACTCTGGTTATTCTTGCCATTCTGATTATCGCACTTGTAATTGTTGGTGTATGGGGAAACAAGCAGCAGAAGAAATCAGCAGATGCCCAGCAGCAGCTTCAGGACGCTGCCCAGCCAATGACATTACTGGTTATTGATAAAAAGCGCATGAAGATCAGCGAGGCCAATCTTCCGAAGGTTGTCATCGACAACGTACCGAAGATGATGCGCCGTTCCAAGGTCCCGATTGTTAAGGCTAAGGTCGGTCCGCGTATCATGACATTCATGTGTGATGAGAAGGTTTTTGATATGATTCCTGTGAAACAGGAGATCAGAGCCATGGTCGGCGGTATCTACATTCTCAGTGTGAAGAGCTTAAGAGGCCCTGCACTGGTGACACCACCGAAGAAGACTTTCTGGCAGAAAGTCAAAGGTAAATTCAGCAAAGCCGAATAAAAAAACTGTCGGATTTTTCGAAATCCGGCATTTTTTTATGTCAGACGCTTCGCTCAGAATTCCCCTTGATGGTGCAGCCTTCAATTATCAATAAAAGGCTTCAAAAAACATATTCAACACAGGCACACTCGCGTTGCCAGTCACTGGCAGCGGTACGTAAGCTGGCAAAAAACACCAGCTAAGTACCGGCCGTGACTGAAGCACCTGTGTATGAATATGTTTTTTGAAGCCTTTTTCCGTGCCTTTATGCTGCCCCCTATCCATGTCTTACGAGCGAAGCTGCTTATCTAAAAACAGCCGGATAAAAAATCATCAGTTAAGGCAAATTCGATGTTGTCTCCAACGGATAAATATTTACCTTTCCGATTTTTAACAGTAAAACCCTTGTACAATTTCTTTATGCTACGGTGTGCGGCCTCAGAAAACTTAGATACAGGATTTAGAAATAGACCCTTCAACACAGGTGCTTCCGAAACAGCCGGTACTTAGATGCTGTCCTTTAGCATCTTATGTACCGCTGCCAGTTTCGGGCAACGCGAGTGTGCCTGTGTTGAAGGGTCTATTTTAAATCCTGTTATCAACTCCCTGATGGCCGCACTCTACATAAAGAAATCCTCTTTTGGTGTGAATACTGCCGGATCGTCTTTGAGTTCGGCTGCCTTTGCCAACAGTTTGTTTTTCTCGTTCATTTCCGGATCATCGATGACGGCCTCTGTCAGTTTATCAAGTACTGCCCCCAAAAGCGGTCCCGGTTCGATGCCGGCCCTGATCAGGTCCAATCCGCCGATGGCTAACTGACGCACAGTAAAGCACTGTCCTTCCGCGATCACTTTGTGATATGTTTTCTCCTTCTCTGCCAGTAAAGCCAGTTTACCCGGAATAACTGCCGGATTCTTTGCCTCGATATCTGCATGCTGGACTTTGATGAAATCCTCAAAAATATCCTGTCCGACTCTGTTTAATGCTCTTCTGACACTGACTTCAGAAGCATCGTATTTCAAGCCATGCCACTTGACAAGTCGTACGACTTTTGTTCGCGTGTCGTTGTCGAATTTAAGTCTGCGCATGATTTTCTCTGCATAGGCAGCACTAACCTCCGGATGCTTATAAAAAATCTCACGGCCGCCTTCAACCACCTTTTTCACGTCCGGCTTGCCAAAATCGTGCATCAGCATAGTCAAACGCAGAACCTTGTCCGGCACAATATTCATCATCGCCCGAAGGGTATGTTCTTCCACATCATAGATATGGTTCGGCGTATGCTGGCTGACACCCCTGATTCTGTCATATTCCGGCAGAACAACCGCTGTAATGCCAAGATCACAGGCCAGGCGCATGTATTCGGGATGGTCCGACACAAGAATCTTCACCAGTTCCATCTGTATACGCTCCGCGCTGATATTCTCAAGCTGTTGTACCTTCTCTGTAATCGCTGCTTTTGTCGGTCCATCAATTTCAAAACCAAGCTGTGCAGAGAAGCGCACTGCACGCATGATACGCAATGCATCCTCATCAAAGCGTTCCTGAGGCACACCGACACAGCGGATGATCTTACGTTCCAAATCGCCGATACCATCAAAGGCATCCACAATTCCTCTATCCGGATTGTACGCCATGGCATTAATCGTAAAATCGCGGCGCTTTAAATCCTCTAAAAGCTGACTGGTAAACTGGACTTCTTTCGGATGACGACTGTCCTCATACTCTCCGTCAATACGGTACGTCGTAACTTCATAACCTTCTTTGCCTATCATCACCGTCACTGTCCCATGCTCAATTCCTGTATCAATGGTATGCGCAAATACGGCCTTTACCTGTTCCGGCCTTGCGGATGTGGTAATATCCCAATCTTTCGGTTCACGACCAAGCAGACTGTCCCTTACGCAGCCTCCTACCACATAGGCTTCATATCCCGCCTCAGATAATCCCTTTAAAATTACTGCGGCATTCTCAGGAATTCTCATCGATAATCTCTCCATAAAATTCTCTCCCTCATCTGATGCAATTATCCAATGTTATTTACTTTTCCAGGAAAATATTATTCTTTTCCGACTCCTTGTCCAAAGAATTCGTCTCAATTTTTAATGCTTTCATTTCTTCTATTTTATCATAGAGAGCAGTCAATCGTCTCTGTAAATCTGATATTTTTCGTATAATAAATATCAACAGCATCCAAATGACTCATATGTTGGCTAATCCGGATTTTAATTATCTGTATTTGATAGAAATATCTATCAGGAATTATTTATTTGTCAGTTTTCCCGACTTCTCGGCCAACTTTTTTTCTTCTCTTTTTACTCTGCGTTCCAATTTCTTGATATCTTCTGATGCAGGTAAGTTCTCTGGCTTAATTCCTCTCTGTCCCAGCATCTTCCTAACCGAAGTATTATTTTCAACATGTTCGACAGTAATAGTTTTCTCCCCCTGTAAGTCCTTTTCTTCAACATTATAATTGGTCATTTCAGTTGCAAGATTCTTTGCAGCAATCGTAAGTGTCGGAAGGAAATCGGCAAGTGGTCTTTTATCCTGTATTCCCAAACGTTCTTTCATTTGTTTTGTAGTATATCCACCAAACAACGCTTGGTCTCCCTTAGAACGAATACGTCCAAATCCTGCATCATCTACGCCACGCTCATAAATGTTTTGAGATAATCGTTTTTCAGATTCCCTAAGTTTTCCTCTGGCCTCTTCTCTTTCGATATAAGCAATTCTTTCCTCTATCAATTCTTGTTTTCTAGTTTGAACTGCAAAATAACTTTGTGCAAAAGCAATCTGTTCTTTGCGAGGGTCTCCATTTTCAGCAATAAGATAACATGCATAACGAGTAAGCATATAGTCTTCAACTTCTCTATTGGCTCCACTTCCCAATGTAACCATTTTGCTGACGTCGGCAAAATGGTCTATCCTTTTTTCCCTCTCATTTCATCATAATATGCTTTATATCTATAAATTGTTCTCTCACTGACATTGTTTCTTCTTGCAATCTCTATCATAGTCATGCCATTTTCATATCCAGCTATAAAATCATGATAGATTGCCATCCATTTAGCGTTATGCTTCTGCCTTCCACTTAATTTTCGATTTTTATAGTATTCCAATTCCTCACGAAGTTCTGTATTCTCTTTTTCTAAATCTTCAATTTTTCTTAACGCACATTCCAGTGTTGTAATTAACTCCATTTCCGTATTCTCCCCTTATGACATTTTCATTTTGTCTACATTATATAATAGTCGCGCATATGATGTCAATGTGATTTTGTCATGTCAATCTCATTATTTGTAACAGTTCAGAGCCAAACAAAATTTCAAAAAACAGGTATAAAATGCTTGCATTTTTAAGACTGTTTTTGAAATTTTATTTAGCGGATACGCCACACCGACGAAATGCGTAGCATTTTGGAGGTTAGCTCTGAACAGTTACCATTATTTTTAATTCAATATAAAAAAGACATTCCTTAAACCGTAAAAATTACAGTTCCGAAACGTCCTTTTCACATACAGTATTATATTTTAAACACAATAAGACTATTGCCGCATTTGCCGTTCTACTTCGCTGCCTGAAGAATTTTCTCTTTGAGCTGCGCATCAAAGAGTCCCTTTCGAATCATCTCGATTTCAAACCTATACGGCGCATAACTTTTCTTCTTATTCTCAGGATCCGGAATATACGGTGTCTCCAATATCTTCGGTATCTGCTCAAAATCCGGACAGTTCACTACCTGCAGCAGTGCCTCAAAACCAATCTCTCCGAAACCAAAATTCTCATGACGGTCCTTATGGGCGCCGCATGGATTCTTGCTGTCATTGACATGGAAAACCGCAATCTGATCCTGTCCGATCACCTTGTCAAACTGCGTCATGACCCCTGAAAAATCATGTACAATATCATAGCCAGCATCATGAACATGGCAGGTATCGAAACATACTCTTAACTTATCATTGTATCGAACACCTTCATAAATGGCTGCCAGTTCTTCAAAATTCCGTCCGATCTCACTGCCCTTTCCCGCCATGGTCTCCAGCGCAATATTCACCGGCGTATCGGCCGTCAGCACGGTATTCAGTCCTTCAATGATCCGCCTGATGCCTGCTTCCTCACCGGCCCCCACATGAGCCCCGGGATGCAGGATCAGTACCTTGCTCCCCATGGCAGCCGTCCGCTCAATCTCTTTGGCAAGAAACTCTACCGCCAGTTCATAGGTCTCCGGCTTCACTGTATTGGCCAGATTGATAATATACGGTGCATGGATGACAATCTCATCCATTCCCTTCTCTTTCATCAGATTCCAGCCCTCCTCCACCCGGAGTTCCTCTATTGCTTTGCGCCTTGTATTCTGCGGTGCACCTGTATAAACCATCAATGTATCCGCCCCGTAAGACAATGCCTCCTTCACAGAACCAAGAAACATCTCCTTGCCGCTCATTCCCACATGTGAACCAATCTTCATCATTTTCCTCCTTGTGCCGCCTGACGATAGACCTTTCCGCTCTGAATGGCAATGCCTCTGTCAGCCAGCAAATCATTCACTGTAACAAAAGTATAGCCTCTGCGCATTAAATCGTCAAGCGCCATCACTGCTCCCTGAACACTTTCTTCAAAGATATCATGCAGCAGGATAATGTCGCCATCCTTTGCTTCGGAAATCACATAATCTGCGATCTCACCGGCACTTTTTCCCGTCCAATCCTCGGTGTCCACCGACCACAGGATCACCGGCACATTCAGACTTCTGCAGACAGCATTATTGACACATCCATAGGGCGGACGGACGGCATAACTGAAATCTCCGATAATGCCTGAAACAACCTGATACCACTGCAGGATTTCCTGTTTCTGCTGATTTTCAGACAATGTAGTCATCTGCACATGGTGATAGGTATGACACCCGATCTGATGTCCGTCTTCTGCCATCCGCCGGATAGTCTCCCTGTTTTCCGGAAGATCTGCCTGACTGCCGATGAGAAAAAATGTCACTTTCACATTTCGTTTCTCCAATTCATCCAGAAGCCAATCTGTCACTCCGGCTTTTGGTCCGTCATCAAAAGTCAGGGCAATCATTGGTTTTTGCTGTAAATCCGGATGAAAAAGAACTTTTGAAAATGCTTTTTGAGACACTTTGGAAAATTCGCCTAAAACTGAATGACCATTGTATTTTTGCTGTCCGCCCAAACAGCCCGCACATGTTGTGATCACTGTTGCTGTCAATACAACTATGAGAAACCCGCGGAGCGTGTTTCTCAAGTTATCGCAGCAGTCGCCTAGGTCTCGTGCAAGCACGGACTTTGGCTCGTTGCTCGCGTAAATAAAAAACAGAAGACCTGCCTTACGTCTCATTTCAAATGCCACTTCCCGCTCTATACATATCCATCATATGTAAGCGGCATTCAAATTATCCCGAAAAGCCAAAAATCCCAATCGATCATCCGGACACACATGTACCGAATAATCGATTGGGAATTCTCTATTGTGATGCTTCTAAACCGCCCTTATTATTTGTTTTATTCAGATGCCTTGCCTGCAGAACCGAATAATTCAATCTTCTCTCTGACAGTTGCTTTGATTGCTTCAGCACCCGGCGCAAGCAGCTTACGAGGATCGTAACCCTTGCCCTGAAGGTCCTTGCCTTCTTCGATATATTTTCTTGTAGCAGCAGCAAATGAAAGCTGGCACTCTGTGTTAACATTGATCTTTGCTACGCCAAGATTGATGGCTTTCTTGATCATATCATCAGGAATACCTGTACCGCCGTGAAGAACGAGAGGCATCTCACCTGTCTTCTCCTGTACAGCTGCCAGTGTCTCAAAGCTGAGTCCAGGCCAGTTAGCCGGATACTTGCCATGGATATTGCCGATACCTGCGGCCAGCATGTCCACACCAAGATCTGCAATCGCCTTGCACTCATCAGGGTCTGCGCATTCGCCCATACCAACAACACCGTCTTCTTCGCCGCCGATGGAACCAACTTCTGCTTCAAGAGACATACCCTTTTCAGCACAAATCTTGACTAATTCCTTTGTCTTGGCAACATTCTCATCGATTGGGTAGCTTGAACCATCAAACATAATAGATGAAAAACCGGCTTCGATACATTTATAGCAGCCTTCGTAAGTACCATGATCAAGATGAAGAGCTACCGGAACTGTAATATTCAGTTCTTCGATCATTGCCTTCACCATAGCGGATACAGTCTTAAATCCACACATGTACTTGCCTGCACCTTCTGACACACCAAGAATAACCGGTGAATCCATCTCCTGAGCTGTCAGCAGAATAGACTTTGTCCACTCAAGGTTGTTGATGTTGAACTGTCCTACTGCATAATGACCTGCTTTCGCTTTCTGAAGCATTTCCTTTGCTGATACTAACATAAAAAATTCCTCCATAGATTGTGTCGATCATTATCGATCATTGTCGGTCACAACCAGTCAATATCGGTCATGACAATGTTATTATAGCCCTTTTTTCATAAAAAGTAAATGGTAATTTACTTAAACTTGATATCAATGTACTGACAGATCAGATCCACTGCCTTGTCAATGCCAAGGGCGCTGGTGCTGATCGACAGATCATATGTATGGCACGCCTTCCAATCCTGTCCTGCATAATAGCCAAAATAGCTGTCACGCTTCTTGTCCATGGAATGAATCTTCTTCTGTGCTTCCTTCTCATCCAGATGATCCGAAGCCATGATGCGCTCCGTTCTGAAATCCTTGTCTGCACTGATGTAGATCCTGACGCATTTCGGTTCATCACGCAAAATATAGCCTGCGCATCGTCCGACAATAATGCAGTCATCCTTGTCAGCGATCTCCTGAATAACTTCTGCCTGCTTATTGAACAATTTGTCACTGGACAAAGTATTCTCAAACGGATTCATGGATGTATTCATCGTAAAAGTATTCATCGCCAGCATATACAGAAAACTGTCTGTCGGCTTCTCATCGACTTTCTCGAAATAATCTTTCCTGATACCGCTTCGTCTTGCCGCAAGATCCGCAATATCTTCATCATAGACCTTAATGCCAAGACGTTTGCCAAGCTTCTCGGCAATCTCCTTGCCGCCGCTGCCGTACTCTCTGTTTAACGCAATAATTAAATGATCCGACATCTTAACTCCCCCTATTCTGTCTCTTTATTGTCTGTCACTTCGGACGGTGTCTGACTGTGCATACTCTCATGCTCTTTCACAAGCTCATCATGCAGTTCCAATGAATTCCAGCCGCAATTCGCCTCTGTCAAAACCGCCTTCAGCGCAACCGGCTGAATCTTCATCTTTCTGAAGCCGTGAAGGAAACTATCCAGCATACCGCCGGTAAATCCCTTCAGGATCAGCATCTCATCTTCAAAGCCTTCGCCTTCATAAGTCTCTCCGCTGAGGGAATATCCCGGCACACCGGCAATCGCACCGATGGCTTCCGTGTACTGCGCCCGGTCCACAACACGGATCTTCAATCCCAGTGTCAGGCACAACATGCGGATCTTCCGCCCTCTTTCCGAATTCAAATTGTAAAAATAAACGGCTCCATTTTGTTTCATCTTCTGTTACTCCTATATTATATTATATGCAGCTCGGCCTTCTCTTTAGACGCAACCCGGATCACAACACGACATTCTGAAATAAATACATCATTCATATGAAGATCATAGACAATCTCTGTCTCAATGTTCTCCCCTTCCTGCCTTGTCCGCAGTCTGGATGTAAATATCTCCATCTGGATGACTCCGGCCGGTGTATGGTACTGGGAAGAAATCTGCTTCTCCTTCTCAAATACCATATGGACTTTGCCCGCACCGCGTCGGATCACATCTACTCTATCCTCGCCGATCTTGATCGTATTGCCTGACTGCTCACCGCTTTCAGGATCAATCTCATCATACAGAATATAATGTTTGCCGTTTCTATAGTAATAGGCCGCCCCGGCAATCAGCTCGGTGGTTGCATCTTCACCGAGATCTGTCTGGTGGCCTCTGACTGTCAAAATGACGTTCTCTGTCATATCAATTCCTTTCTCTTTCAGACATTGTTCTCTTCCGGCTATTTCATTCACTCTGCGTACAATTTTCACAGACTG
>Ga0129311_1001447_pt1 | contig 16794 bp, 15 predicted proteins | sample Go1ome_FD_94435 | JGI IMG/M metagenome (GOLD analysis project Ga0129311, IMG submission 94435) | Western lowland gorrila individual fecal microbial communities from Wisconsin, USA - Go1022B metagenome | ecosystem: Host-associated > Mammals > Digestive system > Large intestine > Fecal | place... | reverse complement strand
GATCTGGAATGAAGTCCACATCACCACGACAAAGAGCCCAAAGAGCCTTGGCAGAACAGATACCGAGAGAACACTTGTCTATGACGGCTCGACCAGAGCTGTGTGCAGTCTGTATCCACGCAACGTCAATGTCCATGCCTGTATCGCACTTGCCGGTATCGGCTTTGACAAGACGCACTCCACGATCATATCGGATCCGGCTGTTTCCACCAATGCGCATCTGATCACCTTAAAAGGCAATGGCATGGATATCACGCTTGATATTTCCAGCTATGCAAACGGGGCTGTGACCGGTGCTTACACCCCACACTCCGCCTGTGGCAGCTTAGACCGTGTCCTTGCCGCAGAAGGCGCGCTGCGCTTCGTCTGAGCTACGCAGCATTGTTACCTGCCTGCAACATTTTTTCAGATTTTCTGACGCAGTGTATGCAGGTAGGAACAATATAAAAGCAGGCAGAAAGCCAGGCAGTCTGATCTGCAAAACAAATAGCGGTATAACCAAATGTACCTACAAATCCCAGACTGACTATTGTTCTTGCCAGCATTTCCGTCACACCGGAGAATACCGTTCTTCCGGAATACCCCAGTCCTTGTGTGACCATTCTCGCCACATTTAAAATTCCAAGACTCCAGTAGAAATATCCCATACAGCGCAGATATTTGGCGGATGCATCAAGCACTGCCACCGCATCTTTCTTGACAAAGATCAGTGACAACGGTCTGCCGAGGAAGATCAGTACCAGTCCTGCCAGTAAGCCATAGGCAACTGCCACCAGCATACCTTCCGCCAGTCCCTTTTTGATACGGTCTGCTTTCCCCGCACCCAGATTCTGGCTGCAAAAAACAGAGGTTGCTGTTCCGAAGGCATCAAACGGGCACATCGTAAACTGCTTGATCCGCATCCCTGCTGTAAATCCTGAAACGCATGTACTGCCCAGCCCGTTGTTGGCAGACTGCATGACCATACTGCCGATCGCCGTGATGGAAAACTGCAGGCCGGTCGGAAGCCCCATCAGAAGCAGCTCCTTTTCCACATCACCGCGGCATTTGCGGTTTTCCTGCTCCAGATAAAGAAGCGGCATTTTCTTTGCAATAAACACCAGACAGAGTATCCCGCTGATCGCCTGCGCCGTAACCGTCGCTATGGCAGCTCCCATACAGCCCCAGTGCAGGACAGCAATGCAGAACAGATCCAGAATGATGTTCAGGCAGGCGGAAAACGCCAGAAACAGAAACGGTGTCCTGCTGTCTCCCACGGAACGAAGCACACTGGAAAGATAGTTATACATCAGTGTGAACGGAATGCCCAGAAAGATCACGATCAGATACTGGTAAGCACCTGTGTAGATATCAGCCGGTACTGACAGAATATGTAATATAAAATGGCATAAAAGCGCACAGGCGGTTGTCAGTATGACTGCAATCGCTGCTGTCAGAACAGCACCGTTGAATACACAGTCACGCATCCTTTTCTGATCGCCTGCGCCAAAATATTTCGCGATCGGAACACCGAATCCCGCACAGCTTCCCATACAAAAGCCCAGTACCAGAAACTGCACACTGCTGCTGGCACCTACACTAGCAAGTGCGGAAGCTCCCAGAATCTGTCCTACGATCGCTGCATCAATGATATTATAGGTCTGCTGTAACAGATTCCCGATCAGAAGTGGCAATGCAAACCGGAGCATGAGCTTCAGCGGACTTCCCTTTACCATAGATGTTGACATTTTATCACCTTCCTTTTTCTTTTGCGTGTCTATTCTAGTAAAATCCCGCCCATTTTTCAAGAGGAATTTTCTATTTGCAAAAGGAAGGTGTTTTTCTTGTTTTCCTTACAGACGGATAATGTTTTCAAGCTCTTTTCCGCTGTTGTACTTTTCGATATTCCGCATGATGAGCTGTCCGATAAAGTATGTCCAGCTGTCTCCCATACCGGCTTTGTGCGGTGACATATACAGGTTATCGACGTCCCATAACGGGCTCTCTGCCGGAAGCGGCTCGGTCTCAAACACATCAAGTGCTGCCGCCTGTATTTTCTTCTGCTTCAGTGCCTCGATCAGTGCTTCCGTATCCACGATCGGACCACGCGCCACATTCAAAAAGATCGCAGACTCCTTCATGCAGTCAAATGCCTTCGTGCTGATCATATGTCTTGTATGCTCGTTCAGCGGCAGACTCAGCACAATGTAATCACAGCTTGCATAAAAAGCGGAAAGCTCACCTTCTCCAACAAAGCACTTGTCCACATACGGATGCTCGATCTTTGCAATATCATAGACCTGTACATGCATTTCAAATGCCTTGGCACGCTTTGCGATCTCACTGCCGATCGAGCCGAAGCCCATAATACCGATCGTCTTGCCGTACAGATCCGCATAGCAGGTGCACATCCACTGGTCCTGTCCGAACATCTCCCATACATGCGCCTTTTTGTCTGCTTCGATTGTACGCATTTTGCGGGAAAGGAACAGCATCTTGGAAAAAATATCTTCCGCAATGGAAATGCTCATGACACCTCTTGTATTTGTCAGCACAAGACCGCGTCTTTTCACTTCCTCAATATCTACTCTGTCATAACCGGCGCCCGTGATCTGTACCCATTTCAGATTGGGCATCCTGTCCAGAAATGCCTTATTCACATAGAAGGGCTGCATGATCATGCCCTCCACATCCGAAAGATCAATGCCCTCAGCGCAGGTATCGCACTGCTCGTTCGTCAGATACAGCACCTGCTCCTCCAGGGAAGGATCTAATAAATGTTTGTATAATGTATTACAGATAAATTTCATATTAAATGGCTCCTCTCTCCTTTAAAATCTGTTCAATACCGACAAGACATGCCACATCGGAAAACATCGTGACAGCCTTTGTCAGATCCTCGATCGGCGGATAAGTCGGTGCCAGTCTGATATTCGTATCATGCGGATCCTTGTGATACGGATAGGTAGAACCTGCCGTGGCGACCATAACGCCTGCCTGCTGCATTCTGGAAAGGATCTCCTTTGCACAGCCCTCAAAGCTGTCTACCGTGATAAAGTAGCCGCCGTCCGGCTTAAACCAGGTATACAGATCGTCATACAGCCTGTGCTCTGTGAGGATACGATCCACAAGGTCAAACCGCGGACGCAGGATTTTAGCAATATCTTTCATATGTGCCTTGATCGTCTCCGGGTCTTTCAGATATCTGACATGACGGAGCTGGTTGATCTTATCGTGGCTGAAGATCTGAAGCTTCAACAGTCTCTTGATCTCCGCGATGCCTTCCTCTCCTGTTGCCACCAGACAGACACCGGAGCCTGGGAAGGTGATCTTTGCGGTAGAGAAGAAATATAAGATCCTGTTTTCCGTTCCGTACTTTTCGGCTTCTTTCATGATATCTTTTACAATATTTTCTTTATAAATATGATGGACTGCATAAGCGTTATCCCAGAAGATCCTGAAATCCGGTGCAGCCGTCTTCATTTTTGCAAGTCGCTCCACCGTTTCATCACTGTACACATAACCGCTCGGGTTGGTATACTGCGGAACGCACCAGATGCCCTTGATCGTCGGATCCTCCGCTACCAGCTTTTCGATCAGATCCATATCCGGTCCATCCTTTGTCATCGGAATGTTGATCATTTCAAAACCAAGTGCTTCCGTCAGGTTGAAATGGCAGTCATATCCCGGTACCGGACAAAGCCATTTGAGCTTGCCCTGCTGGCTCCACGGTTTTTCTCCGAGTGTTCCGAATGCATAATAGCGCAGGAACTGATCGTACATCAGATTCAGGCTGGATTCTCCGCCAAGTACGATACGATCCTCCGGAATATGTAACAGCTCCGAAAACAGGCGGATACATTCCGGCAGACCATACATCACACCGTATTGTCTGACATCCGTTCCGTCCTCTGCCACACAATTTGTTTCATCCACTACATGAAACATCTCTTTGTTCAGTTCGAGCTGCTCCTTGCAGGGCAGTCCGCGGCTGATATTTAAAGACAGTCCTTCTGCCTGATATGCTTCATATTTTTTCTGTAATGCTTCTCTTTGCTCCAGGAGCTTTTCTGTTGTTTCCTCTGTTGCTTTCATATATTTCCCTGCCTTACTTTTTGCTATGCTTCTGCTTTATTTGGCGTTACGAGTGTTCCGTATGCCTTTGCCTTTTCATCTACGATGCCATCCTGCATGATCCTTCTGCCTCTGACAAAGGTATTGGTAAGCTGGCACTGCAGTCTCCAGCCGTCATACGGAATTGCGATCTCTCTTGCCTGTGAATAGCATTTATTTTTATCCACGATTGTCTCATGATCAAAATTAAAGCTGACAAGATCCGCATCCGCACCGACTCTGATCTCACCCTTCTGTGGATAGATATTGAAGATCTTTGCCGGATTCTTACAGAGCAGTTCAATGACACGCGGCAGTGATACTTTTCCTTTTGTCACCGCATCCAGCATCAGCGGCAGACGCAGATCTGCGCCCGGAAAACCGGAATTTGCCTTGAAGATATTGTCAAGTCCTCTTGTCTTTTCTTCCAGTAAAAATGGACTGTGATCGCTGCCGATATAATCCACACTGCCATCGTTGATATAATCCCAGAGCTTTTCCTGCAATTCTTTTTTCCGCAGCGGCGGATTGCATTTTGCATACGGTCCGAGTTTTGCCTGATCCTCTTCATCCAGAAACAGATAATGCGGACAGGTTTCAATATACACATCCTGTCCCTCTGCCCTTGCTTTACAGATCAGCTCCATTGCCTGTGGTGTAGAAACATGGGCGATCTCCACTCTGGCACCTGTCTCCTTTGCAAAACGCAGTACACGTTCAACGGACTGCACCTCTGTGATGACCGGTCTGGACAGAGAATGATCACGGAAGCCTACACGGCCTTCTTCCTGAAATTTCCTGCTGTAATAATTGATCAGATCGTTGTTTTCCGCATGGAATGCACAGATCAGACCTGTTTTGGCAAGCTCTGTCATACCGACTAAGAGCTCTGCATCATCCGCCATCGTCAGACCTTTAAATTCCTCATATCTGCCCTGCGGCGCTGTATGCAAAAAGGACTTGAATGCCACGATCCTGCCATCCGCAGCCAGCTTTGTGATCTCCTCCGGGAATTCCGCACCTGCTGCACCGTAAAAACAGAAATCTACAACGCATTGATCCTCGGCACGTTTGATCCTGTTTTCCAGAATCTCCACATTGTACTGCGGCGGGACACTGATCGGATGCTCCATGATCGTTGTGACACCGCCTGCTGCTGCACACATCGTTTCTGTAAAGAAATTACCACGCTCCACATGACCGGGATCGCGGACATGCATATGCGTATCGATCGTTCCGGGGATCAGATACTGCCCGGTCAGATCCAGTACTTCCTTTGCCTCCGGCATACAGTCTGCCTGACTGATCACCGCGATCTTTCCATCCTTTACCCCTACATCTACCTGACAAAAACTGTCTCCTACAAATACAGTTGCGTTTTTTAATACAAGATCCAGCATTTTGACTCCTCCTTCTGTTCTCTTATTCTGTCTGCCCCAGCCTGAGCAATGTCTCATATAATACAGAAATACCAAGTGCGATATCGTCCCAGTCCGTTGCTTCCTCTTTGCAATGGCTCAGTCCGTTTTTACTTGGTACAAATAACATACCGATCGGCATTTTCTTGGCGAAGCTGTTCCCGTCATGGGTCGCACCGCTTGGCATGTCCTGATATGCGATTTTTTTCTCCTTGCAGACAGCTTCCATCGTCTGCACAATCCTTTGGTCACAGTCCACCGGATCCTTCCGCACCAGACAACTGATCGTGCCATGCAGCTTTTCCAGCAGCTTTTCCGCTGCCCGGATCAGCTCCTGCATCCGTTCTTTTTTTTGGTTTCTGCATTCCAGCACCATGGATACCTGACTGTTGATGACTGCCAGCACATTCGGTTCTACCGAAAGTCTGCTGCATGTACAGACAAGCCGGTCACCGATCTCTCTTGCTTTCTGATCCATTGCTACGATGAATCCGCCTGCCTTGACAAGTGCATCGTCTCTGTATTCCATCATCGTTGTGCCCGCATGATTGCTCTGTCCGTCTATCGTTACAAGGTAACGTTCCAGTCCGACGATTCCGGTAACAACACCAATCTGTCTGTGCTCTTTCTCCAGCAGATTGCCCTGCTCGATATGCAGCTCCAGATAACATTTGCAGCGGCTTGTATCATACAGTGCCTGCGCAAGCTTTTCTTTCGTATAGCCGTACTTTTCTGCCAGCGCATAAAATGCTGTCGTCTCAGGCAGCATGCCCATCATGGCACGTCCGCCAAATGTACCGCCGAGCTCATTGCCTTCCTCGCCGTTTGTCGCGATCACATGCACATCCACACCAAGTTCTCTGCCTTCTTCCTGCAGCTTTCTGACACATTCGATCCCTGCCATAACGCCAAGCAGCCCGTCAAAGACGCCGCCATGCAACACCGTGTCCAGATGGGAGGCGATCAGTATTTCTTTTGCGTCTTTCTGCCTGCAGCGGTAGATCCCATGCACATTACCGACACTGTCTGTGTAGCTTTCCATACCCGATGCCTGCATATATGCCTGCATTTCTTTTGCAGCCTTTTCATAGGCATTGGAACCGAATACACGGCTGATACTGCCGTCTGCTTCCTGTCCGATCTGCGCAATATGCAGCATTCTGTCCTTCAAACTTTCTGTCTCCATCCTCTGCCTCCGTATCCCGTTTCGTCCAGACCGTTTACCGTCTAATCCTTCATACTCGGATTGGCTCCGATCTCCAGCTTCTTGCGGATGATCTCGGCAAGTGCCTGTGCGGTTCCTTTTGTACCGAGAAGTCCGCTGTTGATCATAATGTCCTGATGATTTTCATCATTTGGCAGATATCCTGCATAACGGGTATGGTAGGAATCTCTCGCCCGATCAACATCCTTGATCATGCGCTTGGCTTCCTGCGGTTCCAGATGCAGCACCTCAACACAGTTTTTCATACGCTGTTCTTCACTTGCGTAAATATAAATATGGATGCATTTTTCATGCTCTTTCAATACATAATCGGAGCATCTGCCGACGATGATGCAATCCTCTCTTGCGGCGATATCCTGGATGATGTTTTTCTGTACCTCAAAAATATGATCCTGTACCATCCTTGTTTCCGATATGATTGGAAATTTCATTTTCCAGAAACTATTTCCCGCTACCTCTTCATTATTACTAATCTCGGAAACACTGAGATTTGTTTTCTGTGCCACACTTTCTACAATATCCCTGTCGTAATAATTGATACCCAGCTCTTCTGCCAGTTCTCTGGCGATCGGTCTTCCCAGACTGCCGAACTGTCTTGTGATCGTGATTGCGTAATGACTCATTTTACTACCACCTTTCCCTTATTGCCGTGCATCTCTATTGCCCTCATAACGGAAGATAACAGCAGGTTGATGATAAAGTAAACCGCTGCTGCCGCGCCGAATATGATGAAGGCATCCATCGCACCGATACCATGTCCTGTATATTTATTAGCAGTACCAAGCAGTTTTCTGGAGCAGTATAAAAATTCCATAATGGCAACCTGTCCAAAAAATGAAGTATCCTTGAATACTGAAATTGTCTGATTGATCAGATTTGGGATAACTCTGCGCAGACACTGTGGCAGAATGATCGCATAGATGATCTGCAGTCTGCTGAGTCCCTGACTCTTTCCTGCTTCAATCTGTCCTTTTCCGATGGAATTCAGACCACCTCTTACGATCTCACAGATCGTCGCGGTAGAAGCAAGGAAAAGTCCTGCTGAAGCTCTGATATATTGGTTACCCACAGGTAACGCGATGAAACATACCGTGATCCAGAAAAGGATCGGCGTATTTCTGAAAATTTCCACATAAACCGTAATGATCGCTCCGACGATCCTGCCTGCATAGGTTTTCAGCAGAGCGAATATCGTTCCCGATACCAGACTCGCCAGTAAAATACCACCCGCCAGCTTGAAGGAAAGTAAAAGACCGCTTAAGAGCGTTGGTACTGTAACACTTGTAAAAAGTAATCTGCATTCATTTATTATTTCCATTTACAACACCTCTCCTCTGCCAACTTCCATCTTTTTCTCATACTTTCTTGCTGTATGTGTGATCGGGAAACATATAATAAAGAAGATAATACCGGTTACCAGATAAGCCGGTCCGTAACTGAGCGTTCCGTTACATGCCCAGTTCTTTGTCACATAAAGCAGATCGCCGCCTGCAATGATGGACAAAACAGAAGTATCCAGTACAAGCCATGCAAGCTGTGTGCCAAGCGGTGGCAGGATGATCTTGATCGTCTGCGGCAAAATGATCCTTGTCATTGTCTGGAAGTAATTCAGTCCCTGTGAGAAAGCTGCGTCATACTGCCCTCTCGGTACTGCATTCAGACCGCCTCGTACGATCTCCGCTATAAATGCACCGGAACAGATGCCCAGTCCGACGATTCCGACTGTCAATGTCGATATCTTTATGCCGCCATAGACACAGCCGTAATAGAAAAACATAACCTGCAGTGTCAGTGGGATATTTCTAAAAAGTTCTACATAAATTCTTGTAAGCGCCCTGACAAAGCGGGAAGAAGTCGTTGCCAGGATTCCTACTAAAAATCCGAGAATAAGTGCCAGGATCAGGCCGCCTACAGCCAGTTCCACCGTGACACCGAATGCCTTTACAAACAGCATTCTGTCTTCCCATAATTTCTGCCATCTCCATAATGCAAACATATCTGCCATAATCCCTTACCTTACTTTCTATCATTTACCGGAGAGCCCTGAAAACTCTCCGGTGGTTACAACTTTTGTCAAATTTTATTCTGCTGCCTCATCTGTGGCTGCGTCTGCTGCCTCATCTGTGGCTGCATCTGTTGCCTCATCTGTTGCCTCATCTGTAGCTTCATCAGTAGCTTCTGCTGCCGGTTCTTCATAAGAAGGCTGGATACCGTTTTTCTCGATCAGACCGTCGATCGTGCCATCCTCTAACCATTTCTGTACAAGCTCATTGACATAAGCTGACAGATCAGAACCTTTCTTTGTTGCGATACCATATGGCTGTGGGCTGAATTTTGTTTCGATGAACTCTGTATCATCATCTACATATGACTGTAAAATGGAACTATCAGCTGCAAAGCCGTCTACTGTACCGGCTGTCAGTGCCAGTTTTGCTTCAGAGAAATCTGCGAATTCCACAAATTCAATATTGGCATCTGTGATAGCGGAAATGGAATCTTTTTCTGTACCGCCTGCGCTCATTGCGATCTTCTTGCCATCAAAATCATCAATTGTTTTCAGACCGGAATCTTTATTGACGATAACGCTCTGTGCATCTACGTAATATGGCTCTGTAAAGTCATAAGACTGCTTTCTTTCATCTGTGATCGTGAAAGTAGCTGCTACCATATCCACATCACCGGAATCGATCAGCGGACCTCTTGTATTGGTCACGACTGTTGTAAACTCTACATCGACGCCCAGCTCCTGTGCGATCAGTCTGCCAAGATCAGCTTCCAGACCTTCATATTCGTTTGTCTCAGGATTCAGATAGCCAAAGCCAAGCGCTGAGTCTTCTGTCCCATAATGTAATACGCCACGTGCTTTGATCGCCTCTACGGCAGATCCTGCATCTGATGCATCAGATGCTGCTGATTCGTCCGTTGCTGCATCTGTTTCTGCTGAAGCTGCATCTGACGCGCTGTCTGCTGCAGGTTCAGCAGAAGAACCACAGCCTGTCAGCATACCTGCTGTCATTGCCATTGCCAGTGTCATCACACCCATTTTTTTCATCCATTCCAGTTTCTTCATAATGTTATTCCTCCTTGTTGTGTAAAATTATATCGAAACCCTCAGGGGGGATTCTTCTGTGTATTATCTGTTTATAAAATCTTACTTAAAAATTCTCTGGTACGCTTATTCTGTGCATTTGTGAAGAAATGCTCCGGCGTTCCTTCCTCGGCGATCCTGCCATCGTCCATGAATACGATCCTGTCCGCCACTTCTCTTGCAAAGCCCATTTCATGTGTCACAACGACCATTGTGATATTTTCTTTGGAAAGCCTGATCATGACCTCCAGTACTTCCTGTACCATTTCCGGATCCAGTGCACTTGTCGGCTCATCAAACAGGATGATCTTTGACTTCATGCAAAGTGCTCTCGCGATCGCCACTCTCTGCTGCTGTCCGCCGGAAAGCTGTGTCGGATAGGCATCTGCCTTATTTTTCAGTCCGACAACCTCCAAATATTTATAAGCGGTTTCCTCTGCTTCCTGTTTACTTGCCAGCTTCAGCATGACAGGTGCCAGTGTCAGGTTTTTAAGTACCGTCATGTGCGGATACAGATTAAACTGCTGGAATACCATGGATACATTTTCCCGGATCAGCCTTGTGCAGTTCTTATGTGTCATTTTTTCTCCTGCAATATAAACATCACCACTTGTCGGACGCTCCAAAAAATTCATACACCGGATCGATGTTGACTTTCCGGATCCGGATGGACCGATGATAACAAGTTTTTCTCCTTCCTTCACGCTCAGATTCACATCCTTCAGCACGTGAAGATCTCCAAAACTCTTGTTTACATTGACTAATCTGATCATATCGTTTTCTTTTTCTTCCATTGCTCCGCACCTCGTATCTAATGTGTATTTTTGTTGTATACAAGTTGTTTCCATTTTTGAACCCCGGTTCCTGCATAATCTGCTTCGCAGATGAACCGAGGCTGTATCACATATCTTCGATACATGACATTTCATAAAAAAATAGCGCTTACACAATCTGTGTAAGCGCCTTTGCTTTTCTTGCTTTGTTTTATTTATTCGGATTATATGACACCCTCCGGGGACTGTCAATATGATTTTCCAAATCACTTATCAGGATTCGTTACAGCACCTATAGAAATTAATTATAAATCAGTTGGTTCATAGCTTGCCTGAGTGCATCATCCAGATGCTGTTCCATCAGTACTGCCGCTTCCTCGTACTTTTCCGCCAGCAGAAGATCAATGATCGCATTGTGTTCCCTGCGGTTATTTTCATGTTTCTCACTGACTGCACCGCTCATAATGTTGATCCGCTTTTTCTGATCGCAGAGCTGTTCAAAAATATCAATGATATACTGATTCTTTGTGGAATAAACGATCTCCTTATGCAGGGCGTCGTCTGCTTCAACTAAAGCATTCAGATCCTGTTCTTCTTTATATGCAGAATCCTGCTGCCGGATCTTCTTCAGCCGTTCCTTGGAAATACCGCTTCCCGCCAACCGGATAATACCCGGCTCGAGCAGCTTTCGTGTCATATAGACATCTCTGACGACCTTCGGTGAAATAGCCGATACATATGCCCCTTTTTGCGGAATGATCTGCAACAGCCCTTCTCTCTCCAGCTTTGTTTCCGCCTCGCGGATCGGTGTCCTGCTGATACCAAGCTGTTTTCCGAGCTTTACCAGATCCAGAAATTCTCCCGGTCTGATCTCACAGGTCAGGATCATTTCTTTCATTTTCTGATAAGCCAGTTCCCGTAATCCCCCGTTCTCCATATAATACCTTCCTTTTCTTTCCTGCCTCTGCTAATCGTAAACATCAAAATCCTGATCGGCGGCTGCAAAGACTTCCTCTGCAAGTGCATCACCCACAAGTGCTGCAAACTGTGTCTTCAGATTCTGCGTAAATTGTGCAAGAGCCGCTTCTGAAACAATGCCTTTTACGATCGTAATTGCTGCATTCAGCCAGTGTGCCATGTGATACAGGAAATCTCTGACGTATTTTCCGTTCAGCTCCTGCTTCATCTGTGCGATACGCGCCTTGGACTCCTCTGTCTGCTCATAGCCGACATCCACGAACGTACAGCGGTCATCTCCCAGACCGATCATCGTTTCTGCGATCATGACCATATCCGGGTGAAAGCCCTGCACGAGATTGATATCCACATATTTGCAATATGCCTCTCCGTACTTTGACAGCCCATACTGTTTCCAGCCCAGATCCCATCTGCAGCGCATACAACAGTTGATAAAAACAGGCGATTCCGATTTCACCTGATAGTCACTGGGGAGCGTTTCAAAGCTCAGCTCCCCGTATGCAAGAAATGTTTCATAATTTAATGGTCTGCCGTCACGTATGGCACGATTGCGCATGCGTCTGCCCCGCTGCCTTGCATATCTTGTTATGCAGTTGATATAAACGTCTTTTCCGTAATCACCGAGCAGCTCTTCCAGACATTTGCCTGTCAGACCGATCAGTGCTGCATGCTGTTCTACTGTATATTTCTCTGCCATATCCTGACCTTTTCATGATACACATATAACAGTATCATGTCTACCCTTTCTGTACTTATTTTACTTCGCCGCTTTCCTCGGTTTTCTCCCAAGGCATTGGCTTTGTTACATCGATATCCAGCATCTTGGCCGGATTATAAGTGCTGACTGTACGGATCTCTTCATCTGTCCAGCCGCAGTCCATCAGACATGCGATCCACTCTCTGAAGCCTTCTACCGGATGTGGCAGTGTATAAACACCGAAGTCTGTACCGATAATGAAGTTCTCAACACCGAATTTCTTCATCTGGTTAGCAGATGCATACACACCACCTGCCGGTGCACCGGACTGTCCTTCATCATAAGCTCTGTACTGTGGCTCAATATAATAATGTGTTTTCGGAATAGAGCCTGTATGTGTGTGCTCAGCCAGACACTTCTCAAGTTTGGCACCTTTGCTGATCGCATAATCGATTTCCTTTTCTGACAGATGCTCTGTTACGGCGTTGGATAACAGCACCTTCTTGATACCGTATTCCTGTGCGTAATCACAGAGCTTCAATGCCTCTGCGTTGGAAATATGTCCGCTGACTAAGTAGATCTGCGGGTTATCTGCAACGATCTTCATGATCTCATCAAATTCTTTGGTTGGCTTATCAAGCGGGATCTCGATACATCTGTTGTATTCTTCTTCCACAAATTCAGGATACAGATCTACAAGTCTCTTCCACTGTCCGTCTACATATCTGCCTTCCACACCTGCCTGATATTTGGTGGAATGTGCACCAAAGGATACATATCTTGCTCCACTGCCGTAGTAAACAGCCGTTTTGACCGCTCTTGGATTCATACCGCCAAGTACCGTATTTAAAATGATACCGCCGTATGTACAGAAATCAGGGACTGTTTCATTGACGATCCATGCGGTACCGACTGACCAGTTGAATACACACATATAAGCGATACCTCTCATACCGGCATCTCTGGCTTCGATCGCTGCCTGTACCGGATTCACGCTTCGCGGGCTGCTGATCAGGTGTGGACCTGCATGTACATGAAGGTCGATAGAGCCTTTCAAGAGATCAAGACTTCTCTGATAATTTCTGGAATACTGCCAATCGTTTTTGTCAAAGTTTGCTGGATAAATGTTCATAATGCGTTCCTCCTTTTGTGTTGTATTTAATTTGTATTTCTGTTGTATACAAGTTGTTGGTAAAAAAAGAAAGGCACTTTTCAAGACCTCATTGTCTGAAAAGCACCTTTGCTTATCTGCATATTATATCTGCCTTATTGTTTTGTCAAGAACTTTTTTCTATTTTTCTTCATGTATATTTTTGATAGCGCTATAATTATCAGGCTCGTCTTTGATTCCAAGCTGTTCGCATGCCTCTTTTTCAGATATATGCATTTTTTCTGCATATGAACTTACAACCTTTTTTACTACTTCCTTCTGTGACTCTATGATTGCCCTGCTTTCCTCAAGCGCAAGCCTTGCTTCTTCCAGCCTCTTCTGGGTCCCACGTTCATGATTGTAGTAGTCCTGCCTTGCACGGCATTGCTGTTTGACTATTTCATCCTGGTTGTAAACATATAATGCCTCAGTGGCTTCCTGTAATTCCTGATTTCTTTCTGCCATCTGTCTCAGCTCCTCCCACGTTTTCGCCTTGAAGATTTTTGTCCAATATACAAGTCCTGATTCCCGGTCTTCTTCTGTTGCCAGTTTTATTTGAGTTAAGTCTACCACATACAGGTTAAATTTTGTAGTATATACATTGTGATTTTTAAGATTCATCATCCGGTATTTTGCAAAGAATTCCGGATATTTTGGGAAAAGTGTATAGTTTAAAAATCCGATATGATATACCGGTTTCACATCCATATATGCATCTCCCTTTGCTACATTGTCATAGCTTCTGGCAAGATAGGATAAAGACCTTTCCGGCCAGTCTTTCAGATCAAGCACCTGCATTTCCAGATTGATGATCGTATTGTTATTGAGAAGTACATTGATATCCAGGATAAATGTTTTGTCATCAATTGCTTCCCCAAGCTCAATCGGATTTTGCACAACGATATCTTGTACTTCCTCTGTTTTCAATTGCAGGCAAGCGCATACAACGGAACGCAATACATTCTTATGCTTCTGTAAGATCACCCGAAACATGTAATCATTTAAAAATGTATATGGAATCGTGCCTGTTGCTTTTTTGAGTGCCTCCGCTGCCTCTGACAATTTCACAGTTTCCAAAGTATTTACTTTTTCTTTTTGTGACATATAGTGTCCTCCTTATGTGATTGATAGAATAATAATGGAAAATCCGGGCGAAAAGCCCTTTCAAGATGAGTCAAAGCTCTGAGATAGCCGCTGCCGGAAAGACGCGGCGAATATGATTATGATAGCAGAGGAACCCCTTGCAGTCAACTATGGAAAAACAGAAAAGAAAAAGCCTTCGGCTCATAGAATACTTCCTACAAACCGAAGGCTTTCACGCTTATTTTTCATCCTTACCGCAATACTTCTCATGCAGCTTGGCATAGATTTCTGCAAGATTTTCCGTCAGCTTTGTGTTTTCACCGTAATCAACCGGACAGTCGATAATGACAGGTACAGTCTGCTCAAATGCCTTTTCCAGTGTCGGCAGAAGATCTTCCGCCTTTTCGATCCGGTAACCGATCGCATGCATGCTTTCCGCAAACTTAACAAAATCCGGATTGGTAAAATCAACGAAACAGCTGCTGCCATAGCGGTCTTCCTGCTTCCATTTGATCAGACCATAGCTTTCGTCATTGAAGATCAGCGTTACAAACGGTGTACCTACGCGCAGTGCTGTCTCATATTCCTGACAGTTCATCATAAAACCGCCGTCTCCCGTGATGGCAAGCACCTTTTTATCCGGATTTACAAGCTTGGCGGAAAGTGCACCGGGCACGGAAATACCCATCGTGGCAAAGCCGTTTGATATGATACAGGTATTCGGCTCGTAGCAGCGATACTCCCGCGCGATCCACATTTTATGAGCACCCACATCCGAGATCACAATATCGTCCCTGTCGAGCACACAGCGTACATCAGACAGTATCTTCTGCGGCTTCATTGGGAATGACTGGTCATTCTGATAGCTTTCATATTCCTCTGCCATCAGCTTTTTGATCTCAAATGCCCATTCCGGCTCTTCTGTCCGCTTGCAGCGAAGAGAAATCTGTTTCAGGGAATAAGAAATATCGCCGACGACTTCAATATCCGGCTGATACAGCTTATTGATATGACACGGTCTTGCATCAATATGCAGGATCGCATGCTTTCCGTCCGCGTTCCATTTAGCGGGCGCATACTCCACAATATCATAGCCAACTGCGATCACCAGATCCGCCTGCTCCAGTATGACATCCACATAGTCCTTCTGCGGAATACCGATCGTCCACATAGAGTACGGATCATCAAACGGAATGACTCCTTTTGCCATCATCGTATTGATGACCGGAATCTTCATCTTACGCGCAAATGCAGTGATCTCCCTGGAGGCCTTGTTCCTGACCGCAGAATGTCCGACCAGCATAACAGGCTTCTTTGCCTGAAAGATCGCACCCGCTGCCTCCTCCAGATTTTCTATACATGCCATTTCCATATTCGGCTTATGATGCTTCAGCGGTTTTGTCGCAGGCCCGTCCGGCACTTCCATCCGCGCAATATTGCACGGCAGGTCCACATGAGTTGCCCCCGGCTTCTCATTTTCCGCGTATTTAAATGCAATCCTGATAATTTCATTGACGGTATCCGGTCTGACGATCTGCTTGCTTCTCTTTGTGATCGGAGAAAACATATTGACCAGATCCAAAAACTGATGGGAAGTCAGATGCATCCGCTCTGTACCAACCTGCCCTGTAATGGCAACAAGAGGTGCACCATCTGAGTTAGCATCCGCTACCCCTGTGACGAGATTGGTTGCACCCGGCCCGAGTGTTGATAAACAGACGCCCGCTTTTCCGGTCAGTCTGCCATACACATCTGCCATAAAGGCTGCACCCTGCTCATGTCTGACTGTTATAAATTTGATCGTAGAATTCTGAAGTGCTTTCATGACTTCCAGATTTTCTTCTCCCGGAATTCCGAAGATATATTTAACACCTTCGTTTTCCAGACATTTTACCAATACTTCTGCTGTGTTCATCTCTCGTTCTCTCCTATCACCGGAGCCACAGCAGACATAGATCATTGACACATGACATAACGCCGGGCTCTGTTTTTTCAGACCCCTTTGCCTGTTTGCAGTTTCATTCTAACATGCAGACTGTCTGTGTCAATGTATTTGGAGAAATGCGTTATCGCAATTCCTTATCTGCTTATAAACTTTGAAAATAAGCCTTTTGCATACCAGTAGGTCAGCAGAAGGGAAAGCCCCAGCATCAGGATCATGCAGAACATGGTCTTAGTGCCCCCTGCAAAAAAGCCGAACCTGGAGCAGGTATAGACAACTGCATTGGCACTGATATGGAACAGGATCGGAGCACTGAGCCTACCGTAGCTTTCATACACAAGTGCCATG
>Ga0129311_1001446_pt1 | contig 16796 bp, 13 predicted proteins | sample Go1ome_FD_94435 | JGI IMG/M metagenome (GOLD analysis project Ga0129311, IMG submission 94435) | Western lowland gorrila individual fecal microbial communities from Wisconsin, USA - Go1022B metagenome | ecosystem: Host-associated > Mammals > Digestive system > Large intestine > Fecal | place... | reverse complement strand
GTTCCCGCCTGCTCGTGAAACCTGCCGCCCTGGGCCTGAATGTCTGCGCTTTCGTCAACGTGACCCTGTCCGAGGACAACAAGTATCCGGAGGTCATCAGCGCACTGAAGCATATTCCGGAAGTGGTTGAATGCCATTTTGTTACCGGCAGGTGTGCGCTGCTTGTGAAGGTGTACTGCTTCGACAACAATCACCTTATGAACGTCCTCCTCAACACGATCCAGGGCATACCTTTCGTGAAGACGACCGATACCGTCATCTCCCTCGACGAGTCTTTCGAGCGTCAGGTGTGGGTGAAGGACCTGAAGAATCCCGGCTACGTCAACGGCCTGTAAGCAGCCTTGCGAGCTCGAGATCTTCCGGCGTGGTGATCTTGATATTGTACCTGTCCCCCTGTATCAGGGTGACAGGTATTCCTTTTTTAGCGGCGACCGAGGCGTCGTCGGTGAAGGCGGTGTCGTAGGCCTGCCGGTAGGCTTCCCTGATGTCTTCGGAGCGGAAGCATTGCGGGGTCTGGACCGCGACGAGTTTAGAGCGGTCGGGGTCGGGCAGGGCGTGGTCGGTGGATTTCAGGGAGTCGGTGACGGGGGTGCAGGGACAGACCGCGCGATGCTCTTCGAGAGCATCGAGAAGACGCCTCAGCAGATCCCTGCTGCAGAACGGCCGCACTCCGTCCTGGATCATCACCAGCGCTCCGTCGGGAACGTGTTCGAGCGCGTTCCGGACGGAATGGAAACGGGTGAAGCCGCCTTTGACAATCCTTTGCGGGCAGTCGAAACTGTACTTTTCACAGATCTGCTTCCAGGTTTCGATGCCGCTTTCCGGCAGGACGGTGATGACCTTTATCCCGGGGATCGCTTCCGTGAAACTCTCGATGGTCCTCTGTAGGACAGTCTTGCCGCCCACTTCGAGGAACTGCTTGGGGACGTCCCCGCCCATGCGGACTCCGCGTCCGCCGGCTACGAATATGCCGTAAATATCCTTGCCCATGTCTGCAAAGTTAGCCAAAAATATTTATCCCCGGACTTTTGCCGAAGACCTTAAAATGGCTTTGAGAGAACTGTTATTTTTGCTAATTTTGTCAGCTATAAACTTAGTATTTTCGAAATGGCTTTTTCTTTTCTGAACCAGGAACTGGCAATAGACCTCGGAACTGCAAATACAGTCATCTACCAGAACGGGCAGATCGTGCTGGACGAACCGAGTATCGTTGCTATCGACAATAGTAGCGGAAAGTGCATCGCGCTCGGTCAGCGGGCCAAACTGATGCACGAGAAAGTGAACCCCGGAATCCGCACCATCAGACCTCTGCGGGACGGAGTCATCGCGGACTTCAACGCTGCGGAGATGATGATCCGCGGCTTTATCAAGCAGGTGAACAGCAAGCACCGCAGCATCTTCACTCCCAACCTGAAAGTCGTTGTCGGCATCCCTTCCGGCAGCACCGAGGTGGAGATCAGGGCCGTCCGTGACTCTTCGGAGCATGCCGGAGGACGTGACGTGTTCCTGATTTACGAGCCTATGGCCTCTGCCCTTGGCATAGGGCTGGATGTCGAGGCGCCTCAGGGAAACATGGTGGTCGACATAGGCGGCGGTACTACCGAAATCGCCGTCATCTCGCTCGGCGGTCTCGTGGTTCAGGACAGCATCCGTACCGCAGGTGACGTATTTACGTCCGACATCCAGTATTATCTGCGCCAGCAGCACAATATCAAGGTCGGCGAAATTACCGCGGAGAAAATCAAGATTGCGGTCGGTGCAGTCATCCAGGAACTCGAAGAGGAAGAGGCTCCCGAGCCTTTCGTGGTGCGCGGCCCGAATATCATGACCGCCCATCCTGTCGAGGCTACGATAACCTATCAGGAGATTGCCCACTGTCTCGACAAATCCATAGCTAAAATCGAGACCTCGGTGCTGCACGTGCTGGAGCAGACTCCTCCTGAACTTTATTCCGACATCGTTGAGAACGGTATTTTCCTGTCCGGCGGCGGTGCGTTGCTCAGGGGACTTGCGAAGCGTCTGACAGACAAGGTGAACATTCCGTTCCACGTGGCGGACGACCCTCTCCACGCTGTAGGCCGCGGCACCTGCGAAGCTCTCAAGAATACCGACAGATATTCCTTCCTTATGCGCTAAATGGCGAAAGGGCAGGGAAAATACAAGGGACTTATATGTGCAGCAATCTTCATTGTCTTGGAGATTGCTGCACTCAGTATGCTCTCGCGCACTTCCAGCCTGCAGAGCCACTGGCTGAAAAGGATAGCCTACCGCCCTCTTTCCGTACTCTGGAGGGGAGCGGAGAGCGTCCGCAGCTATTTCTCGCTCAAAGGCCAGAACGAAAGGCTCGCCGAAGAGAATTTCGCCCTGAACGAGAAACTCCGTGCCGCAGCCGTCGCCGCTCAGGCACCGCAGTCAGGCCTGAATGCCAGGATGAACTACATTCCGGCAACCATAGTGAAGATGAGCCGCGACAGCCAGCACAACTATATCATCCTCGACAAAGGCTCCGATGACGGGGTTCTGCCGCTTTCCGGGATAATTTCCGACAAAGGAGTGGTAGGGATTGTGGATGTCGTGGACAGGAACTACTCGTACGGGCTGACCCTGATGAACGATGCCGTGCAGGTAAGTTCCCGCATAGGCAGGGACGGTATCGTCGCGCCGCTGGTGTGGGACGGCATACACAGCGACAGGGCTGTAGTCAACTGCGTGCCCCTGCACTACGAGGCCGCTCCGTCGGATACGGTCTATACCAGCGGTTTCTCCTCCGTTTTCCCCTCCGACATCCCCTTGGGAACGGTGGTGGGAACGAGCGTCAGCCACGGGGCGATAGGCCAGGTGAAGGTCCGCCTGTTCCAGGATTTTTCAACTCTCAGGTTCGTCACCATAGTCAGCAGCGGCGACAGGCAGGTAATAGAAGAACTTTCAGCGCACGGGGAGGGCGCAAAGAAATGAGGAATCTGCAGTTCTGGCTCGTCTATCTGATTCTGCTGGTGGCACAGACCATCATCTGCGCCGCGTTCAATTTTTCGCAGCTCGTCAGCTTCTGGTTCCTGCCGATGATGATACTCTGCACCCCTATACGCTTCAACACCAACTCCCTTCTGGTGCTGGCGTTCGTCAGCGGAGTGCTTGTGGATCTGCTTTCTCAGGGCGTCCTGGGCCTTACCTCCGCGGCCCTGCTGCCTGTGGCTCTCTGCCGCAACCTGGTGGTTCGTCTGGTATTCGGAAGCGAAGTCTTCTCCCGCGGGGAGGATATATCCCTGCGCCGTCAGGGCCTGCTGAAGATGAGCATCGCTGTTGCGCTTGTTACCGCACTTTTCCTGATTCTGTTCATCGCAGCGGACGGTGCCGGAACACGTCCGTTCTGGTTCAACGCGGTCCGCTTCCTGCTTTCTCTCGTAGTGGACACGTTCTTCTCCCTGCTTCTTGTCGGCATCATAAATCCCGGTGAGGGCCAGAAATGGAGATAAACAGGACAAACAAGTTGCTTATCGGACTGGGGGTTGCCGTGGGGCTGCTCCTCGGCAAGATTTTCTATATCCAGATCCTGACTCCGCGCTACAAGGAAAACGCAATGAACAATTCCATGGTCTACGATGTGGTCTATCCTCCGCGTGGAATTATTTATGACCGCAACGGCAACATCCTTGTCGGGAACAGGATCTGCTACGACGTGCTTGTGACCCCGCGCGAAGTCACGCCTTTCGACACTCTGGGACTTGCTGACGCACTCGGGGTCGAGCCGGATTTCATCCGTGAGCGGATGGAGTATTACAGGCAGAACCGCAGACGCATAGGCTACCGCTCCCAGACCCTGATGAAACAGGTCAGCATCGAACGTTTCATGCGTTTCGCCGAGGTCCAGTACCGTTTCCCGGGCTTTTCCGGCAAGGTGCGCACGGTCCGCGACTACCCCGTGAATGCCGGAGGAAACCTGCTCGGCTATGTTTCCGAAGTGGATGCGAACTACATAGAAAAGCATGACGGGGAGTACAAAAGCGGCGACTATGCGGGCAAGACCGGCCTGGAGGCTGCAAGAGAGAAGGACCTGAGAGGCGAGAAAGGCTATCATATCTTCCTGCGCGATTCTCGCAACCGCATCCAGAAGCCCTACAAGAACGGCGAGGCGGATGTGGACGCAGTCCCCGGCAGCGACATAGTCACGACGATCGACGCGGCGCTGCAGCAGTACGGACAGGAGCTGATGGCGGGCAAGAGGGGCAGTGTCGTCGCCATCGAGCCTGCTACAGGGGAGATCCTTGCGATGGTGTCCAGCCCCGGCATTGATGTGGACATGCTTTCCGACATAGGAAGCCATTACGGCAAGATTATCAGAGACCCGAACAAACCCATGTTCAACCGCACCGTGCAGGCGTCCTATCCTCCGGGTTCGGTATTCAAGCTTGTCAACGGACTCATCGGACTGCAGGAGGGCGTGCTGAAACCGTCCTACTCCTATCCCTGCGAACATGGCTTCCCCTACGGGCGCGGCCGCAGGCTCGGCTGCCACTCGCACACTTCGCCCCTCGCCCTGGACGATGCGATTGCAACTTCCTGCAACGGATATTTCTGCTACGTATTCCGGAACATACTCGAAAATCCCGCCTACGCATCCACTCAGGAGGCTTTCGACAAATGGCGCGAATATGTGCTCAGCTTCGGCTTCGGGCAGAAACTCGGGAGCGATTTTCCGTCCGAGCTCGGCGGAAACATCCCCACTTCGAACTATTACAACCGTATTTACGGCAAGGGCTCATGGAAGTTCCAGACCGTGATCTCCCTCTCCATCGGGCAGGGTGAAATCGGCGTAACCCCGCTCCAGATTGCGAATCTCGCCGCGACGGTGGCGAACAGGGGCTACTATTATATTCCCCATCTCGTCAAGGATTCGGAGAACATCAGCATAGACCCCAAATATCATGAACGGCATTACACTCTCGTGGACACGACGCAGTTCTCAAAGGTTGTGAAGGGCATGTATATGGCGGTCAATGGCGGTGGAAAGGCTGGCGGAACAGCTTTCGGCGCCGCGATTCCCGGATTGGACGTATGCGGCAAGACCGGAACGGCCCAGAACCCACACGGCAAGGACAACTCTGTGTTCATCTGCTTCGCCCCGAAAGACAATCCGAAGATTGCGGTTGCGGCCTACCTCGAAAATGCCGGTTTCGGCGCGACCTGGGCCTGCCCGATCGCCTCCCTTATGATAGAGAAGTATCTGACGGGAACGGTGCGCGAGGAGAGGCTTCCGGTCGAGAAGAGAATTAAGGAAACTGTTTTGATTCAGTAGGAAAGATGGTGAACGAAGCTCAAAGAGGACTGAAACAGATGATTGACTGGAAGTTGATCATCTGCTATCTGCTGCTGCTCGTCATAGGTCTTGCCAACATCTATGCTTCCATCCATTCTGCCGATCCGGAGCCGTTTCTCGCCTGGTCCACCCGCAGCGGAAAACAGGTGGTGTGGGTGCTGACCTCGCTGCTCCTCGCGTCCGTGATACTGTTCGCCGTGAATCCGAAACTCTGGGAAGTCATTTCAGTTCCGGCGTATCTCGGCGTGCTTGTGCTGCTTGTAGCCGTGATTTTCCTCGGCGTGGAGGTCAAGGGCTCGCGCTCGTGGTTCGCTTTCGGCCCGGTGCGCTTCCAGCCCGCTGAAATCTCCAAGATCTCGACATCGCTGCTGCTTGCCGCGATAATGAGCCGCCAGGGCTTCAAGATGAGCAGGGCCAGGGATTTCCTGATAGTTGCCGCGGTGGTGCTTCTGCCTATGCTGGTCATAGTCGCTGAGAGCGAAACCGGTTCGGCGCTTGTCTACGTGGGATTCATGTTCGTGCTGTACAGGGAGGGCCTTTCCGGCTGGCTGCTGTACGTCGTGGCGATGGCGATACTGCTGTTCATACTGACTCTGACTTCCCCCTTTTGGGTGCCTCTGGCGGCTCTGGCGGCTGGAGTGCTGTTCTACTTCTATATGAACAGACACACTCTTTCCAGACCGGCCAGGCGCATCCGCACCATCCGCCTTTCCGTTGCGGGGCTGGCGGTAGGACTTGCGCTGATTTTCTCGACTCAGTTCGTGTTCAACAACATACTCCAGGACCACCAGCGCAAGAGAATCGAGGTGCTGCTCGGGATGAAGGAGGACCCGTCAGGGGTCGGTTACAACGTCACGCAGTCGATGATCGCCATCGGTTCGGGCGGATTCACGGGCAAGGGCTTCCTGAACGGGACGCAGACCACCTACGGCTTCGTTCCCGAGCAGAGTACGGACTTCATTTTCTGCACCGTAGGCGAAGAATGGGGCTTCGTAGGCTGCGCCGTCGTCATTCTGCTCTACGCATTCATGATATTCAGGATCATCAAGGACGCGGAGAAGAGCAGGGAGGCCTTCACGAGGATTTACGGTTACTGCGTCGCGTCATGCATATTTATGCACCTGTTCATAAATATAGGAATGACGATAGGGATAATGCCGGTCATAGGAATACCGCTGCCGTTCCTTTCGTACGGCGGCTCGTCGCTCTGGGCGTTTACTATAATGCTGTTTATTTTCCTTGCGCTTAACAAGCAGGAGAACAAATACTTCTGAACGCGGAGCGGATGTCCATCCCGTCCTCGTAGAGTATCGTCCGGATTCCCTGCGCCTGCGCTGCGGCGATGTTGGCCTGCGAATCGTCGATGAATACGATTTCCTCCGGTTTGAGTCCTATTCCCTCGATGGCCGCCTTGTAGATTTCGGGAGAAGGTTTCATCATTTTCATCCGGAAGGAGCAGAAGCACTTTTCAAATGTTTCGTCAAGACCCAGCCCTTCGTTTTTCATCATTTCGTCGAAAGCGGCAATTGACAGTTCATTGTTGTTGCTGAGCAGGAAAAGTCTGTAATTCCCCTTGAGTTCGCGGATGAAATCCAGCATGTCGCCGTTCAGTCCGATGAGGAAATCCTGGAAGCATTCGATGACCGTTTCCCTGCTTGTCCCCGGGCGGCTGTGGTTCAGACACTCCTGAATGAACTGCTCCCCGGTGATCTTTCCCGCTTCGAGGTCTCCTACGAAACCCTGCTGCTTGTAGAGATCCAGATACTTGTCAATATCTTCAAATCCGGCTTTCTCCTTGAAAGAGCGGATGCACTTCTTGATGTCGAGTTGCAGGAGGACGCCTCCCATATCGAATACTACTGCCTTGATCATATCGTCAATTTCTATGTAATTGGCTGCAAATTTACAATTTTTCGGTGTATCTTTGCAAATCTGCGTTCATTTGAAGCAGGGTCAGCCTTGGTGGTGAAATGGTAGACACGAGGGACTTAAAATCCCTTGGCCCGAAACGGCCGTGCGGGTTCGATTCCCGCCCGAGGCACTCTTTACATAATTTCAGGGCAATGAAAAAATTCATCATTTCTCTTGCTGCCCTCATTCTTTCATTAGCAGCAAGCGCTCAGCAGAGCCAACCCATTCCCATTGACCCGTCAGTCAGAATCGGAAAACTTGAGAACGGGCTCACCTATTACATCAGACATAACGAAGAGCCTAAGGGACAGGCGAATTTCTACATAGCGCAGAAAGTCGGTTCTATTCTCGAAGACGAGAACCAGAGGGGCCTCGCTCACTTCCTCGAGCATATGTGCTTCAACGGGACCGAGCATTTCCCCGGCAACCGTATCGTAAAATACTGCGAGAGCATAGGCGTAAAGTTCGGCGAGAACCTGAATGCGTACACGAGCATCGACGAGACCGTCTACAATATCGACAACGTGCCTATCGCGAAGATCCCTTCCGCCGTGGACTCCTGCCTCTGGATACTGCACGACTGGGCGGACGGACTGCTTCTCGAAGATGACGACATCGACCACGAGAGGGGAGTCATCCACGAAGAGTGGCGCCAGAGCACGAACGCTCAGATGCGTATGATCGAGACCCTCCTTCCGGCAATGTACCCCGACGGAAACCGCTACGCCCTGCGCATGCCTATCGGACTGATGTCCGTCGTCGACAATTTCCCTTATCAGGTCCTGCGTGACTACTACGAGAAATGGTACCGCCCCGACCAGCAGGGTATCGTTGTGGTCGGAGATTTCAACGTGGACGAAATGGAGGCGAAGATCCGCGACATTTTCGGAACGATTGCGAAACCCGAGAACCCTGCGGAGAGGGTCTACTACGAAGTTCCCGACAATGCTGAGCCTATCGTGGCCCTCGCGAAGGACAAGGAACAGACGAATGCCATCGGAATGATTTTCCTCAAGCACGACGCCTATCCTGTGGAACTCCGTTCGGATCTGAACTACCTGGTATATGACTATGCTGTTACCGCTGCTGCGGTAATGCTGAACGACCGTCTCGCCGAAATGGTCCAGAGCCAGGAGCCTCCTTTCCTTATGGCTCAGGTCTATGACGGTGAATACTTCCTTGCAAAGACGAAATCGGCTGTCAATGCGGAGTTCGTTTCTTCCGAGGCCGGTTTTGCAAAGGCCATGACGACGGTCTACCGCGAGTTGCTGCGTGCCGTGCGCGGCGGCTTCACCGCTACCGAATACGAGCGTGCCAAGGCGAAAATACTTGCCGAGTTTGAATCCGCCTATAATTCCCGCGACAAGAAAAAGAGCGCGGAATACTGCCGCGAGTATGTCCGTCATTTCATTGACAACGAACCTATCGCCGGTGCGGAGAACGAGTATGCCCTCGCCCAGCAGCTCTCTGCCGTCATTCCTGTCGAGGCGATAAACCAGATGTTCGCGAGCCTCGCAGGTCAGGGCAGTCTCGTCGCCTGCGGCATGCTTCCCGACAAGGACGGAATCAGCTATCCTGCCGATGCGGAGATGAAAGCCATGATGGAGGCGGTTGCCGCCGAGGAGATCGCTCCTTACGTCGACCAGGTTTCAGACGAGCCGCTGATGTCCGAACTCCCCGAGAGCGGACGCATCGTCAAGGAGAAGCCCTCCAGGCTCGGATATACCGAGTACAAGCTCTCCAACGGCGCTACCGTATATTTCCGCCACACCGATTTCGATGCTGACGAGGTTATAATGAGCGCTTCCAGCCGCGGCGGCTCCTCCCTGTACAAGGATGCGGATATTCCCAACCTCAAGGTCGCTGACGAGCTTATGGTCGAGGGCGGTATCGGCAAGTTCGGCAAGACCGAGCTTGTGAAGATACTTGCAGGCAAGAAAGTCAAGGTGAAGCCTTCCATCTCCCAGTACAGCGAGAGCGTTTCAGCTTCTTCAACCGTCAAGGACGTGGAGACTATGTTCCAGTTGAACTACCTGTACTTCACCTCTCTGCGCAGGGACGAGGACGCTTTCGCATCTTGGAAATCCAGAACCGCAGCTGCCCTTGCGAACAGGGAGAGCGATCCCATGAATGCGCTGGTGGACAGCCTGAGGGCGACGATCACCACCAACCCCCTGCGTTCCTCCGGAATCAAGAGCGCTGAACTGGAGAAAGTCGACTACGATCGTGTCCTGCAGATTGCAAGGGAGAGGTTCGCGAATGCGGCCGACTTCACCTTCATCATCACAGGTGCCGTCACCGAGGAAGCGGTCAAGCCTCTCATCGAGAAATACATCGCAACCCTGCCCGCGGGCGGGAAGAAAGAGAAGGCAAATCTCAAGGTGCTCGACTACAAGCCCGGTCAGAACAGCAATTCCTTCGAAAGGGGAATGGCGACACCTATGGTGACCAATGTCTTCTTCGATTTCTCGAACGCCAAATATACCCTTAAGAACAATCTGGCATTCGATCTTGCGCTGAGCTCGCTCACGGTGGTCCTGCTTGACGAGATCCGCGAGAAAGAGGGAGGCACCTACGGAATAGGGGCATACGGAGACCTTGAGGAAGGCCCCAAGGGACGTTCCCAGGCATATATGCAGATTGTCTATCAGACAGATCCCGAGAAGTATGAGTATCTGAACGGCAGAGTTCGCGAAATCGTCGCCGCTTTCGCCAAGGAGGGACCTGCCGCCGAGAATCTCGCAAAGGGCAAGGAATTCCTCGCCAAGAAACACAAGGAAAATATTGCGGAGAACTCCTACTGGGCCGGCTGCCTTGCCGATCTGCTCGAAACGGGAGTTGACCGTTCCGCTGACTTCGAGGCTGTGCTCGAAAGCATCACCGCAGAGGATGTACGCGCATCTTTCGCCGCTATGCTGAAAGCTGCCAACCACTCTGAAATCATAATGGTCGGCACCGCCAAGTAATTATGAACAGACGTATCTTCCTTATCCTCGCGGGTGCGGCACTTGTTGCCTGCGGCAGCCCGTCCTCCGCTGAAACGCAGGAGGAGAGTGCGGAACTTCCAGTAAACTGTCCGCAGAAAGTATATGTACGGACTCCGGCATCGATTATAGACGATACCTTGAGTTCGCATATCTGCGGCCTCGCGGGGAAGGGGGATTCGTTGCAAGTGATCGGCTACGACCGGGTGAACAGGGACGGCAGTTTCCGCCGTTTCAAGGTCAAGACTTTCCGTAGCGGAAAGGAGGGATTCGTGTTCGCCCGCTATACCGTCGACTCTCTTCACAAGGCAGTCCAGCGTTACAAGCCGGAAATTTACGATTCGATTCATACGATAGCGAAGGACCGTTTCAAGGCCGGGTCGGCTCTCAGCTGCGACTACTGGCCCTATCCTCGCCCGGACTTCGTCTACAAGAAGATGCCCAGCCCCTGCAATGCTTTCTACTTGAATATTTCACCTTTAGGTTTACGTAGAATCGAGCAGTATATAGCCCTTGCAGACAGCACCCGGATCAATGCTTTCGTAATCGACATCAAGGATGACGACAGCCCGGGCTTCAAAGCGGAGGCTTTCGAGAAGCACTCTCCCACGAGTTTCGCCCGCGCGGGCAAAGAAAAGGAAGCGTTATACGCGGAGGCGGTGCGCAAGCTCCACGAGCACGGCTACTATGCCATCGGCAGGATAACATGTTTCAAGGACAAGCTATACGCAAAGGACCATCCGGAGAACGCGATCCTGGACCGCCGCACTTCCGCTCCCTTCGTGCACGACGGCACGAGCTGGCCCAGCGCCTACAACCGAGAGGTCTGGCAGTTCAACGTGGAGCTTGCGAAAGAGGCCGTGCGTAAATTCGGTTTCGACGAAATCAATTTCGACTATGTGCGTTTCCCGGACAGGGTCACCAAACTGAATGATTCACTCGATTATCGTAATCTGTACAACGAGACCAAGGTGCAGGCGATACAGAACTTTGTGCGCTACGCCTGCGATGAGTTGCACGAGGAGGGAGTCGCGGTTTCGGTCGACGTGTTCGGAGAATCGGCAAACAAGGGCTATACGACGGCCTACGGGCAGTATTGGCCAGCAATCTCGAATATAGCGGACGCGATCTGCGCGATGCCTTACCCGGATCATTTTTCGGCGAACTACTACGGCATCGCAAAGCCCTGGAGGAGTCCTTACGAAATACTCTACGCCTGGGGTCAGAGGGCGGCCGCGCGCCAGAAAGAGACACCATCCCCTGCGCGTGCGAGGACCTGGATCCAGTCCTACCGCGTTATGAAGCACGTGGACAGGAACGGTCTGGACAATAATTCGGATTTCGTGCGCAGGCAGATCCAGGGCCTATATGACGCAGGCCTGAGGGACGGATTCAATACCTGGATGTCCTCCGGCAGCATCGCCACGTACCGCAAGCAGAAAGAGGCCTACGCCCACGACTACTCCGCACCGGTGGCCGCCGAGTCGGAGACTTCTTCTGAAACTCCCGAGCAGGCTGCCTTATAGCAGCTTTTTAGTCAGGGAGAACAGCCTGTAAGGCATATATTTGAACGACAGGTCGATCAGCTTCGAAGATGCGATTATGCTGCGCCTGTGCGTGAATACGTCGAAACTCAGTTTCCCGTGGTAACTTCCCATTCCTGAATTTCCGACACCTCCGAAAGGCAGGTGGGGATTGGCTATGTGCATTATCGTATCGTTGATACAGCCGCCTCCTGACGAGGTTCTGCCTATCAGGCTCCAGCCGTCGGACTCTTTGCCGAAATAGTAGAAAGCCAGCGGTTTTTCGCGGGAAGTGATGAACTCCGCAACCTTGTCTTCGAAGGAGCTGCCCGTATCGTCGAATTCAAGCATCGGGAATACAGGACCGAAAATCTCCTCCGTCATGACTTTGGAATCAGGAGAAACGCCGTCTATAATCGTGGGCTCGATGTACCTTGACGCCTTGTCGCTGTGCCCTCCACAGAGCACCCGGCCCTCGGAAATGTAGGAGACGACCCGGTCGAAAGCCTTGTCCGAAACCATGCGCGCATAGTGCCTGTCGTTCATGGTGTCGGCACCGTGCAGGTTCGTGATCTGCTGTCTGAACTCCTCGACGAAAGCGTCCTTGACCTCTTTATGAATCAGGATATAGTCTGGTGCGATGCAGGTCTGGCCCGCGTTCAGAGTCTTGCCCCAGGCACAACGCCTGGCGGCAAGCCGTATGTCGGCGCTCCTGTCTATCACGCAGGGACTTTTCCCTCCGAGTTCGAGCACCACCGGGGTCAGATTAGCTGCCGCAGCGGCCAGGACTTCACGTCCGAGAGCGGGGCTGCCGGTGAAGAAAATCATGTCCCAGCGGCAGGAGAACAGCTTCCTGTTCACTTCCCTGTTGCCCTGCACCACGGCGACGTATTCTTCAGGGAAGGTCTCGGAAATCATCTTTTCGATGGTCAGGGAGACGTTCGGCACGTAGGGTGAGGGTTTCAGCACCGCCGTGCAGCCGGAAGCTATCGCCCCGACGAGAGGGTTCAGCAGAAGCTGCACCGGATAGTTCCAGGGAGAGACTATCAGGCTGCAGCCGAGAGGTTCCTTTACAACGTAGCTGCGTGCAGGCATGCAGCTTATGGCGGTAGGACGGGTCTCCCGCCTCGCCCATTTCCGTACGGAACGTATCGCAGTGCGTATCTCGGCCTTTACAAGGCCCGTTTCGGTGAGGGTGGCCTCCTCGAAGGATTTGTGCAGATCTTCCCACAGGGCGTCCGTCAGGGCTTTTTCCCATTTTTCTACGGCCCGCAGGAAATCCTTGAGCCGCTCCTTCCTCCATTTCGGATCGAGAGTGGCTCCGCTCTTGAAATATGCTTTCTGTTTTGCAAGGATACTGTCTATCCTGCTCTCCTCTGTGTTTGCAATGAACATGTCTCTTGTTGTTTCCGTCCGGTAAAGTTATCCATTGTATGGTAAATCCCAAACACCTGGCCGAAGAACCAGTCGAAAACCTTTGTGGGAAGCACTCCCTGCCAGAAGCGTATGAAATGGAAGGGGAAGGGGATTCCCTTGAAGTCGACGTTCCTCTCGACGGCGGAGAGTATCTTCTTCGCGGTCTTCCCGGGGTCGAGAATGGGGAAGATCTTCGACTGCACTCCGTCGAACATGCCGGTGTTGATGTAGTAGGGGGCGACGGTGGTGACCCTTACCTTGGATTTCATCTCCTGCAGTTCGATGCGGACGGAATCCGACCATCCGATGACCGCCCATTTGCTTGCGGCGTACGCGCTCATCTTCGGGTTCGACAGCATTCCCGCTGCGGACGCGATGGTGCAGATGTGCCCTTTGTCCCTCTTTATCATATCGTTTATGACGGTGAGGGCGACGTTCATCGGGCCTATGGCGTTGATGCGCATGGTTCTCTCGATTTCTTCCGGGGTGTTGTCCGCGAAAGCCTTGTTCGAGGTTACTATGCCTGCGCAGTTGATGACCATGTCCACCTGGCCGACCCTGACGAGCGTGTCTGAGTAAGCCCTGCGGACGCTGCCGTTGTTCGAGACATCTGCGTGCAGTCCGAAAATCTTTGTCCTGCCGCCCGCCAGAAAGCGGAATTCGGCCGTAACCTTGTCTATGTTGTCGTCGTTGACGTCCCAGATTGTTACTGACGAGGCGCCCTTTTCTATGGACAGGATGCCGAGCAGTCTGCCTATCCCTGATGCGCCTCCTACGATGAGGATATTGTTTCCTTTGACTTTCATGCTGCAAAAATATAGAGGAACGGGGCTATGGAAAAGGGAGTGATTCCCGATAGCTTGGGATAAAAGGAAGATTTTTCTATATTTGCGGAGTTGTATTATACCAATTTGTATGCAGACTCTTGCTTTCAGCGATTTCTGCGGGATGAACGGACTGGGCGGTGCGGAGTCTCTGCACGTGCTGGACAGTGCGGTTTTCCCCGAAGGGCCGTTCAGCGGCGACTTTACGATAGTCCTCTATTCCACGAAGGGGATTTCGGATATAAAGATAGATTCCAAAAACTACAAACTCCGCCGCAGGTGCATTTCGGTATGGCGTCCTGGCCAGGTCATCGAGTTCCGGCCGGCTGAAGACCTCCAGTACCAGCTTCTGCTGATCAGCGGCGAACTGCAGCAGTTCCTGAACGTGGGGAGCGTGTTCCTGACTCTGTTCGTTACGGACGAGTACCCCGTAATAAGAATCACCAGCGCCTACAACGAGGCACTGGTGCGTTTCTTTGATTCGATTTCGATAGTCAATACTTTCGAGGACAGCCCGTACAAGCGCGACTGCCTGCTGAGCATACTGAGGGCCCTGTTCTACAGCACGGGATACTACGTCTTCAAGAGCCTGCGCTTCCGCGACGGGCAGCTCTTCAAGTTCGCGAGCGGGAATATCTCGGAAGAGAACGGCACCGTGGCGCGTTTCATCCGGCTCGTCGAGCAGAAATCTATCACGGAGCGGCACCTGAACTACTATGCGAAAGAGCTGGACTACAATCCCAAGTATCTTTCAGCCCTGGTGAAGCGCGAAACCGGCTACTCGGGGCAGAGCGTGATCGACCAGTATTCGGTGCTGACAGCGATGGCGAGGCTCTCCTACGGCAGGCGGTCCATAAAGGAAATAAGCCACGAGATGAATTTCCAGTCCCAGTCGGACTTCGGAAAGTTCTTCAAAAGGCTCACAGGCCTTTCCCCTATGAACTACCGTAAAAATCGTTTCAAGAGCGTTTAGGCGGCCGATTAGATGACGACCGCACCTGCCACGGGAAGTATGGCTCCGGAAATGTAGGAGGCCATGTCGCTCGCGAGGAACGCGAATGCGTTGGCGACGTCTTCGGGTTCGGCCATCCTGCCGAGAGGGATGTTCTTGATGATGGGCTGAATCATCTGCTCGGGAAGCACCGCGACCATATCGGTCCTGGTGACGCCGGGAGCGACCGCGTTGACCCTGATTCCGTATTTGCCGAGTTCGCGCGACAGGGAGCGGGTAAGTCCGTTTACGGCGAACTTCGATGCGGGATAGCCGCAGCCGGATGCCTGTCCGTTGTAGCTGACTATGGAACTGGTGTTGATGATCGCACCGCCCGTCTCCTTCATGAGTTCCGCGGCTGCGCGGGTGCAGGAGTAGAGGGCCTTGATGTTCAGGTCAAGGATTTTGTCGAAATCTTCGTCCTTGTAGTCGAACAGGGGAGTGCTCTGGGAGATGCCGGCGTTGTTCGCGAGTATGTCCAGACGGCCGTATTTCTCCTTGATGGCGGTGAATTCCCTGGTAACCTGCTCCCTGTCGGAGAGTTTGGGCCAGATGGCCTCGACGGGTGCTCCGGGCAGTTCCGCCTTGATTTTTTCAAGAGCTGCCTTTGCGGTTTCCTCGCGTGAGCCGCAGAGCACTACGGTTGCGCCCTCTTCGAGGAATTTCTTGACAATGGCATAACCGATGCCGCGGGTTCCGCCCGTTACGACGGCTACCTTTCCTTCAAGCATTTTGTTCATATTGAAAAATGTGTTATTGGTGTACATCCGCTAAAGGTAACAAAAAACTGCCGTTTTCCGCGTGGAAAAAGGCAGTAACATTAGATTTTAATAAGTCGTCATCAGACGACCGCGCGGGGCGTGACTTTGCGCGAGCAAAGTTGGAAAGCCGATCAGCGCGCGGGGTTTCAGGGGGCGTTAGCCCCTGACAGATAAGGTTTAATACACGTTGAGGTTTAGGTACTGCAAAGATAAATACAGGCACTCCTTTCGGGAAGTGCCTGTATCCTTATAGATTGGGATTAAAGTCAGTATTTTCCTACTTTACAAACTCTATGTCGTCAAAATAGACGTCTGCAGGAGTCTTTCCGTTGTTCTTGAAGTCGACTGCGACACGGAATTGTACCTGATTCACCTTGGCGAAACTGTCGACTTCGGTGTTGAACGGCGCCTTTGTGAGGTCAAAGACAAACACGTTCCAGTCGTCGGTCTTGATGAGCTTGTTCCATTCGTCAAGCGTGGGACTGGCGGAGTTGAATGTCTGGCCGTTGATTTCCACCGGAGTTGATCTGGAGGATTTGGTGTCTTCCTGCAGAAGAGGTGTGAATCCGGTGCTGCCGACATAGACCTTCACGCGCATTTTGGTATAGTGGCTTCTTACGGCAGAAGTGAACTCGGTTCCGTACTGGTTCTGCCAGGTCGGGAACTTGAAATATGCCGACGAAGTCCAGGTAATCAGGGAGCCTTCATCGAGAAGCACCTTGTCGCTCGGGTTTGCGGCGGTCTTGTGAGGGTTCTCGACAATCTTCATGACATTGACGTTGGCCACCTTGTTGCCGTCATAGAAGTTGATGACTCCGAGTGCTGCATCCTCCATGTCGTCGTACATCAGAGAGCTTGCCTCGACAACGCTTACGCTCCAGTTCTTGTCCACGCTGTCACCCGCGCTGTTAGAGGCGTGGTAAGCGACAGTGTGCACAGTTCCGGCGCCGTTGAGGACAAGGTCGAGCTTGTTGCCGTTTCCTGCAACGCTGCCGTCCACTTTCCATTCCTGCACCAGTCCGTCGGCACCCGCAGTGACGGTTGCGGTCAGTCTGTAGATCTTGCCGTCCTC
>Ga0129311_1001443_pt1 | contig 16809 bp, 13 predicted proteins | sample Go1ome_FD_94435 | JGI IMG/M metagenome (GOLD analysis project Ga0129311, IMG submission 94435) | Western lowland gorrila individual fecal microbial communities from Wisconsin, USA - Go1022B metagenome | ecosystem: Host-associated > Mammals > Digestive system > Large intestine > Fecal | place... | reverse complement strand
CACACCTTAATTCCTAAATCTTAATAAAAGAAAAAGACCTTTAATGTATGGTATCCGGAAATCTTCCGCTACCATACATCAAAAGTCTTGTAACCGTAATGGTATATATTACCAGACTGCTCTACAAAAATCTGCAAACAGCCGCGATTGTTGATAATATATTAAAACTACTCCCCTTTGATGACACATTGCCATCACTATTCAGTTGTCACTTTATTAAGATTCTAGTAGTCTAGCACATTTTGAGTCTGCTGTCAACCCTTATTCATCTTCCATATTCGCCAGTTTGGCTGCCTGATCTGCTGCGATCAGACTGTCAATGATCTCATCCAGGTCACCGTTCATAATATCGCCCAGTCTGTACAATGTCAGCTTGATACGATGCTCTGTACAACGGCCCTGTGGGAAATTGTAGGTTCTGATCTTCTCGGATCGGTCTCCTGTACCAACCTGGTTCTTGCGAAGGGCTGCCTCTTCCGCATGCTTCTTCTCTATTTCGATTTCAAGAAGTTTGGAACGCAGCAATCTGAAGGCTTTTTCTTTGTTCTGCAGCTGTGACTTCTCTGTCTGGCTGTAGATAACGATACCTGTCGGATTATGGGTCAGACGTACCGCAGAGTCTGTTGTATTGACACACTGACCACCATTGCCGGAGGCACGCATAACATCAATACGTACATCATTCATATCAATCTCAACATCCACTTCCTCAGCTTCCGGCATGATGGCAACTGTTACAGTAGATGTATGGATACGGCCGCCGGACTCTGTCTCAGGCACTCGCTGTACACGATGCACACCGGATTCAAACTTCATACGTGAATAGACATGATCGCCGCTGACCATGAAAACACACTCCTTGAAACCGCCGATACCATTCTCGCTGACATCCATCATCTCGATCTTCCAGCGCTTGGATTCTGCATACTTGGAATACATACGGAAAAGCTCAGCAGCAAAAAGGGCTGCCTCATCACCGCCTGCACCGGCTCTGATCTCTACGATAACGTTCTTCTCATCCATTGGATCCTTAGGAATCAGAAGGACTTTCAGCTCCTGTTCAATCTTTGCGATGTTGGACTTTGCTTCAGAAAGCTCTTCCTTAAGCATTTCCTTCATCTCTTCATCGTCTTCCACCTCAAGCATCTCAAGACTGTCATCAATTGTCTGCTTTGTATTCTTATATTCTGTATACTTTTCTACAAGAGGCTGCAGATCGCTCTGCTCCTTCATCAGCTTGCGGAAATGCTTCTGATCATTGACAACGTCCGGATCATTTAACTCTTCCATGATCTGCTGATATCGGATTAAAATATCATCTAATCTATCAAACATTGTTACTTACCTCCATCTTCTGCAGCTTTCACTGCATAAACGACTCTGTCCAGACCGGCCAGATCTTTCTTCACGTGTATATCTTTAAATCCTGCCTGATCAAGAAGCTGTGAAACAGCTTTCCCCTGATCATAACCGATTTCAAAAAGCAGTGAACCGCCAGGTACAAGATACCGTCCCGATTCCTCTGCCAGTTTTCTATAAAAAAGGAGTCCATCCCGACTTCCGTCCAATGCCAGATGCGGTTCATGATCTTTGACCTCACGCATCAGATCTTCAATGTCATCCGTAGGGATGTAAGGCGGATTGGATACAATCATATCGAATACGCCCTCCACTGATCCAAACAGATCACTGTGTACCAGCTTCACCTGAGATAATCCCAGATTTTCTCTGTTTCTCTCAGCAACCTTCAGCGCTTCTTCGGAAATATCTGCGCCGATACCCCATGTCACCGTTCCAAGCTTCGCAAGGCTTAACACAATGCACCCTGAACCTGTACACATATCCAACAGTCTGCATCCCGGCTTCATCATAGACAGGGCTGTTTCCACCAGCACCTCTGTATCCTGTCTCGGGATCAGTACGTGTTCGTTGACAAAAAAAGGCAGACCCATGAATTCTGTGCTACCCGTCAGGTACTGCACCGGACACCCTTCGCTTCTCTGTCGGATCAACGCCTGATAAGCAGTGCTTTTCTCCATCTGTGCCGCATCAAAGCAATCACTTCTTCGCATCAGGAAATCCACTCGACTGATCCCGTAAATATGCTCCAACAGATACCATGCATCCAGAGATGCATTCTCCACATCGTGTACTGTCAGTTCATCCGTTCCCCACTTCAAAAGGGTATCATAACTCCACTGCATCATGGCTGACTCACTCCTGCATTGCTCCTGTCCGTTTTCTGACTTTTTTCATCAGCAGCTGCCATATTCTCTGCCTGAAACTGTCTCCAGTCATAAATCGCCTCAATAGAAGCGATGGCAACTTCCAGCATCTCCAGATCCGGTTCCCGAGTCGTCAGCTTCTGAAGCATCAGTCCTGGTTTACTCACAATATTCACAAGGCAGGATTCACTTCTGCCGGCCCACTGAATGATCTCAAAGGAAACGCCTGCAATTACCGGAACAAGAATAACGCGAAGTACAATCTTCAGTGCCATATTGTCCACCCGGATAAACATGAAGCAGATAATGCTGACCACCATAACGATCAGCAGGAAACTTGTGCCACATCGCTTATGCAGTCTTGAATACTTCGCCGCATTCTCCGGTGTCAGTTCCGCACCATGCTCAATACAGTTAATGGTTTTATGCTCCGCTCCATGATACATAAATACTCTCTGTATATCCTTCATCTGTGAAATAGCTACAATATAAATAAAGAAAATCGCAATTCGGATCAGACCTTCAATCACAGCCAATGCCATAGGACTCTTAATCACCTTACCAAACAAAGATGAAATAAAAAATGGCGTCAGCATAAACAGCACAACGGCGATCACAACCGATAATGCCACTGTCAGTCCCATAAAAACAGCATCCGACTTGCTGTCTTTTTCTTTCGCTTTCTCAGCTTCCTCTTCGTCTTCAAAAAAACTGGCCGAATACGTCAGTGTAGACATACCCAGCACAAGAGAATCAATAAATGACAGCACACCCCTGATAATCGGGATCTTCTTCGTATGCCATCTGGCATTCAGGCCAATAAACTGATCCTTCTTGACTTCTATTGTCTCATCTGGCTTTCTGACGGCCACCGCATAGTCATTACCATTACGCATCATGACACCTTCGATGACTGCCTGTCCGCCGATAGTTGCATATCGCATATATTCCTCCTACTGACGGAATGAAACAATCTGTGATTCACCCGCCGCAACGGAAAATGTCTATTCTCCGTAATGAAAAAACAGGGCTGTCGCATCTGCTGATCTCTGCGCCGGTCTCCATGATATGGACAATCCGGATGGCAGAGGATCTGTCGAAATGATGCGGCAGCCCCGTCTATCGTCTAATTATGCCTGTTTGATGCCATACTTACGATTGAACTTATCAATACGTCCGCGAGCAGAAGCAGCTTTCTGCTGGCCTGTGTAGAATGAATGACACTTAGAACAGATTTCTACGTGGATTTCAGGTTTTGTGGAACCTGTTACGAATTCGTTACCACAGTTGCATGTTACCTTTGCCTGATAATACTTAGGATGGATTCCTTCTCTCATCTTATTCACCTCACTAATATTCTTTCCTGATTGCCAACCAGGAATAATCACTTGAGTTATCTCAAATCGGGCGCTCATGCCCATTTCTGTCATTATAAAACAGCTTTTTAATTTTATCATACTTTTTTATAGTATGCAAGCGTTTTTTTGTATTTCACATAATATTTTTTACCACATTTTCGTATGGCGGATCATGTTGACGAATTCTGTATTATCTTTTGTATGCATAAACATATCCAGGATCTGCTCCAGCGCCTCTTCAGACTTCATGCCGCCCAATGCCTTTCTCATCACATACATTCCTTCAAGTTCTTCCTTGCTCAGCAGCAATTCTTCTCGTCTTGTTCCTGAACGCGGTATGTTGATGGCCGGAAAGATACGCTTCTCGGAAAGTTTTCTGTCCAGAACAAGTTCCATATTGCCTGTTCCCTTGAATTCTTCAAAAACAACATCATCCATCTTGCTGCCTGTCTCTACAAGAGCTGTAGCAAGCACTGTGAGGCTACCTCCCTCACGCATATTTCGCGCAGCACCGAAGAATTTCTTCGGCATATGAAGTGCTGCCGGGTCCAGACCGCCTGAAAGTGTACGTCCGCTCGGCGGCACTGTCAGGTTGTACGCCCTGGCCAGACGTGTAATGCTGTCCAAAAGGATCACCACGTCTTTCTTATGTTCAACCAGACGTTTTGCACGCTCCAATACCATCTCTGAAACACGTTTATGATGTTCCGGTGTCTCATCAAATGTAGAGTAGATAACTTCCACATTATTGCCCTCAATATACTCCTTGATATCCGTCACTTCCTCCGGACGTTCATCGATCAGAAGAATGATCATCTGCATGTCCGGATAGTTGGTGTGGATTGCCTTGGCCACCTGCTTTAAAAGTGTTGTTTTGCCGGTCTTCGGCGGTGATACGATCATACCTCGCTGTCCCCGCCCAATCGGAGAAACAAGATTCATAATCCGCATGGAAACCGGTGCATTCGGTGTCTCAAGATTAATCCTGCTGTCTGGAAAAACAGGTGTCATATTTTCAAACTTGCCGCGTCTCTGGGCTTCATACGGCGGCATGCCGTTGACTGTTCTTATATATAAAAGTGCTGAAAACTTCTCTTTCTCTGTCTTTACCTTGATATTGCCACAGATAATATCACCGGTTCTCAGGTTAAATCTGCGAATCTGTGCCGGTGACACGTACACATCATTATTGCCGGGCATATAATTCTCACAGCGGATAAATCCAAACCCTTCCGGGATTACTTCCAAAATACCATTCGCCATCATGCCGCTGTCTAACTGACCATAACCTGGGATTTCACTTTCCTCATTTGACTGGATATACTCATTTTTCTGGTAAACATCCACCCGCTGGCAACTATCCCCACGCTGATAGCTGTCATTACGCTGATAATTCTCACCGCGCTGGCCGTTTTCGTTACGCTGACTGTTCTCATTTCGCTGGTAGTTCTCGCTGCGCTGGCCATTTTCGTTACGCTGACCGTTCTCATTCCGCTGGTAGTTCTCGCTGCGTTGACCGTAGGTGTTTCTTCTGCCACTGTACAATCCGCCATTTGTATATGTCTGTCGTTCCGAGCGTTCTGTTCTTTCTGTGCGTTCTGACCGCTCCGGGCGCTCTGTTCTTTCTGTGCGTTCTGACCGCTCCGGACGCTCTGTTCTTTCTGTGCGTTCTGACCGTTCCGGGCGCTCTGTTCTTTCTGTGCGTTCTGACCGCTCCGGACGCTCCGTTCTTTCTGTGCGTCCTGACCGCTCCGGGCGTTCTGTTCGCTCTGCTCGTCCTGCGTATTCCGCCCTGGATGTTCTGCCCCGAAAAACATAAGGCTTTTTATTCTCGCTCTTCACCTCATGTTCCGACCCTTTCTCAACTGATGCAGCCGGCTGCTCTTTGTCTTTCTCCAAAACTTCTGATTGATCTTCCAGAAGCCCCATCTCAGCCATGAGCTTCTGTAATTCCGCCTTACGCATCACGGATGTATTTCTGACGCCTTTGGCTTTCAATATTTCTCTCATCTGTGCGACAGACATTTTCTTTTCCTGTTCAGCCATAAAAACCTCCTTATCTGCTGACAAATTTTCACCGTTTCCGACACAGCAAAATAACACTCGCTGTCAAACGATTCTGAATCATATTAAAATTATATCTTATACTGGGTAATGAATCCTTACGAAATCTCTGTAGTCCTAATAATAAATTCCAATCCTAATAAAATAAGAACAAAACACCTGTCGGTGTCTTATATTTTAGAAAATTTGAATAATTCTTCTTTATCATTATATATGAAATAAACGCAAATAAAAAGCATAACTTTTGTTTTTTTATTTTCTTTTTATAATTTTATACTAAAACTAACCGTCAATTCATTTACAATTTTTTACAATTTGAAAGTTTTGCAATCATTTCCTGCATATTTTTCAGCTTTATATCTGCTTTAATAGTTGGCAGCAGCTTTTATGAAGGAAACTTTTAACAAAATTCCTATTTTTTTACAGATTAAAGTGAAAAAAGATTGAATTATTACTTAATCTATATTATAATCATCAATGGAAAGAATGAATTCCACTGAACATACTTTGCTGCGGATTTTGTCCGTCGGCAGGTCAATATAAGGAGGATGAAACAGAATGTCTTACAGTGACGAAATTATCGAAAAAGTTAAAGCAAAAAATCCTAACGAACCTGAGTTTATCCAGGCAGTGACAGAAGTTATGAATTCTCTTCGACTCGTTGTAGATAACGATCCAAAGTATCAGAATGAAGCATTACTTGAGAGAATCGTTGAACCAGAACGTATTATTATGTTCCGTGTACCATGGGTTGACGATGAAGGCAAAGTTCAGGTCAACAGAGGTTTCCGTGTACAGTTCAACAGTGCGATCGGACCTTACAAGGGCGGTCTCCGTTTCCATCCATCCGTTAACTTAAGCATTATCAAATTCCTTGGTTTTGAACAGATTTTCAAGAACTCTCTGACAGGCCTTCCTATCGGCGGCGGCAAAGGCGGTTCTGATTTCGATCCTAAAGGCAAATCTGACCGTGAAGTTATGGCTTTCTGCCAGAGCTTTATGACAGAGCTTTGCAAACATATCGGAGCTGATACTGATGTTCCTGCCGGTGATATCGGTGTAGGCGGCCGTGAAATCGGTTATATGTATGGCCAGTACAAGAGAATCCGCAACGTATCTGAAGGTGTCTTAACAGGTAAAGGCCTCACATACGGCGGTTCCTTAGCTCGTACAGAAGCTACAGGTTACGGTCTTGTATACCTTGTAGAAGAATTATTAAAGTGCAAAGGCGACACAATTGAAGGCAAGACAGTTGCTGTATCAGGTGCCGGCAATGTTGCTATTTATGCTATTCAGAAGGCTCAGCAGCTTGGTGCTAAAGTCGTTACATGCTCCGATTCTAACGGCTGGGTATATGATCCGGAAGGCATCGATGTTGCTACTCTGAAAGAGATCAAAGAAGTACAGCGTGCACGTCTGACAGAATACAAGAAATACAGACCACAGTCTGAATACCACGAAGGCCGCGGCGTATGGCAGATTCCTGTTGATATCGCTCTTCCTTGTGCTACTCAGAATGAACTCTTCCTTGAAGATGCTAAACAGCTTGTTGCTAACGGTTGCAAGGTTGTTGCAGAAGGTGCCAATATGCCTACTACTCTTGATGCAACAGAATATCTTCAGGAACATATCTACTTCGTACCTGGCAAGGCTTCCAATGCCGGCGGAGTTGCAACATCCGCTCTTGAAATGTGCCAGAACAGCATGCGTTACAGCTGGACATTCGAGGAAGTTGACGCTAAACTCAAAGACATCATGGTCAACATCTTCCACAACATCGACAACGCTGCAAAAGAATACGGCGTAGAGAACAACTACGTTGCAGGTGCTAACATCGCAGGCTTCAAGAAAGTCGCTGATGCTATGCTGGCTCATGGTATTGTTTAATTAATAAAGTATAGTTCGGTCCTAGATATCGATAAACAGGATGCCCAATAAGTTATTCATCACAGGCACACTCCCGTTGCCAACGCTAACAGCGGTACATAAGGCAGTAAAATACACTGCCTAAGTACCGATAAGCGTTGAAGCACCTGTGTCTGAATAAACTTATTGGGCATCCTGTTTTTTGAAGTTTCTTGACCGAACTTTTTCCATATTAGCCCAATATCTCCAATGACAATATACCATTGAGCAAGCTTAAAAAATTTTTTAAAAAACAGGCTAATGACAGGACAACTTTTCAGAGAATATAGATTTCTTTACATTAGCATGATACAATTAAAAAAGTAAAAAAACGGGACGGGCAAGCATTAACCACGAACTGATGACATTGGACTTTTGGCAGGATACGGTCATATATGAGGGCAAAACATTTCCTAATTCTGCCTGTTCTGATGACAATTCCGGTATTTCTTCTGCTGGGGTGGCTGATCCCATGCGTGATGTATAACAACGCAGCGAAATGCAGCGTTGTAGAGCAATTAAGGGATGCTCAATAACTGTTAAGTAAAAATCGAGTACAAAACAAGCCACACATCTGTTTGCATAAATCCGCCGGCTATGCTATCATATATGTAGTTAGGAGGAATGCAGTTTTGTGGGCAGATAAGCGTTACCACTCTCTCGATTACGAGATGAAAGCCCGGTACGGGCACAAGATTTATAAGATTGCCCTTGACGGCGGCTTTACATGTCCCAACAGGGACGGACTAATCGACACAAGAGGCTGCATTTTCTGCAGTGCAGGCGGTTCCGGAGATTTTGCCGCATCCAGGAATCAATCCATCACGGAACAGATCGAGGAAGGCAAACAGCTGCTTGCAGGGAAGCATCTTTCCGGTCGGCCTGAGATTGGCAGCAAGGAATCCCCGATGCCTTGTTATATTGCCTATTTTCAGGCATTTACAGGTACTTATGACCCCATAGAACGTCTTCGGGCACTTTATACAGAAGCCATCTGTCACCCGGAAGTAGCTATTCTTTCCATTGCCACCCGCCCAGACTGTCTTCAACCGGAGGTTCTCGATCTTTTATCGGAACTGAATCAGATCAAACCGGTGTGGGTTGAGCTTGGCCTTCAGTCGATCCATCCCCAGACAGCTGCTTACATCCGGCGAGGCTATCCACTGTCTGTCTATGATGCAGCTGTTTTGAATCTTCACGAAAGAGGCATCGAAGTTATCATCCATGTGATTCTCGGGCTTCCCGGTGAAACTGCTGATGACATGCTGGCTACCGCCGATTATATCGCTCATCAGCCTATACAGGGTGTCAAGTTCCAGTTGCTCCATGTTCTCAAAGGAACCGATCTTTATACTGATTATCTGCAGCAGCCGTTCCATGTTCTGACACTGGAAGAATACACGGATATCCTCATCCGCTGTATTGAGCATATGCCGCCGGATGTAGTTATCCACCGGATTACCGGTGACGGCCCCAAACATCTGCTGGCTGCCCCGGACTGGAGCCGCAACAAGAAACAGGTACTTAATCATATTCACCATTGCATGAAGCTTCGCAATGCATGGCAGGGGCGCTGTTATGTTCCGTTGACGAATGATTATTATGACAGGAATTGATGATTGCAATAGAAAGGAGTTTTTGTTTTATGAGTCAGGATACACTGATGCTTTATAAATTAATGGTTCTCTATATGCTGAATAAGGTCGATTTTCCATTGACGAATTCTCAGATTTCAGAATTTATTCTGGACAAGGGCTATACGAATTATTTTTCCCTTCAGCAGGCGCTCCACGACCTTTCCGATACAGAATTGATTCGAACAGAACATATCCATAACAACTCCTACTATTCCATGAACCAGTCCGGTGAAGAAACGCTGGAATTTTTCGGTCACAAGATTCCAACTGAGATTAAGGCTGAGATCGACCAGTTTTTTAATGAGCACAAGTATCATCTGAGAAGTGAGAATGAAGTCACCGCTGATTACTATGAAGATAAGAAGGACTGCTATATTGTTCGCTGCGAGATCCATGATAAGAAAGAACTTCTCGTCGGCATCACATTAAACGTCACAGATGAAGCTCAGGCAACCGCTATCTGCGATAACTGGCGCAATCGACATGGCGATGTCTATGACTATCTTATCCATACCCTCATGATCCGTCACTAGTACATCGTTTTCGATGTACTAGAATCGAATAACCGCATCTGTAAACAAAAGAAAAACGCAACCTCTCTGTTCTGAGTGCCAAATGAATGCGTTATTGGCACACACTTCAAAGAAAGGTTACGTTTTTCCTTTTTCCAATCACTTTTTAATTCTTAGTTGAACTTCTGTATTCCTATAAAGAACGATACAGATCTTCGTACTTTCTCGCTGAATTGCCCCAGGAGAAATCTGCTGCCATTGCCCTGTCTACAATACGGTTCCATGCTTCTCTGTCACCATAATAAACCGACTTGGCATACTCAATCACATGCAGCATCTCATGTGCATTATAATTGGCAAAACTGAATCCTGTACCGCTTCCTGTATATTCATTATACGGTTCTACAGTTTCCTTCAGACCGCCTGTCTCCCTTACAATCGGCAATGTACCATAACGAAGACTCATCAGCTGACTGAGTCCGCATGGTTCAAACAGTGACGGCATCAGAAATGCATCGCATGCACCATAGATTCTGTGGGAACGGGTATTATCATAACAGATACTTGCCGAAACTCTGTCTTTATACTTCCATTCATAGTATCTGAACATATTCTCATAGCGCGGATCACCTGTACCGAGAATAACAAACTGTACATCTTCCGCACAAATCTGTTCCATCACACAATCGATCAGATCCATTCCCTTCTGATCTGTCAATCTTGAAACAAGACCGATCATAAACTTGCCGCCGTCTACCTGCATGCCAAGCTCCTGCTGCAGCGCCGTCTTATTATGCACCTTCTCTGTTCTGAAATTATACGGAGAATAATTGTGTACGAGCATCGGATCCGTCTCCGGGTTATACTCATCATAATCAATACCATTGACAATACCCGAAAGATTATTGGATCTCGCACGCATCAATCCATCCAGTCCCTCTCCATAGAACGGGTACTTGATCTCATTCGCATAAACACCGCTGACAGTGGTGATCCAGTCTGCGTAAACAAGGCCGCCCTTCAGATAATTGCCGGCGTCGTATGCTTCCAGTTTGTCTGATGTAAACAGATAGCCCGGAAGTCCTGTTACACGCATCATATCATCAATGTTCCATGTTCCCTGGAACTTCAGATTGTGGATTGTCATCACGGCTTTCATGTTCTGGTAAAAATCGCTGTAAGAAGAACTATCCCAGAATTCATTCTTCAGATAAACCGGCATAAGACCCGTCTGCCAGTCATGGCAATGGATGATGTCCGGTCTGAAATCAATGACACAAAGCATCGTCAGTGCGGCCTTACTGAAGTAAGCAAACTTCTCAAGATCCCACAATCCGTCTTCATAAATCCTGTCTCCGGAAAAATAGTATTCATTGTCGATAAAATAAAATGTCACGCCATCCAGCATCATCTGAAATACACCGACATAAATCATCCGTCCTGACATATTGATATAAAAATTCGTCATATATTCCATCTGCTGTTGAAAATGTTCCGGAATCACTCTGTATTTCGGCAATACAACTCTGACATCAAATTCATCTCTATTGTATGCCTTCGGCAAAGATCCGACAACGTCTGCCAATCCACCTGTCTTAATAAATGGTACCGCTTCAGATGCCGCAAATAGGACTTTCTTCATAAGGCTTTGTTCCTCCTGCTCTTGCATTATATTATATCTTCTATTATTATACAACATAATTCGTTGCAATAAAAGCAGAAATTTTGTGAATTTTCAGTCAATTATCAACTCCTGTTCTTATATTCCAGTCGGATTTTATCCGCGATCAACGCAATAAATTCACTGTTGGTCGGTTTGCCTTTTCCGGTATGTATGGTGTAGCCAAAAAGCTCATCAATGGTATCCATCTTGCCTCTGCTCCAGGCCACTTCTATGGCATGGCGGATCGCACGTTCCACACGGCTCGGCGTCGTCTTATTCATCTTGGCAATGGTCGGATATAGGACCTTCGTAATCGAATTAATGACCTCCCGGTTATCCACTGACATAATGATGGCATCCCGCAAATACTGATAACCTTTGATATGCGCCGGCACACCAATCTCATGAATAATGTTGGTCACATCTGTTTCCAGATTCTTTTCCCGGTATTCTGTCGTATAATCTGTTTGTCTGCTCTTCTGTGTATGGACCGGCTGTAAAATCTGTCGTTCAGTCACCTGATGAATACGACGCAGGATCATATCATTTTCAAATGGCTTCATAATATAATACATGGCGCCGAGATTAAAAGCATTCTCCGTGATGTTTTCCTTTCCAATAGCAGAAATCACAATAAATGCGGGTCGTTTCTTCAGAGACGTATCCTTATTGACCTGCTGCATGACCTCCAGACCGTCAAGCTTCGGCATAATCAAATCCAAAAGGACAACATCCGGCTCCTGATTCTTAATAATGTCCAATGCCTGAACGCCATCGTCCCCTCTTCCGATGACTTCAATATTCTTATCCGTCTGTAATATGGCATCCAACAAACTAACCATCTTCTCATTGTCATCAACAATCGCAACATTGATTTTTGTCATAACGCAGCCTCCCATTCTTCATCTTTTTCCAACAAGCGTCAAATGTATTATATTATCAAAAAAAGATTGTCTCAATTAATAAAACTCGCAATAACCACCAAAATAGGACAATATTTTCTAATTTTTTTATTATTTTTACTTATGAAGTCGAAAAACATATTATTTTGTCTGTTTTTATTCAATTTTTTATTTTTTTCTAAAAATCAAAAGGGCTTATTGCTGTTTATTTTCAAACATGATACACTTTTATTAATGTTAATTATTTCCAATCCATTGAATTAAAGAGGTTTTTTTATGCAAAAAGAAAATAAAGGCAGCATCGACCTGACAAGCGGATCAATCCCCGGCGGTATTCTGGCCTTTGCCATTCCGCTGTTTCTCGGTCAGCTGCTTCAACAGTTGTATAACATGGTGGATGCATGGGTCATCGGCAATTTTGCGGATAACGATGCATTTGCCGCCGTCAGTTCCACCGGCACTATCGTCTTTCTGATCATCGGTTTTTTCTCCGGCATTGCCACCGGCGGCGGTGTCATTATTTCACGCTATTTTGGCGCCCGGGATGAAGACAATGTTTCAAAGGCTGTCCACACAAATTTCCTGATGGGGCTGATTGCTTCCGCAGTCGGCACTGTTGCCGGTCTTATCCTGGCTCCCCATCTTCTGGTATGGCTTGGCACCCCCGACTCTGTTATGCCCCATGCCTTAAGGTATCTGCAGATTTATTTCGGCGGTGTATCCACTGTTATCCTCTACAACATTTGCATGTCCATCATGCGTGCCCTGGGTGACAGTATTCATCCCCTTTACTATCTGTTATTCTCTTCCATTGTGAATATCGGTCTGGATCTGCTTTTTGTGGCCCATCCCGCCTTTCACTGGGGTGTTACAGGTGCTGCAGCCGCCACTGTGATCTCTCAGGGTCTCAGCGTCATTCTCTGTCTGTTTCGTATGTGTCGGATTAAAGATTATACCCGGCTTGATTTCAAAAAGCTGCATTACCATTCCCGCATGATGAAGAAGGTGTTGTATCAGGGTCTGCCCGCCGGCATTCAGAATGCCGTGATCACCGTCGGCAACCTGGTGATTCAGAAGAATATTAATTCCTTCGGCGCTTACGCTATGTCCGGAATGGGGGCCTACTCCAAGATTGAGGGATTCGTTTTCCTTCCGATCATGAGTATGGCCATGGCACTTCCAACCTTTGTCAGTCAGAACCTGGGAGCCAGGCAATACCATCGTGCCAAAAAAGGCGCCGTTTTCGGCATCTTATTTGGCATGATCACCGCTGAGGTTACCGGACTTCTGATCTACTTTTTTATTCCATATGCACTGAAGATTTTCGGCAGTACACAGGAAGCTATTGCCTACGGTACCATTCACGCCCACGTTGTCAGCCTGTTTTTCTTCCTGCTGGCCTTTTCCCATTGCTCCGCCGGTGTGATGAGAGGCTGCGGCTATGCTGTTGTGCCAATGGCGGGAATGCTGCTTTTCTGGTGCGGCCTGCGTATCGTCTACGTCACCACAGCACTCCGGTTCTTCCCGGTCTTTCAGATGATTTCCTGGGCCTATCCGCTGACATGGGGATGCAGTACCATCCTGTTTCTGATCTTCCTGTTCAAAGCCGACTGGCAGCATCATCTGGACTAAATATATATGCTATCATTGATTTGATTGATAGTTTGCACTGAACATTTTCCAAAGGCTGTTCGCACAATTGCGAATGGCCTTTCTTATTTTCTGGAAATATATGTCAATTATTCCAGTTGTATAGGTGATTTTTCACTATATCACCACTTTAATTTCCTAAATTTTTTATACTTTTTTACGTTGACAAAATAAATTATCAAGGGATATAATACTGCTAACGAAAAGTTAAAGGCGATGACGAAGAGAAGTAGCGCTGTTTATCGCTTCCAGTGAGTGGAGAGAGTGAGAACCCACAGAATGAATCAGCGTGAATAACACTTTAGCAGCCGCAATCTGAACAGCATTTTGCCCAGTAGGTGCGCCGTCAGCTGGACGTCAGACAGCAGGAGGTTTTTGCCTCTGTTGAGAGACTGCATTGCAGTAATTCAGGTGGTACCGCGGATTTTATATTCGTCCTGAACGATCATCGTTCAGGGCGATTTTTTATTTGCAGGGAATAGGCCTCAGGCGCAGGAATGTGCCAAGGCACTTGTTATACGTTTCGTCCTGGACATCTCAGCAGATATGATTGAATATCACAGAATGAAAGGGGACCAATTATGACAACACCAAACATTTACCGCAGCAGAATTTTAAACGAGATCAGTGAAAGCGACGTTGGCAAGACCATCCGTGTCGCAGGCTGGGTTGAAAATATCCGTGACCACGGCGGTGTATCTTTTATTGATTTGAGAGATATGTACGGTGTCCTCCAGGTTGTTTTAAGAGACACTTCTCTCCTGGACGGTATTACCAAAGAAAACTGCATCTCCATCGAAGGTGTCATTGACCACCGCGATGAGGAGACTTACAATCCGAAGATTCCTACAGGCACTATCGAACTTGAAGCTCACAGCATTGATATGCTGGGCAAGGTTTATCACCAGCTGCCTTTTGAGATTATGACTTCCAAGGAAATCCGTGAAGATGTCCGTCTGAAGTACCGTTATCTTGACTTAAGAAACCAGAAAGTCAAAGACAACATCATTTTCCGTTCACAGGTCATCAGCTTCCTTCGTCAGAAGATGACAGAGATGGGATTTCTTGAAATCCAGACACCGATCCTCTGCGCCTCTTCTCCTGAAGGTGCCAGAGATTATATCGTACCATCCAGAAAGTTCAAAGGTCGTTTTTACGCATTGCCTCAGGCTCCGCAGCAGTACAAACAGCTGCTGATGGTTTCCGGTTTTGATAAATACTTCCAGATCGCACCATGTTTCCGTGATGAGGATGCCCGTGCAGACCGTTCACCGGGCGAATTCTATCAGCTGGACTTTGAGATGAGCTTCGCTACTCAGGAAGAAGTCTTCCGTGTAGGTGAAGAAGTTCTGACAGCCACATTTGAAAAATTTGCACCGGAGGGTGCTTCTGTCACAGCTGCCCCTTATCCTGTGATCAGCTACAAGGATGCCATGCTGCAGTTCGGCTCTGACAAGCCGGATCTCAGAAACCCGCTGCGTATCATGGATGTCACAGACTTCTTCCAGAGATGTACATTCAAACCTTTCCTGAAACGTACCGTCCGTGCCATCAGGGTTCACGCCGATATGTCCAAGGGTTTTCATGAGAAACTGCTGAAATTCGCCACTTCCATCGGTATGGGCGGCCTTGGCTACCTGGAAGTCATGGAAGATAAGAGTTATAAAGGCCCCATTGACAAATTTATCCCTGATGACATGAAACAGGAATTTGCTGAACTCACAGGCCTTGAAGTGGGCGATACGATTTTCTTTATTGCGGATAAAGAAGAACGTGCTAACCTTTTTGCCGGACAGCTCCGCAACGAACTGGGTGAACGTCTTGACCTGATCGAGAAGAATGCCTTCCGCTTCTGTTTTGTCAACGACTTCCCGATGTATGAATACAACAAGGACGAGAAGAAGATGGATTTCACACACAACCCATTCTCTATGCCTCAGGGCGGCCTTGAAGCACTGAACACCATGAACCCTGAAGATATCCTGGCTTATCAGTATGATATCGTCTGCAACGGCGTGGAGCTTTCCTCCGGTGCTGTCCGCAACCACGATCTGGATATCATGATCCGAGCCTTTGAAATCGCAGGCTACAGTGAAGAAGACCTGAAGACGAAATTCGGTGCGCTCTACAACGCTTTCCAGTTTGGTGCCCCACCACACGCCGGTATGGCCCCTGGTATCGACCGAATGATCATGCTGCTGAGAAATGAAGACAACATTCGTGAAGTGATTGCCTTCCCAATGAACGGCAACGCACAGGATCTGATGTGCGGTGCACCGGGTATTGTCACTGAGACTCAGCTGAGAGAAGCACACATTAAAGTGCGCGATTAATCCATCACATTGTCAGTAAATATATAAAGGCTTCACAGGCAGGATTATATTCTACATATCCTATCTGTGAAGCCTTATAAAGCGAAAGCATTTTCCAAATCTTTTCAGTCTCTTTGATGTTTTATTAAATATTTGCAACTCCCCAATAGTTATCATCCGCTGATACTATTAGGAAATCATCTTACTTTTCTCCTGAAATTCCTCCGGAGTCATATTCATAAGTGCGGCAGCTCTTTGCAGACTGATATCTCCGCTTTGAATAAGCGTTACCAAAAGTTGGACTCTTCCCTCATCTCTGCCGTCTTGTATCATTTCCTGTATTGCCTTACACATATTCACATTTCCCATACTGTCAACCTCCTCTCGCTTAATATGTGTATGTGTGATAACGTGAACTACCCATTGTCTAAAGCCAATGGGCTTCCTGCTTCACAGATCTCGTGACCTACTATCTCCACAGGCGTAAATTCGGGCAGTCCCTGCCCTATATAGTTATTCTTCTTATGCTATTTGTCGTAATCCCTCCGCCAGTATATTTTTTGCAGCGTTAATGTCTCTAT
>Ga0129311_1001440_pt1 | contig 16833 bp, 12 predicted proteins | sample Go1ome_FD_94435 | JGI IMG/M metagenome (GOLD analysis project Ga0129311, IMG submission 94435) | Western lowland gorrila individual fecal microbial communities from Wisconsin, USA - Go1022B metagenome | ecosystem: Host-associated > Mammals > Digestive system > Large intestine > Fecal | place... | reverse complement strand
TCTTTTCTGGAATCACTGGTGCCGTTCTTCAAAACCAAGTGAAGTTCTTTGATGAACTTCTCCGTCAGAGCTGCTTTTGCATGATCAATAATCATGTCAATGCAGCGGAAGTGATTTGCTGTTTCGATCACGTCATCCACATTCAGCACTTCTTTTTCTACGCCGATGGTGTTGGTTTCAAATATATATCTGGTTTGATCGTGGGTCAGGCGGCTTCCTTCCATATGGTTGGAATTATATGTCAAATCAATCTGTGTTTTATGGTAGATCCCACCGGAATATTTACTTACCTTCTGCTCTTTCAGAATATCCAACAGAGTAATTGGTCCTTCTTTTCTTTTGTTGGTACGCTCCGGTTTTTCTGCGTTTTCCGGAATATTCCATGTCTTGCCGGTAAGAAACGCACCGTTCACACGTCCCTGGGCGCAGTAATTTCTAACACTGCGTTCGGACACATCCCACTTTTTCGCTATTTCAGCAACTGAAAGATATCGCATCTATAATCCTCCGCCATAAAATCTATCCCAAAAAACTACGTTAATCTATTACATATTATATCACATCATCGGCAAAAATATCAACATTTTCCGAGTTTGGTTGTTACATTTTTGCCGTCACAGGATACTTAGGTTTTCGATATTCCGTAAAATACACTGATTTACATAAAAGCATGATTAGGATTGCGTCAACTAACGCTTTGCGTGTACACCTATAAGAAAAAGATCTCCCAATACCATGCGTACTTGGTATTGAAAGACCTTTTTCCCTAATCACTGATGCATTCGGTACAGTTAACTATAGTTGCTACATCCTTCATTTTTAAGCCAGACTTCCCCAATATATTATTTATATTCTTTGCAAATTGGCCTGCACTCCAATCACCATTGACATATACCAAAATTAGCTTGGTTTTAGCTCTTGTGGCTGCAACATAATGGTTATAAACATCTTCTTCACTTGACAGTTTATAGTCAGACACAAACAAAACTACTTGTTCAAACTCCAGTCCTTTCGAAGAGTGAAAGGTAATCGCAATTCGTTTCAATTCATCCATATTAAACGCAGGATGAAACTTAGGGTCACAAATTGTTTCATATACTTTTTTGCAATGTTCTTCTTTGGTATCGTAACCCAAATAATCTGCAATCACTTCAACCCGCTTTACGAAAGCAGATATATCCTCTTGCTTTATGCACTCATCCAAAAGGCTAAGAGATTTTTTTATATAATTCAAAATTTTCTTATTTCCAACCACCTCATTAGGAATTTCATCTCTAAAATCATAAGCTGAATACTTTGGAAGAATGAAATACTTAGCAATCGCATTGTAAAGCCATGCTGCATCTGTAGTTATTTCTGAAATGGGTGTCTGTGGAATATAGGTAAACTCCATGTCTCCATCACTTAATGCCTTAGCGCCCGCTTCTGCGTTAGCTTTGCTATATCGCAACAATGCACATTTCTTATTAGTGTCCAAATATTGTGTTACGGAAGCAACCCAATTTGACCGTGTCGTGCATATCACAATTACGGAAGATAGATCATCGACAGTCTTATAGAGATCCCTCGTTTCATCACAGAGTAGATTCGAATAATTCTGTATCTGTTGACAGGATCGGAAATTATCTCTCATAAACTTCTTTGAAAAATCTTCTCTGTCCCAAATGCTCATAAAAGCTTTTGGATATGCACCACGCCACATATAGATTGATTGCTTTTCATCACCTACTACAAAAGTATCTATATTTAGACTTTCACAGATATACATGAACAATGCATGCATATCCTTATCGCAGTCTTGATATTCGTCTACATAGATTTTAAAATACTTAGCTTTTAAATACAATTGACACGCCTTTGACTTCTGTAAAATCTCTAATGCAAGTTGAAATATGAAGTTCTCCTTGCTATTTGCATATGAGCAAAGGATTTGTTCATCCTTTATTTTTACCAAGCCTTCTGCAAATGTTTTTACTTTTACAGAATAATCTGTACTCATATCCAACTTATAAGCTCTTCCAAACACATCTTTCATGAAAGGCTTAATGATTTCTTCAATTGCAAAACTATTATTTGTTCCAATGAAATGATTGCTCGTATCAATGGTTAATCTATCTTTGATTTCAGCAGCCGCCTTAATTGTAAATGTAATTGCAGCAACTGCTTTATGCGTGTGACAATGAGCTATATCATATTCAATTTTAGATACCATAGTATGAGTCTTTCCGGTACCGGCACTCGCTCTTACTATTAGGTTTCCCGGTAACTCTACGATTTCTTTTTGTATGGGAGACAGCATTACAGTGTTACCTCCTTCAAACAAGCAAAATTATAGTGTTCAAAAATACGGGTACAGTCCTCTGGAGTAAGCTTTTCGACAAGTTCTACCATATGATTATTTTTGGCATCTTGCAAGTATCCAATTACATCTCCGCCTGCTTGTGGAAGATATTCAACCATTTTATCATGAAGAACTTCATCCAAATCTTCTTCCAAACTGCATCTCGACAAATATAACGCATGTTCTTTTCTAATTTGATCCAGAGTTTCTCTGTTGCTGTCATATAGCTTTCGTTTTGATTCCACGCCACTTTCGTCAATAGGCTCCGTAGGAAGAAGGTTTTCACCGATATAGTTGTTTAGTCTGGAGAACCCCAGCACACTATATTTTTCCTTACCCGTAATTTTTCTTAAATCATTGTCAGTCTTAATAATATTATCAATCTCTAATGCATCTAATATTTCAAAATATGGTCTAAACCCAAAGCCACCAACCGGAAGTATATAAATACCGTCTGCTTCAAAAAATGGGTTTAGTTCTGACAAAATCTTACCGAACAATACATTTTCAGAAGGCCCTTCAACAAGTAATACCTTATCTGCGAACACTGCTTCTACCAATCCACGATTCAGCATTTTTTTCTGGGTCTTAAATTCTTCTGGTACATTATAGAGAGCACTTTTGCTCACAATCTTATCAGCATTATATATACGAATCAGATTTACACGATCCATTTCTGCCAACACATAAGGGGAATGGGTTGTCATAAACAAATACTGATATTTTTCATCGTGGAAGAGAATATGCGACAGTGCAATTTGCATAGATCTGTGCAAATGATTTTCTGGCTCTTCAATCAGAAAAAGATTGATCTTCTTTTCTTCCTCCTCTTTTGACAATAAGTCAAAAATAGCATATACCAGTAACTTTTTTCGACCTTCACCAGAAGTTGGGTATAACGAGTTATCAGAATCCTGCTTAATATAAGGCACAATATTAGAGTATAAGCCCTTCACTGCAATTTCTGATTTGACAGATACGGAGACATCTTCGTGTCTGTATTTTTTGTATTCAGGTGCAATTCTCTCCTCAAATGTTTTAATACCAGACAGACCAGAAATCTGGGTGTTTAGATCGTCACAGGCTTTCTGTATGTTTTCTAAAATTTCTTTATCCTGTTCTTTGTCATTTACAAGCAGTGTATTGGCATTTTTCTTAAATAAAGTATAGAGATCAACATATGCATCAATGTAGAATACATTAAAAACATAATCAATGTCGAAGAATGTTCCATGAACTTTCATTTCTTCAAGATCTTCGGCATCTCCGCCCCAATACAAAACAGGTATACCAACCAATTCTTTCTCGTCATAAGTAGCTTTTACCTTGATATAGACCTTGTCTTGTCCTGAAAGAATAGCGCCCTTCAATTTAGCACGAAGCTTCTGGCTATCGCCATCTTCAGTATCTCCGATATCTATTGAGACAAGGATTTCTATCGGCGTATTGGTGTTCTTTTTGTAATAATCTGTATCAATGAAATTCTGTCTTCTTACATCTTTATCGAACAAAAACCTTAAGGCATACAGAAAGTTGGTCTTTCCAACATCATTCATTCCAAAAAGAACATTTTTGTTCGTAAGGTCAATTGTTATATTTTCAAAATTTCTGAAATTCTTTATTGTTACCGCATCAAATTTCATAATATTCCACCTCGAGAGTTCTTCTGAATAAATTATACCATGTATTGCTGATATTACCAAGGAAACCGCCTACATAAAATCTAAGAAAAAAGACGTAAGATTCATCTCACGCCTTTCCTGTTCTAACTATACCGATCCGATCTTCCAAAGGTGTAAATTTTACGTTTCTATCCAAGAAACCCAATAAAATCAAGACTTTTGCCCCGTCCCTTAAACACTGCCGTGGCAGATAAATAGTATTTTTATCATAATTTTGTTTCTCCTTGTTTTTCCCCGGAATGCCCTGTTTTGCAAGGTTTTCTGGGGTTATGGTAAAATGCTCTGAAATTACAGATTGTGGCAAATCAGAGCAGAATTGAGCAAGTTGTTACTCCCTGTTAGTAGTAAAGTTGGTAGTAAAAATAAAAAGGTTACTACTAAGGATTTTTTATACTTCAAAACAATTTTTAATTACTTCATACGCTAAATATTTTACTAGAGGTATTTCTGCAGATATTTTTTCTTTACTAATAGACGGGATTGCAATATATTCTTCCACATCGCCTTTAGCATGTGCAATAGAACATCTATATCCATACACTCTTTCTACCAAACCAGAAATAATTTTTTTGTCATCTTTCGAAATATCAATTTTATATTCCGGCGAATCACAGTAAGCACAGACGTATTCTGACTTTGAATTTATCCAAGTCTTAAACTTTGTAATATCAATAGAACGCAAAAACACAAGTCTTAAAGCTTCGCGCTCGTTCGATATTTTTTTATAATTAGCTAATACCTTTCTTAAATCATTATGGTTAACATTATTAACATCAATCGCTTTTAATTCATTCAAAAAATAATAGTTTTGCGCACGTACAAAAAAATATTCAGCAACTTAATAATAACTTAAAAATTTGAAACGCTCATCATTTGTATTGTTTGCATTCTCCAGATAAAACATAGGAACTTCTTCAAATCCTGTTGGATTATACTCTACCCTTAATATAGGAGAAACACCTTCATTTTTTATCAATGCATAGGCTTGCCTCCTTTCTCAATACCGATATATTTATTTTAACATTATCTTAAAAAAACTCCATGCTTAGATTCTTGCTTTTTTCTTGCGATTACATCGATAATTTACTTCTACACCACACCTCTTTAAAAATCAATAAAGCCGGTACTGGATATCAAAATCCCGCACTGGCTTTGTCTTCTCTTATCTTCGATACTTCCTTATGTGTCGCTTCCCGCTTCACTTCATTCACACCTCTAGCCTCAAATGCATCTGCATTATACTGATGAGAACCCTCAAGACCGTGTGAATCGTTTCATATTATTGAGTTTTTAATGCTTCATTGATTATTTTTCTTTTGTTAATCTCTCCATGATAATATAATTCACTATACTCTGGATGCTGTTTCTCCGCCCATTGCTCTGCATACTGATTCAATAAGTCCGCAACGCAAGAAACCATCTTGTGATGGGCACCAAGAATAGAATCTTCTTTATCTCGTCTTATATGTTTAAGTGTTTTCTGATTATCATCATCCATCAGATATTTCATGATGGGGTCATCCATCGACACATCCTTTACGGCTTTTTCGCAAGCCTCTATCTTCTTATCTATATCATGCAACTCTACAAGTCTGCTTGCATAAGCCATAAAAGCCATAGGAATTGCAGTAAATGGTATGTCATACAAAAGTTCAGACCACCATTCTATAACAGAGAATCCGCTAGACTCTATTTCATCCTGATGCCTCTCAACAAGATTAACAACAGCCTTTTCCGAAAGCCCCGTTTTATTGCATATATCTCGTACATCAAGATCTGCTGTCATAATCTCTGACCTACCATATAAATAGTCATATGAACAGTCAAAAATAATACTATATGCATACATGTACCTGCTATTAACTTCATAAGCATCCTCGGTATTCAAATGTATCTGTATATTTTTCATTATATTTTTTAGCGGATCATCAGGATTTTTCTTTTGTGTTTTTCTTATTGTAATTGCTTTTTTACATTCCTCATTTTCATACAAAGCATCTGCCAATTCTCTCGTATCTTCTATTCCTTTTTCAATGGCAACCTTGACAAGCCTATATGAAAATCCTTTGTACTCATCTAATGGTTTCCCCTTCAAAAACATATAAATACCTCCGAAAGCACAAACGAATTATTGTTCGTTTCTAAGTAATTAATTATTCTCAAAAGATTTGTTAAACGAATTGTTATTCTTTACTTTAGAATAGCACGGATGTATGATTTATACAACAAGGAAACAAACATTTTCATTCCAAAGGAGGAAACCATTATGAACAGTACAGCAACCCAGATAGCAAAGATAATCTCTACACCTAACCCTTCAGCACCTATCACAACTCACGCTCTAGCAGAACTTGGTAACGGCAGTATGCAGAACGGTCTCCGAAGAATCATCAGCTATTTCGCAGCCGAGTCTGCATCCAAATTAAGGCTCGGAAGAATCCAGGGTGGCCTTGTTGGTGTAATCGGCACCGCTGTCGTAGCCGGAGGAATTGCTTTCATATACCAAGAAACACAGAAAAAGCAATTAGAAACAGAGGGCAAGAGTATCCTTAACACCCTTCAGAAGTCTGCAAACGAAAATACTATTATTGTAGAGAAAACTCCCTCCGATAATGTGACCGAAGAGTCTGATACCGATAACAACACCCCTTCCGAAGAATAATCTCCATATAAACGCCTCATAGTGAGTATATAGACCATTTCTGTATTTTCTGCCATAATCAGTATATCACTACAGAGAGCCTAAAAAGTTTAGGCTAAACTTTTTAGATACATGAAGAAGGGATGCTGATGAATATTAAAACCGCTCTAGTTGCATGGAATTGCAGACTCCGTGAGAGAGCAGGCATGATCCAGAATTGTAAGAGACATCCTGAAGATATGTCTGTTAAGCAATGGAGCGATGCACATTCTATCACAGTTGCCAACTACTATTACCGGATGAAGGAAGTGCGCAAGCCGTTGCTTATACGGAGTGTAGAACTTTTATCCAGAGATCTACTGTGCTACGCTATGCAGAATCTTTCCGATCAACAGATCTGCGGCCATGTCCATGATGAGCTTATCATCGAATGCCCGGAAGGAACCGATGTCAGCAGCATTACTTCCATCATGGGCAAATCTCCCACATAGATGCCGGATATCCTGATCCGAGGCGCCGGTTACGCGACCAAATTTTATAAAAAAGATTAAAAAATTAGCGGCTTCCGGTTCATCGCCAGAGGCCGCTTATATTATCCTATCTTATTCCTCAATTCCCATTACAATATTACATGCTTTTTCGTATTCATCATAAGATGACATATTGCGCAAGATTGCTTGAAGTTTTTTGCGCCTGCTATTAAGAGTCCCTCTATCAGGTTCAATGTAAGCTCCATCCTTGCTACCTTTGCAAAAAGATACCCATTCATCGATAAGATTTTTTGTCTTCTCTACAACTAATTCATGTGCAGGATCTTCCTTATTAAATCTAGGTATTACTTTATATGGTAAAGTATGAATGTGTCTCTTTCCAAAACCACCATCTGGCTGAAAATCCTTAATAGCATCATTCAATGCTGAGCTATTTATCATTCCAGTAATAAATATTGCTTCTTCTTCGCTTGAAGCAATGTACCAATACAAGGTTTGATCAATAACTAATCGTAATAAGTCAACTCTTTCTAAATCAATATACGCTGCGCATGGATTAGAACCTCCCGCATTTGATAACACAAGCCACTTACCTAATGAGAAATTCTGCTTAACTAATTTCCCGTATATATTTATTTTATCCAAAAGCAATTCCTGTAAAGATATTCCTGTTCCTTCTTGAATTTCTTCGAATACTTTTGCTGTAGACGGATTCATTAACGCAATATCTTCTGGCATAATAGCTTTCCATAGACCCTTTTCTTTTCTTCCTGGTATAAGTGTTTTTGCTGGCCTAGATACAATAAACGGTGATAAGTGTTTTGAAATGAAGCAATCATACATATATTGATCATCAAAACCATCAACCTCAATATCATTACATATATTCTTTTTACTATCATTGATAAGGTAGAATAATTCAGATGATTTATCAATCTTCTCTATTTTCCATGAACCATTGGTTAATTTTGTAAACTTATGGAATAATGCTGTTCTTGGAAAGATATCTGCGCCTTGATTAAATGTCCAAGGCTCTGTATTAATAAGATTAACAACCTCTTCATCTGCGCCTTTGTTTGTCCACGCTGATCGCTTTCCCTGTTTGTTTAATGTGTACTCACATACTTCATACTGTTCCACATCTTCATAATATCTTCCTGCCAATGGATAATTTGTTTTTGCATCTGTCTTTCTTCCACCTAATACCATAGCCTTATTTTTGAATGTAGAAATAGGTAGTTCCCAAATAGTATCTATATTGGTATTTACAGAAAGCACCGAAGATAAGTATTCCTCTTTTCTTAAAGGTTCATGATTATACCCACTCATTAAGCTACCAGGCATGACACATAACCATCTACCATCTTCCTTTAAGTATCTATCAATGGCCGTCAACAAGAAAGTTGACGCTAATTCTATATGTAGATGAGCTGCTCCTGGAGGTTTTATTCCAAGATTCTCATTTCTTTTCAATAAGGTCTTTTTATATGGATTATCAGCCAATTTGCTCATTGCTAACCACGGAGGATTTGAAATAATACAATTAAACTGTTTTTCAACCAACCCCGGTCTATAGCTATTGTTCAGAATAAAATACCATATTCCGTTTCTTCCTTCTCTCTGCAGTCTTTCCAATTGCAAAATAAGTGCATATGCTGCTACTCTTTGTGCCTGCTCTTCCTCTTTTGTTTGCGGGATATTTGCCTCGGTTTTTATCGCTGCAACTAGACTATCAATCTGTCCTTCGGTTAGCTCTGATTCTTCATTAAGAGCGCGTACCATTGCTAATTTATAACACTTTGCCATAAATGCGTCAAATGTACTTCTGTATTCAGCTGTTAACATATATGAAGGAATATCTACACGGTTTCCATCAAAATGTAGTCCGTATACCCCTTGTTTTTCATCAGATAAATTATGTGAGACAGGTGTTGCAACAAATAATGAGTCTGCATGATATACTGGTATAACAACAGAACCTTTATGTAACGGAAATAAATCCTTCATCGCCATCACCCAGTTAACTTTTGCAAACATAACAGCTAACGGATCAATGTCGAATCCCATCGAGCAAGAAAAAATAATTCTATCCTTTTCAACCGAATAATTATCAATTCCAATATTATATTTTCCCCTTACAGCCCTTATGGTTTCTATCAAAAATACTCCAGAGCCACAACACATATCCAGCATTTTAGGTGTTTCATCTATTTCTGATAAAACCTGTTCGGCCATATTCTTTGCAACCCAATGAGGTGTAAAATCTTGTCCTAATAGTAATCTATGCTCTCTCTGTGATAATTGCGCTAGTAGTTCTCCAAAAATATCTTCCTCTGGAATCAAGCTAAAATCATAACACAGTAACTGTTCTTGTATATTTTTTACTGTCGGTACTATCAAATCAACATATGGAGAGTTATTCAGCCACCCAAAATAATCATAATCAACAAGATTCAATATATCTCTTTGCTCAAAGTATTTTCCATCAAGTATCCCCTTAATTTCATTATCATTTGATATTAAAGAATATCCACTCAATATATTGGCACAAATAACTTTAGAAACGGTAACGAGGTAATATTCATTAACGTATGTCTCTACCGAAAATGCTCCATAATCAGAGGCCCCTAAGTATGCAACAAAATTTTGCCATACATTTTTTATTAACTCTGCGTATACTGGATTCTCTAGCATAGCCTTTTCTACTACTGATTTAAAACTGTCAATCTGCTTTCTATAGAATACACTTTCGGTTCCAAAATCCAAAGATAATGCTTTTGCGGTAAGGATTCTAGACGATGATCTATTTAAATACTTTTGTGCAAAGCTATCGAACTTCGTATATTCCACGTCTGTGTTTTTAGTCAAATCAATGAAATCTTTCTCAATTAACTTGATATCTTCAGCTCCATATAATCTACTATTATCTTCGTTCCCGATAATTTCAATCTGATACCCATACCATCTTACAGTGTCTGATAATATGCCTAAAATATCAGCTGGAGAAATTCCCATATTACATAGAGCAGCACAATATTCCCTAACTTGATAGTATCCTTCATCAAAAATTGCTTTGATGTTTAGATTTTTCTCATATTCTATTGCTGTCTTTCCTACTACTGAATCAGCAAATCCATGTCTAGCCTTTCCTGTAGAACTCGAAAAATTTAAATATGTTTCTGTTCCTAATACATGTTCCTGAACCCACCACGGATTTTCAGGAAAAATAGCTGGTAAATGCGCAGATAAAATGTGACGCAATTTATCTTCTACTGATCCATTATCTATTTCACTTTGTGCAAGCTGTATAAAATCTTTTAACGCATCTTTGTTCATAAAACCCCTCTTTCCCTTAACTTTTTCTCAAGCAGTGCCAAAATACGATGATTAATCACATCCGCATCTTTTCCAAAGGCTCCATACAGTAATTTGTCAATTGCAGCTCTAGTACTTTCAAAATCACAATTATCATTCTTCAAATTCAATCCTAGTTGTGATAACTCTTTACACATTTCTAACGTTAATTTGGGGAATAGTACCTTTCTAAGATGACTAGCTTCAATCTTTAGTGCTCCACCGCCCATTCTTGTTCCGATTATTTCCATATAACATTTAAACCATGAGGAATTCAGCAATGCAAACATTTCCATACTAACTAGTGAGTTTTCATTCCACAATGTAATAAAATTGGCATCAACAACAATCCTATCATTACTACAATCATCATTATCTATGTATAGACACTCCACTTCTTTCCCACATAGGCGAGATATGCATAATTCAGGCTGATGTCTTCTTTGTAATTTAGGCAACATATACCAAAATCTATAAAAACCCGTTTTATCCTTTTTCTCATTTGTTTTTACAGCTGATAATTCACTATATCTTTTCTTTTTTTTGGGAATTATATATTCTTCCCCACTTCTTATATACGATTCGATTTCTGCATCAAGAATTCTATAAAGGCCCTTTTTCTCTGGCGCAAGCTTTTTTTCATCAGATTTCGTAATTGCATCATTCAAATAAAAAATACACTTTTTAAGCGATGACTTTCTTACACAAAGCCCTTGTACCTCATTTCTATTTTGAACAGTCATCCTAATATTTCTTTTATCCGTCAAAAACTCACAATTATTCCAAGATCGTGATTTTACTTTTACCATTCCCTCACATTCAGCAATATCTAGGATATTGGCATAAAAAAATTCATTCGCCCCTGTTCTTAATCCCTGGCCAACACGCCATCCCATTTCCTCAATAGTTTGTAATTCTATATTATCTTGAATTACTGATATCAGTTCATTGGGCAAAATATGTTCATCACAATTATTCTTCTTATCGGATTCCAGAACCCAACTCATTTCATTTAAATGCATACCTAAATTATAAAAAAGTTGCTTTGTTTCAATGGAATCTCCTTCTATACCTGACTCTTTAATACAAATCCTCTTGTTAATAATTCTTTTAAGAGCTTCCTCTCGTTCCTCCCCGCCAAATGCAAGCTTTTCCACAACTGAAGAACATCCTAAAAGAGTTTTACCAACCTCAATTACATATGTATGTCCATTACACTCATCATAAGTTAATAATTTATCTCTCTTTTTCGCTATTACCAGACATGTACGAACTGAAGCATTGTCAAACCATACTGAATCCACATCTTTTACTATAGTTAAAACATCAAAAGCTTTGATTAGTAAATAATGTATTGGCAAAGCATAATCTCTATTTAACCACGTTTCAGGAACAACCATAGCTAAATACCCTTGTTTTTTTGTGATAAGTGCACATAAAATCCATGAAGGCACCGCTAAATCGGCTAATCCTGAATACTCATTTGCAATTTTTAGTAATAGACTTCGCTCATCTTCATCAATAAATGTGGCTTTTAAAATCATTGTCTTCAAGTTTTCTCGAATCATATCGCCTGAAGGAAGTCCATATTGCTCGTTTGAATTCAGAAGTTGGTATCTCACATAAGGCGGATTTGTAATTACTAAATCCCAACCGCTTTCACATAAAACTTCATCTCTTTCAAAAGCGCTACCGATAAATATTTCTGCAGCTGGGATTCTATCTTGACATGCTAATACTGCCAAAGGATCTATATCAATACCACAGATTTTTTCAATCAACGGATTTAAACCAATAATAGCTTCCAACATATCTCCATTACCAACCATAGGATCTATGACTGTTTTAATCGTCGAAGCCTCAGGTATCAAACCCGCCAATGTATTTGCGACATTTTTCCCAGAAAAATATTGCCCATATCTTTTTTTTCTATCATCAGTTAACTGCACCATTCGCAACAAATTCCTTCCTAAAGTTTCTGATTACAATATAGGCATCTTTTGCATCGTACATAATCTTAAAACCATTTTTAAGGCATTCATTTATATACAATGAATATATTCTTCTTTCATCAAATTCAGAATCAAGAATATGCTCTTCAATAATTCTTAAAAGCACTTCTCTATTTTCGCTTAAATCTCTTTCATCATTTGATGATTTTTTTAACAATAATAAAGGATCGCCTTGCACAGAATCAGTTGACACAACTTGCTTAAAACTAGCCTGTTCCTTGTCAAGTATACTGGTTTGTTGTACTTCTAACCGTGAACTAATAATTACATTTTCAAACGCTTGCCAAACTTCTGCTTTTGCAGCATGAAATACAACGATTGCTGAAGCTTCAGGTTTCATTACTCTATGAATTTCAGAGAATACATCCGTAAGCATATTTTTGTAGTCGTCTAGCGTTTTGTCCTGTGATTCGCTAATTATTATTTCATCATCACGATCAGTAACTCTTTCCAACCACAATTCATTTATCTGATTAACCTCTGCATATGGAATAAAATCTCCAAATGGCGGGTCAGTAAATACCATATCAATACTATTGTTCTCTTCAATTAAGCACTGTGAGGATTTGTTTCTCACCTCAAAATTCCCGGTACAATCTTGTAGCAATCCATACGCTTCGGCTATTGGTTTAGCTTTTCGCGTCAAACCTAATAATATATTCTTTTCAACAGGTAATTTGCTGATATAAAGCACTCCGCTTTGTGCTCCTGTAAGCACAAAATCTTTAGAATTCTTTTTAGCCACAACTCTTGTCATCATAGTGCAATGTGATGCATTATAGCTTAACAACATTAATCTAAGAGCATCCCCAATTTTATCCTCATAGTCATTTGTCATTTCCCATAACGTATTCATAACAAAAAAATTGCGCTTAGTATAAAATTGATGAAGATACTCTATACCGTAATGATACCCCTTGCGATGCAACTCACCCCATTTTATTTTCTTAGGTGCAATTGTTGAAAACTCAATACCGTCATATTTCTTAATATCATCTATTGTTGACTTTCTATCCCAATTTTTTCCATCGGTACATCCATATATCCAGGCAGGTACTCTCTTTTTTCTCTTACAAACTCCCCCTAAAATTTCATCTTGATATTCTTCTACAACAAACTCTAATTCATCAATATTAAATTCACTTCCACAGCAAGGACAGATTATCGTCTTTTTAAATTTAACAGGATTCTTTTCTACCCCATAATCAAAATACGAAATCTCTTTCTTACATTTTTTACAAATCAAAATTTCAGACCAAATAACGTGACGAATGTAACCTTCTCTCCCTTCCGGATCTGTTGCACTATAGTATTTTCCTAATGTTTCTGCAGCTTTTTTTACGAAGCTTTCTGCAGCCTTCTTAAAATCCTTTTCTTTAAGTCTATTTGTAATTGTCTTTGCAGCAAACCATCCATAAGTTCCTATCTCATATCCTATGGAATTTCTAACACCCCAGACAGGATTCAATCCAAGTTCCTTGGATAAACTTTTCATCTTCATTGTTGGTTTCTCGCATAACAATGCTGCAATACCTGTACTACCACTTCCTCCAAAAGTATCCAGCACAGTATCACCTGGCTTTGTCATACTAGCAATATACACCGCAATTGATTCAGGAGATATTTTTGTTGGATACGAAAAAGCATTAAAAAAAGCTCCCGATCTAGCTGACGGCAATGGTTTTCCTAATATATTTACATTTTTATCCATTTATCTATTCCTCGTATCTATTATACTTTCTAACGTGTCCAATAAAACGCACTCTTAAGCATTGAACTACTCTATAAATTATTAATTCCAAAACAACTCTGGCATATTAATGAATATTATCTGTGCCTCTCTTCCTACCGTGGTCTTACCACAAGTCAAAAGGGACTGCTTAAGTCTTGCCCCATCATCTGTAGTTTCAACAAACAACCTTTCGTTCTCGGCAATATATGTAGCAGCTTCTCTAGAAAAACCATTTCTCTGAAGTATAATATTCAACGGATTTACAGTCCCATATTCTACATACTCATACCAATCATTTAGAAAATGATTCTTCATCAAAATATGCCTTATACGCAAATGAAAAAGCCATAAAGTAATTAGCAAAACTAAAGAGAATCACATCATTAATGTCATTTAATACATCAGCTGCTATCTGATTGTTATGTCTTGCTGACCCATCATATGTTTCAGTTGTATGGTTAGAAAAATACACTTTCTGCCCACTCAATTTCTTATAAGCAATCGAGTCCTTTATCATCTGCTGAATAGTCATTCCCTTAAACCATTTAGACAATGCAACCGCATTCTTCTTCAAGACAGGATGCTCACCATTTTTCTCTCCACCCACGAGAGCTCTAGCATATTTTTCCCAGTTGAATATCTCGTTTAGTTTTTCCAGAAATGCCATTAGCTCGTTATTATCAACATACCCATATATATTTATCTTTGGGTATTTCAGACCACCTTTGATTGCAAAATATAAGCGTTCTGATTGGTCTGGTGTAATATTAAGATCATCAAGCTCTGTTCCTCGTCCTACAAAAGCATCCTTTTGACCATATATATTCCTCCAACATCTCATTAACAGAAATATCAACCCGCTCCTCTTCTTGCTCTTCTCTTGTCAGTGACAATACTACGCTCAAAGGATCTTGCAATCCTTTTCCTAAAAAATCAATAAAATATCCCAGTTCCAAAACAACACAGCCAATTTCTTCCAATTCACTTGCTTGCTTTTCTTCTTTCGCTCCACTTGCTTTCAGTTCTTTCTTCGTTACTGCATAAGTAGGATAAACATTATCTGACAAAAGAGAATACTCACACAAAGCAGAAATACCTGCTTTCTTTTCTAGTTTCATATCTTTTCTCAATATAAATCTTCGAATCACTGGATTTCTTAACACACTCCCAATCTGCTGCCATAATTGTTCTCGGTCATCCGGAATATTGATAACTCTTGATTTACCTTTCATGCCCCACACATCAATATTTAAATATTCCAGTTCATCAAAACACCGACTTGCAGATTTTGTTGACACTCCTATTCGTTTCGCTGCATCAGATACCTTCACTTCATTCCATCGTTCATAAATAGCCATCAGAAGCATTTTTTGCGTCAAAAATGAAATCAAATGAACTGGTGCCAGCTCTCTTTCATTTTCCTTACTCAGCAAATATCCAATAAATGGGAGAAATACCTGCTTCCCTTCTATTACAAAAGGAATTCCTTCTTCCATCATTTTTTCCTTTATATAGAATGTTGTTCGATCAAGAAATATTGCACAGTTTAATCCTGTCATTTTTTCTACGCCAGCTCTGTCTCTACGTAACATAACAAGTCCGACATCATCTTTTGGATGAATAGCCATCCATAATACACCATTCGTCTCTACCGTAAAAATATCATACCTTCCACGATATGCTAACGGGAGCTTTCTATATACCTGTTTATTCTCCGTCATTATTACATTTTGTCGTAATGTTTTTTCCAAAAATTCTTTCACACCAATCACCTTTTTATAAATGTGACTTTTTTTACGTCATATTTATAATTTATCATACGTTATTTGATTTTTCAAGTAATATACGCCTACATAAAGCCTAAGAAAAAAGACGTAAGATTCATCTCACGCCTTTCCTGTTCTAACTATACCAATCCGATCTTCCAAAGATGTAAATTCTATCCTTCCATCCAATATTCAATACAATACTATTATCAAACATTTCATTCACCTCGTCTGCCTATTGTAATTTCCCATATTCTTCATCACTTACCGGCTCAAGCCATTCATTAGAACCATTTTCGCCCGGAACCTCTATTGCAAGATGGCTAAACCATTCATCCGGTGCAGCACCATGCCAGTGTTTAACACCTGTAGGAATATTGATGCAGTCACCTGGCTTCATTTCTACAGCTTCTTTGCCTTCTTCCTGATAATATCCTCTTCCGGCAACACATACAAGAATCTGTCCGCCTCCGCTTTTTGCATGATGGATATGCCAGTTATTTCTGCATCCAGGTTCAAATGTCACATTGAAAATTCCAACCTGAGAAGTTGAAATCGGTGCAAGAAAACTTCTTCCAGAAAAATACTGTGCAAAGCCATCGTTTGGTGCACCAATTGGAAATACCATCTCTTTTGCATGCGCCCGCATTGCTTCCTCTTCGTATGGCAAATCTCCTTCACCTGTCTCCCACACTTCCTTTGCAAGATTGAAAACAGCCCATGCTTTTGGCCATCCTGCATAGAATGCGATATGTGTGATCACTGCAGCAATCTCTTTTTGTGTCACACCATGATTTTTTGCATTTTGAAGATG
>Ga0129311_1001439_pt1 | contig 16836 bp, 13 predicted proteins | sample Go1ome_FD_94435 | JGI IMG/M metagenome (GOLD analysis project Ga0129311, IMG submission 94435) | Western lowland gorrila individual fecal microbial communities from Wisconsin, USA - Go1022B metagenome | ecosystem: Host-associated > Mammals > Digestive system > Large intestine > Fecal | place... | reverse complement strand
GCGTAGCGGTCATATATCGCCTCGAAACTGCGGATATTGCCACGCTTCAATTTCACGAGAAGGACTTCGTCCGTCTGGACTTTGATGGATTTGAACATTTGCAGCTGAAGTTATCTCAGAGGATGCTCACGGACGAGGTCGCCGAGTTCTTCCCATGGAACAGTGACCTTTATGATGCCGACTGAATACGGGCCGATTTCGTACTGGCCGTAAACATAGGTGACGCCGGTCTCTGAGACCTTGAAGTTTCCGTTAGGCTCGATATCCTTGATGAACAGGCAGTCGTATGACTCCTGGTCAGGCATTGCATCACGAAGATGCGATGTGAGCAGTTTGGAAAGTTCCTCTTTGTATCCCGGAATGAAGAAATCCTCTTCGGTAATCTGTTTTCCGGTCTTCATGTCCAGATTTAAAGTAACCTCGGAGGAAGAGCCGTGGGCGCCGCCTTCATAGACGTAATCTGCTATAGTATAGGAGACTATGTCTTCATGCTTGCCTGAGAAATAGCCTTCAATGTTGCTGGACCACACCAGGAAACCGAGGCTCTCGGTAACATTGACATCGTCATTCTCCGCATTGGCCTTGAGCAGGTCCATGCAGGTGCTGCGGTATTCTGCGACGAAGTCTGCAGTCCATTTGTCGGCAGCGGACTTCAGGTCCAGACCGGCATAGTCTGAGCCGAATGCGGCTTCGACGATATTTTCGCAGATGGCTGTCTTGACCGAGTCTTCCAGTCCGCTTGACGGATATTCAATGCTTATTGCAACTGTCACTGAGTCAGTTCTTTCCGGAGAAAGAGGCTCGGCAACATTGACATTGACCTTATCGACACTCACTGAGGAGTCATGGCAGGCGGCAATCGTGAAGATTGCGCCTGCACACATTAACATTGACCTGAATTTCATAGTAAAATTAATCATTGTTCATTTCTTTTATATCGACTTCGTGCCTCTCGCTGGCTCCCATCAGCCACTCGCAGTAGTAGTCGGCCATGCGCCAGAAGAAGTACTCGTTCATGTCTCCGAATCCGTGGCGCTGACCAGGGAGGATGAGCATGTCGAAACGCTTGTTGGCGCGGATGAGGGCATTGACGACGCGGATAGAGTTCGCAGGATGCACGTTGTTGTCGATGTCACCGTGCACGAGCATGAGGTGGCCCTTCAGGTTGGAGGCAATCTGAGGATTGGTCTCGATGGAATATACGAAGGTTGTGTCGCCGGCCTCGATCTTCTCTTTGATTCCGTGATGCTGTTCGCTCCACCAGCGGTTGTAGATGTTGTTGTCATGGTTGCCCGCGCAAGAAACGGCTGCCTTGAAGAAGTCAGGGTACTTGAGCATGGCTGCTGTGGACATGAATCCGCCGCCTGAGTGTCCGTGGATACCTACTCTGCCGAGGTCAATCCATGGATACTTCGCTCCGAGCTGCTGGATTGCATATTTCTGGTCCTCGAGACCGTAGTCGCGGAGGTTGCCGTAACCGTAGTTGTGATACCATTTCGACCTGTCAGGATGGCCTCCCCTGTTGCCGACTGTTATGACGATGAAGCCAAGCTGGGCAAGACGGTCTGTTCTGGTGAATCCCCTGCTCCAGCTGATGTTGTTGGCCTCGACCTGTGGGCCCGGGTAAACGTAATCACATATAGGATAAACCTTTGTGGAGTCGAAGTCGAATGGTTTGTAGATCGCTCCGTGAAGGTCGGTAATGCCGTCGGCAGCCTTCACTGTGAAACGCTCAGGGAATTTGTATCCGGCAGCGAAGAGGAGTGAGAAGTCAGCCTCGCCGAGGTCGCAGACTTTCTTTCCGGTCGCGTCATAGAGAACTGAGAACGGCTTGTAATCTACTCGTGAGCAATTGGCAATGAAGTACTTGCCGTCTTCAGTAGCGATTGCGTCGATGTTCATGTCCGGCATGTCGAGCATCTTAGGTTCTCCGCCCTGGAGACTTACCCTATAGACATGCATCTGGTAAGGGTTCTCGCCCTTTTCCTTTCCGCAGGCACGGAACAGGATGTAGCCTTCTTTTTCATTGACAGCGAGCACATCGTCCACATGATAAGCGCCTTCGGTGAGGTTGCGGAGCACCTTGCCGTTCAAGTCGCAGAGGTAGAGGTTCGCCCATCCGTTCCTTTCGGACCAATGGATGAGTTTCTTGCCGTTGTCAATGATTCTGAGCGCACGGCTCTCGACGTAGGTGTTCATTCTTTCAGCAATGACGGTCTTTGTAGAGTCGCTGTCAATGCCGACGTAGCAGATATCCATGCGTTTGAGGTCGCGGCTCATTCTTGTCAGCCAGAAACCGTCCGGGCCGCCGAGCCATTTGATGCTGCCGAATTCTTCGAACTGGTCATTGACAGTAGCCGGAGCAGACTGGAGTGACAGTTCCTGATCCTTGAAGGCATTGATTTTCACCGTGTGGGAGGTCCAGTCACCGGCATTGAAAACATACAAATGGCCGTGAGGGCCAGGCTCGCCCGGCATCTGGTATTTGTAGGTTTCGAGTGTCGGACGTGGTCTGCTGAGGGAGTTGATTACCCAGAAGTCTTTTACCGGGCTCATATCCCAGCGCATGACTGCTAGGTGCTTCGAATCTGGTGACCATACAAGTTCTGTCGGGAATACGCGTTTGGTCGTATCTGTCTCGGTATTGCCGTTGTAGTTGTTTATGCCATAGCAGAAATCCTTATATCCGTCGCTTGTAATCCTATGTTCTACGATTGTGCTGTCCTTAGGGTCTTTGGCTGCTTTGCGCATATTCAAGGTGTCCATATAGAAGAGGTTCGAGTTCTTCATATAGACGCCTGTCATTCCGTCAGGGGATACGTTTGCCCATGAAGGATATTTGTCGTCTTTGTCTGTGGTGTCGTAAGTGAGGCTCTTGTCAGAAATCTTGTAACTGAAGTGGTATGTAAGCCTGTCGCCTGTAGATTTTCCTGTAGTGTCTTTCTTTTCCTGCGAGCTGACGATGTCGAATTTCAGGATACCGTCGTTTTCAGGGTCAATGGTGAGGTTCCTCATAGGGAGGTGTTTTGCCTCGAACGGGTCGCGTACGATTCCGGTAATCTGCATTGCAAGCTTTTCCATGTCGAATGCCTTCTCGGTCTTGCCGAGCTTAGGGTCAGCAATGTAGTATTCTGTTCCTTCAGATGTCTTCCACGCATAGAGGAATTTGTCTCCGTTCCTGAACCACTGCGGTCTTACGGACGTCGAGAATACCATCTGTCCAACCCTCTTGGCAGAGAATCTTTCTGCCAGTTCATAGTTCGGGGTACGAACCTTCCTGTCTTCGCGGCTCTGGGCCGAAAGACCTGATGCGATTAAGGTCAATGCTGCCGTGCAGACCACTGCTTGTTTTGCAAGTTTACTTATCATAATGTCAGTTTTGTATTTTTTGTCCTTTCAAACTGCCGGAAAGCCCAGCACCATAAATGACAAATGTAAACAAAATAACGATATAAAAATAACTCGGAAAGATATTTTGCGAAAAGTAAGCGGCAAAATCTTCCGTAACAGGCCACACCGATATGGCATAGAGAGTGCTCCGGGGGCCATCTGACGTGGCTGAGGGGCCTTCTACAGGGTGGTCCGACCACGCAAATATGTCACTGACGCATCACAATGGTCCTCGGATAGCCGAACGGACGTGGTGGTCCGACCGTGCAAATATGTCACAGACGCATCTGTGCGGTCATGACGCGTGGCCGACCACGGGACTCGGTCAAGCCGCAAGATTTCGTGTAAAAAACCGGCATATTTTACACGGAATCTCATTTTAGAACGAAACGGGGTAAAATCAAGGCGTTTTTTACCCCGTTTTCTGTGCCTGTAGAGAGAAGGACACCGGGACGCCGACCGTCTCAAGATTTCGACCCTCTTGGCAGCCGCCGATTTGGAAATCTCACCTCTAAAGTATTCTATATCAATGTCATACTAAACAAAACAGGGCCTTGACAACCTGTCAAGACCCCATTTCAAAACCACCTCTTGGCATTTCCCGAATCACGTAAATGACTGGCCATCAATCGATAGCATTGACACGCCGCTGTCAAGAGGGTCGAGATTTTTCGGTATCCTTTTTTAGCATTACTTCTCTACCATCTCCGCAGTAGGGATAATCAACTGCTTCACGACCTTGCCCAGGTTTCCGTCAGCATCCTTGGCCACGGCATACACAATGTAGCTATTTCCGAACGCGACAGCCCTGCTAATGACATCCTTGTCCGTATTTCCGGCACCGCCGGTGATTCCGCCGAGGATTTCGCTGTCTGTCATCGGATCGTCATTATAGTCTATGGCAACACCATCCTTATTGGCCCTGAAGAAAGCGGCATACCAGTGTTCCGCCTTGTCATTGGCCTTCAGATATGCATGTATGTCTCCATCCGCAAATGAACTGATTTCCGAAGGGGAAGTCACTGTTATCTTCGTGATTTCCACGGTAGCCTCACCACTCGTGTCATGGGTCCCGGTCTCGAAATCCTTCACGTACAGTTTCGTAGTCGCACCACCCTGATAACCAAACGCGAAGCAGATGTACTTCGTATCAGTCAGCAGCGCACCTTTTCTGTTCAGTTCGATGTCGCCCTCATTCAGAACGAGATTTCCATTTGCGATGAGATATTCCATGAAGGCAGCATCATCATAAGTGCCATCTTCTTTCTTGAACTTCTCGTATTCCGCCCTCTGGATGCATCCGGCCATGTAGGTCTCATTCTTCACTGAAGGGATGATCTTTATCAATGCTCCATCAGCATACGTCTCAACGACATTGATATCGAAAGTCATCGACGATACTGGGACATTTGCTGTAGTGATCTCCTTGTGGGCCACAGCGGTGGTGCGCTCGCCAAGCGGACTCACTCCGAAAACAATGACTGAGTACTCCGTGCCAGGCTCCAAGTCACTGACTTCCAAGTCCTTGTATGTATCTAACTTATGTGTTCCTGAAATCAGCAAGTCAGTAGAAGACCAGTCCACCTCGGCAACATTGGCCTGCTGAATCATTCCCTGGGCAATGTCTTCAGCTGTGGCCTGTTTGAGGTCCTCTGTATCAACAAGGCCCACATAGTATTTTGTGGAATTGTCAGAAGGCGTCACTGTGAATGAGAAGGAAAGCTGGCTAACCTCCCCTGCCGTGATGTCAAACGTACATTTGTCCACTACCTCGAATTTTTTTGTAGTGAACGTGCCGGTAACGACGTTTTCCACGGGAGTACCGTCAGCGTTCATTCCGAAAGCGAACACTGTATATTCAGTCTCCGGCTTGAGTGAGGAAAGGCGCTGTGAATCAAACCCTATGCTCAGCAAATCGAGAAGCGAGCCGTTAGGATCCACCTCCGCCTGATAATTCGAGAGTTGTTCTTTAATGTAGGCCACGTGCTCCCTGACGAGTGCATTCATGTCCGTACCGTATGAGATTCTGAAATTTTCGGACGTCATCACGTCCCATGTGTAATATGTTGAATTGTCCAAAGGAGTAACCTCGATGGTCGCGCCTGATGATGTTATGTCCTTGAAATTGAACTGGTAAGCTGCCTCAGGTTGTGGCTCTGATTCTGGTTCCGGTTCTGATTTCGTCGGCTCCGGCGCAGCATTGTCCTTACATCCTGCGACAATCAAACCTGCGGTCGCAGCAAACATCCAAAGTAGTCTTCTCGTCTTCATAATTCTATGTTTATAATTGTTAGAAATGTCCAATATTGCATCCTGAATAATTCAAAACGGTTTCCAAAATACGTGTTTTTCCTGACTTTGACAACAAAAAAACACCTATTCTAAGGCCACCAAACCCACATAATGAGGGGATCGTTTTAAAATAATTCTGAGTTCGAGATTATTGTCCCACAGTAAAAGGAACATACCTGCGATTATATGGACATTAAGGGACATATAGTAGAGACCACCGATTATGACGCTAACAGGATATCTATGAAGACACCACCCTAAATATCCCAAGATATCAGATTTATTGGAACAACCCCTCCTAACTGACCACAACGATATGGCATAGAGAGTGCTCCGGGGCCATCTGACGTGGCAGAGGGGGTCTTCTACAGGGTGGTCAGCCACGCAAATGTGTCACAGACGCATCTGTGCGGTCATGACGCGTGACCGACCACGGAACTCCATCGAGCCGCAAGATTCCGTGTAAAAAACCGGCCGATTTTACACGGAATATCATTTTTGAACGAAACGGGGTAAAATCAAGGCGTTTTTTACCCCGTTTTCTGTGCCTGTAGAGAAGAACACCGGTATGCAGACCATCTCGAGATTTCGACCCTCTTGGCAGCCGCCGATTTGGAAATCTCACAGCTAAAGTATTCTATATCAATGTTATACTAAACAAAGCAGGGCCTTGACAATCTGTCAAGACCCCATTTCAAAACCACCTCTTGGCATTTTCCGAATCACGTAAATAACTGACCATCAGTCGATAGCATTGACACACCGCTGTCAAGAGGGTCGAAATTTTCGTTAACGGGATTAGCCACGCGGCGAATGCCTTTTCTCTGCTCCTTGGCGGAGGAGCCCTTGCAAATCACATGAAGATCACGGCCTGAGGCCGTTGGGCTTTTTCCGCAGGAAGTCCTCAACAGGAGCAAGTTCCTGACAGCTCATAACCGCACAAGTACGCTTGCGACCGAAATTCAAAAATGGGATATTTTGGGGGATATTAAACGAAAAAAGTGGCCTACAGATACTTGTAAGCCACTTTTCAGCGGAGAGGACGAGATTAGCCACGCTGAGCGTGCCTTTTCTCTGCTCCTTGCCGGAGGGGCCCTTGCACAAGCCATGAAGCTCACGGCCGGAGGCCGTGGGGCTTTTACATTTGAAGGCCTTGACAGGAGCGGGCTCCTGACGGCCTTCAAATGAAAAAGCCCGGCGCAATGCGCCGAGCTTCATGACGTTTGCGGAGAGGACGAGATTATTACCTTTGTCGCATTCTGTCGCACATTATCGCATAAAACATCAACAGTATGGTTTAAAAGAGTGATTTTGTCCATTCTTGCTTCATATCAACGCCTTTGCAAAACCTCCTTTTTCGATGCTATCTTCTCATCTTGGTGCATCTTTTATGGATGAAAAATGCACTATTTCTCACTCATATAATTTATTAATAATCCATTCGCAGCATTATAAGGAATCCCATCCGAAAATTACTCCAGATATTAAAAATCCTATACCAAAGCTTATTATACCCAATACTGCCCATTTCCCTAGTATTGATGTAATCGGAGACTGAAAAAAAGATTCCCAAAGTGATTCAAAATCTTCATAGTTAGTCATCCAATTGAGCAGCGCAAATAATCCTCCAGATATAGTGAAACAACAGCACTGTGCACCATTATATGAGCCTTCAACTAGACCCCAAACACCAGCGACTACAAAAAATAGCCCCAAAAGAGATCCAATAATTTTTTCAAGACAACCCATATTAAATATAGTTTGTTGTTCTCATTAATCCTCCTCATCTTCACTCTCTAAGCCACTGCTATCATCTTCGTCTAACGATTGATCGAATGGGATTATCTCTAATGAGAAGTCTGATTCTTCGCATGTACTCAGATAGGTATATTTTCCGCAATACTCTTTTCCATCTAGAATGCCAACGAATCGACCTATAGCATGATTATCAGAATTATACTCCGTTAAAGTAATTTGAATTCCATCAGGCGTGCTTTCTTCTGTACCAATAATCTGAAATCTATCCTCTTTTGCTGATTTATGGCAAACTGTTCCCTTAATTTTTTTTCTCATAAAACGAAAGAGACATTACAATATTCAAATTATCAGCAATTTCTCCTTCATAATATACCGTCATGTCCGGAGTGCCAGTGAACGATTCATATATTTCTTCATCAGAATCAGCCTCCATGCCAACATTACTGTTGATTTGTAATTCTTGGTCTGATTTCTGACTTGGCATTGTGTTGTCAAGGACGTTATCAAATTGAGCGCTTTTAGATAAAGTGGCATCGTGGCATGCCTTAGGAATAGATACTCCTATCAAAGATAATAGTGTGATTACACTGGCATATAATAAGATTTTCCCAACATGCTTCTTTGACGACATGGAAGACGCGAAACTATCATCCTTATTTTTCTCAGTCTGAATAGTCTGGGTAGACTGAGATTCTTTCAGTGGGCATGATATAAGTGTAGAGTCTTGAATAGAGGCGACATTCTCGACAGGAGAAATATTATCTTTGACATGATCATTAGATTTGGGACTGTCCTGGTTGCTGTCAATGATTGAAACGGCTATTGACGAAGTGAAAATGTCAACATGAGGTTTTGCAAGTTTCCTCATATTTTTGCGATATTCTTTCTTCAATGCACTCACTCCCCAACCATTGTCAACACGAGCATCTGATCCCTCCTTAATTGCGTTAGCCTTAGAAATCATCTGTTTTGTGATTTTCCTGAATATTTCAGTTGTGATAGCACCGCGACTAACAAGATTTTTCACAAGAAATAAATGTTCCACATTTTCTCCGAAGTGTGGCACACGTGTCTTCGATATGATAGTTATTGGTATTTGAACCTGATTGGCAGAGCACGTGCCATAAGACTGTTCATTAAAAGCATTCGTATAAATAGCCTCCAATCGATCTGTATCCTCTACTTCCGTGTTAATATAAACCTTATGCCTTTCGTCTTTTTTCTCAAAATAACTTGGGAATATTCGCTCAAGCATTCTTCTTATATACCCACGAACAAGAGGCCTATACCATAGTTCAAAGCCGTCAAGGAAAACAGACTCACCCGAGAATGACAGCGTTTTTGTTCCAGTTTTGGAAAAAAGCAGAGCAGTCCGTTCCTTTCCATTGACTGGGATTGTAATCAATTGCTGGAATTTAAAGCCATCTCTAGCCAACATCTGAAAATCTTCTTCAATTTGTTGCTCAATCTCGCTTTTATACTTTCGGTTACTTTCAGATTCACACTGTGCAGAATAAAACGGGAATCCACTGATTCTTCTATCAGAGCTTGATTCCTCCAATCTATATATTTTATTGGCGGCCTTAACTACATCATCATTGTATGCATCATTATAAAAGTCTATATGCTGTTCTCCTGATGGGTATTTCGAACGGCAGCCAATCTTTAACCTTGTTTTCTTTATATTCGCTTCTTTTTCTGCGAGCTCTTTATCATCAATACAGATGATCGGACCAAGATAAACCCTATACTCAGGGATATAGTCAACTTTCTCGAATCGTATAGCCATATGTTGCCCTTGATCTGCCAAATCATACCCCACACGACAATTATGGGTAAATACAGCTTCGTCGCAGTATGCATATCCTTTTTTTGCAATTTCATTAAGGCTGTCTGATAATTCTTTCTGAACAGCCATATACTCTTCCTTATAGGCGTATTGAGCTGTTTTGTATACAATCTTTGCCTTTTTTTCCTTTTTAAAAATAAAAATGTGAGAACAGCCTAGATTTGGTTGGAAGTTGGGACATATTTCAATGTCATTAATCACATGAGCTTTGAACATATTACTATAGTTTTAAAAGTTATTGACACATATAAACAAACAGTTACACTTATATAAACTGCTATGGATAGTCTTCTTTTCCATAGTCCTGTATATGATCTATATCGCATCTTTTAAATCGTTCCCAGAACATAATCAAACCTTTCTTTACTCCGTACTTTTCAATAGCTATTATACAATACTCACTACATGAAGGCTTGTATAAACACCTTCCAGTGAATCTACTGAAACAGGACTGATAAAACTTAATTAACAATATGAAGATTTGCCTCATAAATGTGTAAATCACTTTTCAAAACACTTTGCTTGCATTAGTCAACCGGAAAAGAAAAGCAAGTTAAATCCAAGGCTCCCAGACTTGGGGTTGTATAAAAAAAGACGTGGGAGTCATACTTTTGCTCATCCCATCATCTGGCCTTGGCTGCCAATCGTAAAGGATAAGCAACTGCAGCTAGCCCACGTCAGGATGATATGCAGTACAACACCACGCCTATACGAAGACGTGGATGACCGAATTGTCATCATAAGTGGACGCTCCCGTTGCCGTTTCTTCTTTACGATTAATCAAATTGCCAAGTTTGATGATAGAAGAAAAACGTCAAGTAACGTCTTAATATGTCTGCCCACCCATCCCCGCAGTCAAACCAGTAGCATCAAGATAAAATAACCAAATACACTGTTTTGAATGCTGGGCTAGCTGAACAACACAAAGATACGATATTTTATCAAAAGGATAACAACAGACGTCCGAAATGTTGTAAAATGTTTAAATTTGCAAGCGTTATATGTTTTGATTTTATGAGAAACACACAGGATATCACGAATATCATTGAATTGGATTATAAGGAGATTCTGCTACGAACCGTAGCAGTAATTGACAGTACCAGAAGTTTGATGGCTCAAAAAATCTGCTCTTTGGCGACAAACTGTTATTGGGGAATTGGGAAAATTTTGTTCGAGCAGAAATTGGATAGTAAGTATGGTGATTCTGTCGTAAGACATCTATCCGAGGATTTGAAAGACCGCTACCCATCAATGGGATTTTCACCAAGACAGTTGTGGAACATGAAGAAGTTTTATATGCGTTATATGTCTTGTGACGAGAAAGTGCTACAGGCCGTAGCAGTTTTGCCTTGGTCCCAGAACTTGCTTATTCTCAGCAAAAATCTGGATGACGAACAGACCATATACTACGCGTCGGAGAGCATTTCAAAAGGATGGAACAGAAATTTGTTGTTGAACGCCATCAAAATGAATGCTTATCAGATGGCAAAACCTGTTCTGCTGGATAACAACTTTTCAGCAACACTTCCAGCCGTCCAGGCTCAATATGCAAATGAAGTCTTTCACGACGGCTACAACCTTGGCTTTTTAGGAGTGACACAGCCTATATTGGAGTTGGAACTTGAAAGACGGCTTGTCGAGAAGATAAAGCGGTTCCTTCTCGAACTGGGGAAAGGATTCTCCTTTATCGGTAATCAATATGAGTTGGATTTCAATGGAAGAACCAGCAAGGTAGATCTGTTATTCTTCCATCGAGGACTTCGCAGTCTTGTCGCCATTGACCTCAAAATAGGAAAATTTATACCAGAATACGCTGGCAAAATGAACTACTATCTTTCTTTGCTGGATAAACTTGAAAGAGGAGAAAGCGAAAACCCATCCATAGGGATTATCCTATGCGCAGAAAAAGACCACGTGGATGTTGAATTGGCCCTTGAAGGGATAACGAAGCCGATAGGCGTTGCTGACTATCAACTCATAATTCCGAAAGAAGCACTTCAGAAGTTGATTTCTGAGGAGATCAAATCCTTTGAAGGCACAGCTGATAAGGAGTAGTCCTTCCCGTCCATAAAAAAGAAGAAAGGGCGAACCGAAGTCCGCCCAGTGGTTATGAAGTATGTTTTGATTGTGTATTTCGTTTTATCCAAGACCCCGTTCATTGCTTATAATGATCTCCTTCTCATAAGAGATAATCACTTCGTATCATCATAATTGAACCTCTTCTTGATATCTTCGACAATATGATAGATGAACAGGTTTCTGGCGGACTTCAACACGTGTTCATTGTTAGCGCTGTCATCATCCAGTTCGGTATCCTGCACTTTTATCGGTTCGTCTTTCATGTGTGTCTCGGCAAGTTGATAAAGATAACTATCGATGCAGTCTTCGCCATCATCGCCCTTGACTTTTTTCTTTGCAAGTTCAAGGATATTATTGAATTTCAGCCCCGGAGATTCTCTTTCAAGGTTGTCCAGACACTTGTCGATTACGCTGTTGTATTGATCGAATTGCAGAGTGCAATAGGCCTCTTGCAGGATGTTACTATACTCTGCAAAACCATATAAGTTGGTTTGTCTGTATTTAGGATTGACAGTTGTTCCTGAATTGAGCCCTTCATTGATTTTCCGATCCCGTAGCCATTCCTTAAATGAGCTGATACGATGTAATTTTTCGTTTTCCATTTGCATTGTTCATTGTCATATATGATGGAAAAGCCTCTGACCTTTCCATAGATATTTATGCAGGCTTGGCCTTCACTTCACCTGATTGGTTGAGTATTCTCAATCTTGACCGAAATTTTCACACCATACATTTCCATACTGACCTGCTCCATAGCTTCTTTTACTTTAACCCCGTCGCTTTCTCGGACACAGATTGCATCGTGGATTGTGTAGAATTTCATATCAGCCGGAAGCATTGCAAGGCAGGCCTTGATATAGTCGACTTCCACCCGTTGCATTTCAACAGGAAGGACACTGCACCACTTGCCTTTTCTTCTTTTTTTCCAGCTGTCCGTCCAGGATTTCTCTGTCCAGGAAGGGTGTCGCTTATGATGCTCAATGATGTCATAAACAGCTGTCTCATTATCTTTCAAATAGGAGGTCAGTTTCTGTTCAAACTTCTTGTATCCCTTTATATAAGTTTTGCCATCAGTAGGAATATGTTCCCCTTCATAAGTCTTTGACAGATTAGAGCCATAGCAGCTGAACAGGTATCTCATCATATATTTCTTTACAACGGACCTATCCACCTTGACACCTGTCAGTTCTTTCACCCATTCATAGAAATCACCATTTAGACAATGCTGCAACCATTCGGTTGTTATGCCTGTATCCCGCTTGACTTTCAGGCCGAGCAATGTGGGCTGAGAAGAAGACACATCAACCTCAACAATCCTTTCTCCATCCATAGTAAGGCAATTTCTCCTGAAGTCCTTGCCCATACCGACCATCATAGTGTAGAAACGCCCACCCTTATCATCAACCTTACAACATCCAACATTACCTTCATAAAGATTTATAAGCCATTGACAATTTCTGTATTTTCCGCGCAAGTCTTTCTTCTTATCCTTGTCTTTGACTGCATCAAGCATTTTATATGTGCAGGAGCCTATAAATTGTTGGGCTCTCTCATAACATTCCTGAATGACAGATATAGATGAAATAGTCTCATATTGCCTCATCGAAAACCAGTCTCCATAGAGGCTCCAGCTCCTTTTGCTCGCTTCATCTTCTCCGTCAAGGAACGAGTAATCAAAATCACTGTCAGTCGATGATACCATAACCCAAGTCTCATCAATTGAGGAAGATAAGTCTGGCTCACTGAACTCATTATTCGGTTCGGTACAACTGGAAGTCCATTCCTTCAGTTTATCCACATCCACATAGTATTCCCGCCCGTGGTCCATTGTCTTATCTCCGATGTGAAGATAATTTGTCTTGACCCCTGTGAAAATTCCCAGCATCCCCAATAGTAGGATAACCCTCTGAGGGTAAACCTTGTTCCCTTTACTCTTAGCTCCATTCCAATATGGGTCATTCAAAAAATGAGAATAAGATGTCTGGCCAAAATGATAAGGGTTGAAACTATAATTGCAGACCACAAAGAACCAATCCCGAAATTTTAACCTGAAAGCATTCACCCTTGGATCAACCCCTATAATCAATGATTCAAGGTCAGGCATCTTACAACCAGAAGAAAACATCCACCGATACTCTTCATACAATTCCATCCTTTCGGTCTTATCCATAGTGGATAAATCTTCATCAATCCAAAATATGCATTTATTATACAGCATCTCAATAACACAATCACTCATAGCTTTATATCAATTTATATTATATTATTGTGTCTTCACAGACACAAGTAGGCTGTTTCTTCTTCAAGAAACAGCTTCTTCATATCCATATTCCACATCACAACCATATCATATTTATGTTTCATCAAAGTGTCCGTCAGGGGAGATAGTATTTTTTTCACTATTATTGGTGTGATAGCTCCAACATTACCAAGAATACCAACCTTTTGCAAGACAGGTTTGACAAGAGCCCATTTACCTGCGAAACCCCTACCCGTTTTCTCCGTCAAAAAGGAAACAACCCCCTCAGGAGTATCACGATTTAGGCTTCGTGAGCTTCCGCACAATCCGCAAAAGAGCATAAATAACGATGGAATACGGATGTCCATTTGTATATACTATCATTGTCTGGCGGAGAGAAATTATTCCTCACCGCCTTTTTCTTTCCAAATTTGGTCTCCGTCAATCTGTCGCACCGATCAATCGCGGCGCATAAGCTGCGGTAAATCAGTCAATAAGGAGTAAGTACAATAATAATGAGATGAAATAAGTCAAAGAGAAAAAAGCACCTCAAAAATAAGCGAGATGAAAAGGCCCCACAGACTTAAAACAACTCAAAATCAAAACACCTCAAAAAATGGATGCGGTAATATATGCAAGAGTGTCATCATCCGGAGACAGACAATCGACAGAACGACAGGTTATTGACCTGACAGAATATGCAAGAAAGAACAGTATGACAATAGTAAGGACATTCGAGGAGCACATTTCTGGAGCCAAGAAGAACAAGGAACGGCTTGTTTTCAACGAGTGTCTTGCTTATGCCGTAAAGAACAATATTGATATGATTCTCATCTCCGAGCTTTCCCGTTTAGGAAGAAATGTGGATGAGGTGTTGGCAAACATCCGTTTCTGTAAAAACAGCCACCTCAACATATATTTCCAGAAAGAGGGAATATCAATCTTTGATGCAGACGGTAAGGAGAACCCATATCTCACGATAATGATTGCCGTCCTCGCCACAGCCGCATCCTTGGAACGTGATGCCATATATTTTCGACTATCCAGTGGCAGGAAGGCTTATGTAAACAGACAACTTAAGGAAACAGGTAAGACCGGGCTTGGCAGAAAATCAGGATACAGAAAGCCTACGGAATCTTACGTTGAGGAATATAAGGAAGTAATCAAGCTTCTCAAGAAGGGATACCCGATACGCCAGACTGCAAAGCTCGCCGAAGTCTCAGAAAGCACAGTGAAGAAAGTCAAGTCGATGTTTACATTATAGGGACACTTTCTTCATCAGCCGCTTAGAACTTTGTTATTTTTATCTCGAGACCTTCAAAATATGAAGATGAAGGAAAATGATAATATATAAGAAAATGATAAACAACACTTTGAATTTAGACAACAGGAATGTAACCATTTCCATGACTTACCAGGAACTTCAGGACCTGATGAGAGACTGTGCTGATTACACAATAAGAACTTATACAAAGGAATTTGATAAAATGGAAAAGAGAAAGATGGTCAATGCCAAGGAGGCTGCCAAATACCTTGGCAAGAATGTTTCAACCATCCACCGGTGGAAAGGAGCAGGATATCTGCACTCAAAGAGTGTTGGAGGAAGAGACTATTTTTATATGGATGAGATAAAGAAACTTACAACATTGAATGCATCATAATATGGCCACTATAAATTTTGAACTATCAAAGGTTAAAGGGAAAGAGACCAGAAAATCTCAAATTCTTGTGAGAGTAAGCATCTCCAGAAAATTCAGGGTCGGTGGCAAGACTGGTCTGTTCATCAGCCCTAAAGACTGGAATGACAAGATGATGCAAGTTAGGAAGCTTTCTCGTATTGAAAGCCGGGATAGACAAGAAGAACTGGAAGATCTACGGGCTAAGTTGGATAGACTTAAAGAACACATTGGCCATTGTATCATTGACACCAAGGACTTTGACACTATGACTGACAAAAAAGACAGACAAAACTGGATGGAGTATACCATCGCCAGTTTTTATAATCCTGCCGTCAAACTGGCAAGGGAGAGAAATCTTACCTTCAAGGCATTTGCAAAGATATACTGTGAAGTCCGCAGCAAGGAAGAAGACTGGCCGCTAGCCATCAAATCAAGCACAAACAAGAAAAAGAAATGGAACCATCCATCCTTTGACAAACTGAGTGCTGTACAGACACAGATCAACAAAATGAACAGCACCCTTAAAATGACAGACATAACAACAGCAACACTTGATGATTATCAGTCCTTTCTCATCAAGAAAGGCTACAAGAATTCAACGGTGGAGAACCATCTGTCTTATCTTAAACAAATACTGAAATGGGCTTATGACAGAGGATACCTGAAACATGGACAAGAAGTGGTAAGCCACATGCCACCTCCTCTGAAACTTGCCCCTAGGAAAGCAGTAATTTACCTCAGGTGGGATGAATTCCAGAAACTATACAATTACAAGTTCCCTGACAACATGAAGCATCTGGAACTTACCCGTGACAGGTTCTGTTTCTGCTGCCTGACTTCTCTCAGGCACAGTGATCTTGACATACTCAGGCGTGCAAATTTTGACAATCAGACTGACCCAACCAGAATATCATTTGTAAGCAAGAAGACAAATGATGGCTTAACCATCTTTCTTGTTCCAGAGGCCATTGAACTTTACAAAAAGTATATCTCCATACCGACAGCTGGTCTTGCTTTCCCTAGGAAGTCAAACCAGAAGATGAACAAGAACTTGAAAGAAATTGCAGAGTTACTTGGCTTTACCAGAGAGGTGGAAGTAATGCAATACTGTGGTAAGAAACCTGTATATAAAACTGCTCCCCTTTATGAAGTAATTGGAACACATGCTGCAAGAAGAACATTTGTTGTCCATGCGCTTGAAGAAGGAATGTCTCCTGAAATGGTAATGACCTTTACTGGGCATGCTGACTATGACTCCATGAAGCCATATATTGCAATAGCTGACAAGAAACGTCAGAGTGTCTTACTGGACAGTTTTAAGATGTGATAAATTCAAAAAGTAATCTTGGTGCAATTTCGGTGCAGTTTATACAAAATAATAAGTCCTAAACTCTTTGATAAACAAGAATTTAGGACTTATTTTCAGCGGAGAGGACGAGATTCGAACTCGTGGTACGGTAAACCCGTACGTCAGTTTAGCAAACTGGTGGTTTCAGCCACTCACCCACCTCTCCGGAAATGCATTCCTTCGAGAGATTCGTTAACCGATT
>Ga0129311_1001436_pt1 | contig 16856 bp, 14 predicted proteins | sample Go1ome_FD_94435 | JGI IMG/M metagenome (GOLD analysis project Ga0129311, IMG submission 94435) | Western lowland gorrila individual fecal microbial communities from Wisconsin, USA - Go1022B metagenome | ecosystem: Host-associated > Mammals > Digestive system > Large intestine > Fecal | place... | reverse complement strand
TGGATCAACCACCTATTTATAATGGTGGTTTTGAGGGCGAAGAATTTTTCGCTTATGCACAAGATGGTTTTAAGGAAATGCTTGATACCACTATGTTGTGCGATAATGTTGAGTTTATAAACAGTGATTTTTCTGTTATTACTCCCGGCAAGGCAATTATACAGAGTGTTACGCCAGACACACAATTGAAAGCTGAAGACAGACAAATTTTAGTGCCGATTGGAACTTTACAAACATACTCTTACATTCGTTTTGAAGATGAAATTTGGATTATTGCTTCTGAACCAAGTAATAACAAATTTTATGAAAAGGCAGTTCTTAAAGTTTGTCACAATCAGTTACGATGGCAAGATCCAGAAACCAAGAAAATATTTGAATATTGGTATTGGTGTGAAGATGTGACACGGTATAGTTCTGGTGTCTTCAAAGGAAATATTGTTATCGCTTATGATAAGCAGTATAGCCTTTTACTGCCAATGGATAAAAATACAAGAAGGCTTCATGACGGTATGCGATTTATGTTGGAAATGTCCAACGATGTACCGTTGGTATATAAACTCACAAAATTTAATGGTTTAACAAACAACAATAAAAATGTAAAGTTGTTAAATCTGTCATTGACTCAAACTGTATACGATGAAAATACAGACAGTGTTGATATGATGCTTGCAGATTACAAACAAAATAATGTTGAGCCTACTGAAAAGTACGGTTATACTTGCGAACTTACATATAAAGCTGACACTATCAGTTTATCATCGTTTGAAAAATACTCTGCTACATTTTATGACAATGAACATAATGTGGTAGATGATATCGAATATCATTGGGGAATTTCTGATAATGATTTCGATGAGAAAGATTTGGTATTAACTACTGGTGACAATTTTGTAAAAGTTACTGTAAAAAACAATAGTGATTTGGTTGGAAAGCAATTCCACTTAAATGTTCTTTCATCGGTAGATACAATATTGGCATCTGTTGTTATTACGATTACCGCTTTATGGTAAATGAGGTTTATTATGGAAGATTTTGACATTAACTCTTTTAAATCTGCGGTAATAAATACAATTGTCGAAAATAACGAGATTATTTTTAATCTCGATAAGGAATATATAGATGCCGGTGGTGGTCTGCTTTATAAGAAAATTTTTCCTTATTTGCAGAATCCAAAGACCATTGAGAAAACTTCTCCGTTTATCTGTTTCAAGGTTAATCATGTGAGAAACCAACAATATTTTTTAGAAGAGATAAATGTGGTCATATATATTGTCTGCCATGAAAAGGCAATGGCACAAAGAGTACAGAGCTATAAAACAAAGGAATATCTATCGGGTACAGTTATTGATATTTTGGGTGAAGAATTGAAAAAAACTTTATCTGGAATGGAAACAAATTGGATTGGTGAATTGACATGTGTAAGCAATACTGAGGAAGTATTGTACTATGAATACCCATGCAGAATACTTACGTTTACTGCAAAGAAGGAATCATATGGACATCAGTAACGAATCTTTATATCAGTACCTTATATATAGCTCGCCAATTTATTATACCGAAGATTTAGTTTTATACCCTGTAAAAATGGGTAATGTGCTTGATTTTAATTTATATAAGTCAAGTATTATTGTTCGTAAAAACAGTATATTTCCAGTAAAGAAAATTATCAAGATGCCATATCTTGATTTTTTATTTTACTGTCATAACAACGTAGAATTAGCAAAAGAATTTAACATGCCATTTCTCCCCTACTACTATTCTTTTGCACTCCGGCTTTTACAGCTTGTATTTAAGGATCAAGAGGTATTGGCTAGTTCTACACAAGGGGGATTTAGAATAAATGGCAATGTTATAACCGCCGATCAGTTCGATGATATTCGGAGAATTATTATCCTACAAAATGGTATTGATTTTGACATTGATGAATTCATTCATTACGACACTGAGCAGGAATTAAAAAAAGCCCAGGATGCTATATCTGGCAAAGATAAAGCCTCTTTGGAAGACTATATTGATTCTGTTTGTGTTGGAATGGACTTAACCGAAGAAAAAGTTAAGGGGCTAACTATTCGTAAGTTCTGGCGATATGTTAAACGAATAAATAAGCGTGATATTTTCAATGTTATGAAATCTGCTGAAAGTACGGGATTTGTAAAATTCAAAGAACCCGTCCAGTATTGGATGACTGAACTTGATGAGAGCGATAAGTTCAAAGATGTGAAAACAGATGCCATGTCATTAAAGAAAATGATTAGTGGCTGATGATTTATAAATCAGGAGGAATTTGCAATGAATACAAAGGGAAAAGAATTCGTTGTTTCAGTTGCCGACTTTGCATTTTACATCAATGGTGTATTAGCTTGTACAGGAGTAACTAACCTTAGTTCTTCTATTTCTGTATCTATGCAGGAACAGGCTGTAAATGCTGGTAAAGGTAATAAGAAAGTATTCTCATACAAATATGGTAGAGAGCTTACAGCAGAACTTGAAGCTGCTGACTGGAAACTTGAGTACATTGCTTTACAGGCTGGTTCTCAGATTTCTAAAGGACTCAAAGATTCATACAGTCTTAATGAGTGCGTAACACTTGTAGCTGGAAAAGGTACAATTGACCATACACCTCTGACTGGTGCAAAAGTTGGTGTAGAACTTCCAAACGGTACATTCGTAGAAGTTACTGCCGATGGTACTTCAATTGACTTGACATCATATGGTCTTACAACTGAAAAAGTAAAATGTACATATCAGTACAATGCTGTTTCAAAACGTATTACTATTGATGCAGAATCAACACCTTACATTGGAAAACTTGTTCTTCAGGCAGACAAGCATAACAGTAAGAAAGGTAAAGTTGGTGTCGTTGAAATCGTAATTCCGTCTTACTCACTTGACGGTAACTTTGATATCTCATTCACACCTGATGGTGTAGTAAGTACAAAGTTATCTGGTAGTGCCCTTGCTGTTGAAGGTGATGCTTGCGAAGATGGTAGTGCTGTATATGCATACATCTCTGAAATTGATGATGACAATACAGATATGGCTGTTTCTGAAATCGCTATCTCTGCACCGGCTACAACAATTAAGACTGGTGCAAGCATGAATCTGTCAGTTCTTGGCATTATCGGAGTTATGTATAAACCTACAGAACTTGATCCAAAGGATTGTACATTCTCAATCGTAGATGCCGGAAACACTGCATTGACTGTAGGTGCAAAAACTGGTGTTGTGAGTGGTGCAACTGCATCTGGTACAGCAACAGTCAAAGCCGTTTACAATGGACTCGAAGACACAATTGAGATCACTGTAACAAAATAATTTCAGTAACTATATGTAGGTGGGTTTATACCTGCCTACATTTTTATTAGGAAGAAGGAGCTGAGATTATGACAGATGTAAAAGAGAATACAACTGAGATTGTTCAAGATAAAGGAAAAAATAAAGTTGAAACAAAATCAAGTACACCGAAACGAAAGACATCTCTTACCAAAGAGTGTGACGTATTAGTATACAATGAGCGTACTAATACCGCTATCATTTCTTTTGATGGTTTCGGGTATGAATTAACTGGTATATCAAAAAATCCTGGTAATAAAATTTCTGTCAAATATTCGGGAGATATTCATTCTCCGAATTTTAAAGTTGAGAAGAAATAATGTGTAAATATGCATATATTCAGCTTAATGAAAAAACTAAGCAGAATATGATTTATTGTTCTGGCGGTGTGAAGATAAACTCAGAAGGTTTATGTATCTGCCAAAGATATTGTAAAGACAAATCTTGTTATATCCCACATAATCAAGATAAAATGCATTGTAAATATTACGAGGATTGTTAGCAAGTGTGGTGTTTTTATTAAGCACTGCACTTGTGTATGATACCTATTAAAGAGGTTAAAAACTGTTTTGGCTTTTTTAATGGGTATCATTTTTTATCGCAAATTATACAAATGTTTATCCACCATAATTATTAAAAAGTTCGTTTACAAAAGGAGATATAAATTATGACTATTAAAGAAGTAGCAAAAATGTTCAATGTGAATACAGAGAAAAGTAGAGCAATGAAAAATAAACGTAAGGCTAAAGAAATCATAGAAAAAATTCTGATGTGCCCAAAATGTAAACAGCCGATGAACTGGGTAGAGGGTACAAATATTTGTGCGTGTCCTACATGTACATATACTATCGGCAAGAAAGAAAACAAAGAAACCTATAGTGTTTCTAAAACTCTTTCCGATAAGAGCCGTAGATTCCTGGAAAACAACTATTCACAGTTTGCTAAAGAAAGTACAGAGGTGTAATTTATGAGAAAATATACTGATGAATCAACATTTGAATTAAACGGAAAACACATAGTTTTCAGATATGTGTCCTCTCCTACTCTTTCTCAGAAAATGGACATTGTTGATGATATCGTTCACGGTGTTATCAATGATACCGTAGGGTATGAGCCTATTCTGTTTGATTATTTTGTAGCTGTTTCTCTTGTAAATAATCTGACTGATATTGCATTGCCAGAGTCTTTTACTGAAAGTGCGGATTTCATCGAGAAAACACGTATCGGACAGGTTATCAAAGAAACAGTTAATGTAAAAGATGTTATTGATGCTGCTGAAAGAAAAATTGATTTTGAGCGGAGCAAACTTGTCAATACATCAAAACTGGACGAATTATTTGAGGTGTTAATTTCTATCGCCAATAAATATTCTTCCACATTAGAGAATTTAAACACTGATGATTTCATGAATAAACTACAGAATGTAGCGGAGCTTGCAAAAATGCCACAAGATGATGTAGTTCGTGGAATTTTAGCGTATGAAAATTCTCAAAAAAAACAAGACAATACTAAAGTCGAATAAGAAGAGGGTTACTCCCCTCTTCTATTTTTTACGCTTTTAAGAAAGAGGGTTAGTAACATGGGTAGAACAACAATTTATAACAAAATTACAAACGAAGAATCTATCAAGAAAATCAATCCAAACAATAAACAGCTTTGTGAAGATTTTCTTGAATATCTTGCGTCTATTGATCGTGCCCCTTCCACAATTAACGGGTATAGAAATGACCTTGAAATTTTCTTCTGCTGGAACTTAGAGTACAACAACAATAAATTTTTCGTTGATATCAAGAAACGTGAGCTTGCACGATTCCAGGGATATGCAATCAATGAATGGGCTTGGAGTCCGAAAAGAATTCGTAGGGTAAAATCTGCTATCAGTAGCATGTCAAATTATATTGAAAATATTTTACAGGACGAAGACGAAGATTTTGAGAATTTCCGCTCTATCATTGGAAAGATTGAATCTCCGAAGAATGAAGCTGTTCGTGAGAAAACCATTATCCCAGATGATGACGTAGATAAATTCTTGGATAAATTAGTCAGTGAAGAACGATATCAACAGGCATGTGCTTTTGCTTTGGCTGCAATGAGTGGTGCTAGAAAATCAGAATTGTTGAGATTCAAAGTTGAATACTTCGATGAGAACAATATTGTTTATGGTGGTCTGTATAAGACTCCTAAGATTAAAACTAAGGGAGCTGGTAAAACAGGTAAACAGCTCAATAAATATGTGCTTTATGAGTTTAAGAAATACCTTGATTTATGGATGGAACAACGTAAGAAACAAGGTATTGAGAGTGAATGGCTTTTTGTACATAGATGTGGTGATGGTTCTTATGCACAAATGAAAGTCAGTACCCTTGATAGTTGGGCGAACATCTTCTCAAATGAATTAGGTGTAGATTTTTACTGGCACTGCATGAGACACTATCTCAACACAAAATTATTGAAGCTGAATATCCCGGCAAATGTTGTTCAGGAATTTTTCGGATGGAGTAGTTCGGACATGGTTAATCTATACAACGATAGCGAGGTTTCCGAAGAATTCAGTAAGTATTTCACAAAAGATGGGATTGTTGAAGGTAAGAGTTCGTCTTTAAGTGATCTATAAATAAGCAATAATAAAGGAGGACTACCATGAGAAAAGCAAATAGCATGGCAGAACTTGAACAGTTGATCTTGAATGAGATGCAAAAAGCTATGACGGTTGTACATTCAAAATCTCTCAAAGATACAGAGAACGAAGTCCAGTCTTTCTATTCGCAGGGTTCTCCTAGTATTTATAAAAGAACTGGAAAACTTGGAAAAAGTGTTAGGAACTATGGTGTTTCTAAATACGGAAAAAATGTTCATTTCTATATTTGGTTGGATAGAACTTACAGTTATGTAGTTCCAAATCCAGACTTTATAGAAAAAGGATTTTCAAGTTATTTTTCAACCCCTATGGTATTTGATGCTGCCGAAGCTGGTACAGCGAATATCAAAGGTCGTTCTGGCTTCTGGGCAAGATCAGAACAGAAAATTCAATCTGACTTAGACAGTACATTTAGTAGTTTCTTTAGATAAGGGGAGGTGAAGTTATGTCAGATTTTATTGCTCACGTTATAGCGGAGCTTGATACCGCCAAAGCACAGCAACAAATGAATGCTTTCACAAATGCAAAGCACAAAATTGATGTTGATGTAAATTTGGTGTCCAAAAATGGAAATATAAACGGCTATTTGAATCAGATAAAATCACAATTTGGTCAGGCTGGTAATGCTGCTGGCAATAATTTCGCCAACTCTGTAAACAGTAGTCTTGGGAAAATCAACGTAAAGAATACTGCCACCCAGATTTCAAATTTACAACGTACATTGCAGTCAATGAATTTCAATACATCTTCTATTGACACAATTACAAAAGATTTACAAAGTTTGGAACTTGAAGTAACGAAAGTTACATCAAAAATGAATGGGCAGAATCTCAGCGTAAAAGTTGATGGTATTGACCAAATGGGTAGAGCTGTTAGCGTTATAAAAGAATTTGATTCTGTTACCGGCACGATTCAGCGTACAAGTGAAACTGTTTCTTCATCTATCAAAAAGATGTTCACCAATGCTGATGTGTCTAAGTTAAGTGCAGACTTGTATTCTCTTGAAGCTGGATTTACCAAGTTAAATGGTAGCACAAATCAGTATTCATCTGCTTTATCGAAACTTAAATCCGACCTTTCTGGGTTAGATAACATAAGTGGTTTAAATGAACGCCAAGCTGAATTTGAGAGAATAACTCAGGAAGTCACCGAATTACGAGCTGCTTACAAAGAAGCAAAGGCATATGCCGATTCTCTTGCTGTATCTCAACAATTACTTTCTCAGAAGACAGTATTGGGAAATCAAATTGAAACATGGATGAACAGGAATACAATAGCTGCCAGAAAATACAAAGATGAGTTAAAAGGCTTGCAAACTTCTTTGGAAAATGCCACTACAACCACTGCGCTCAAAGATGTAAGCCGTCAATTCACTGAGTTAAAAACCACTGCTGCTGCGTCTGGAAGTCTCGGCAAGGGCGTATTTGCTACATTAAAAGACAATATGACAAGTCTTAGTCCTTTGTTTGGCATGGGGGTTATGATTAACACCGCCATTCGTGGATTGAAAGATATGTATTCAAATGTAGTAAATATTGATAGTGCCATGACAGAATTGAAGAAAGTTACAGATGAAACGGACTCCGCTTATTCTAGCTTTCTTACGAATGCTTCAAAGCGTTCTGTAGAACTTGGCACGACTATTACCGACTATGTAAATTCAACAGCTAACTTTGCACGACTTGGTTACTCAATGGCTGACGCTACACAGCTTTCAGAAGTTGCCAATATCTATAGTGTTGTTGGTGACGAAATTTCTGGCATTGATGAAGCAAGTTCCAGTGTAATTTCAACAATGCAAGCATTTGGTATACAAGCCAATGATGCTATTTCTATTGTTGATAAATTCAATGAAGTAGGTAACAGATTTGCTATCAGTTCCGGCGGTATTGGTGATGCCTTAACAAGATCCGCATCTTCAATGGCTGCTGCAAATAACACTCTTGATGAAACCATAGCGTTAATTACTGCTGCTAATACAGTAGTTCAGGACGCTCCAAGAGTGGGGAATGCCTTCAAGACAAAATTTTTTTGAAGATTGTCTTTATGTACAGAAATGTGCATAGTGAACATATTTAATTGCAGGTAAAACGTAAAGCCTTACACCACAATAACAGAGATAATCATGTTATGACGGGACGAAAGTAGAAACAACGTAAGGATGGTATATGGTCAAAAGCCTAAGTGCCACTTTTACTAATTTTATACAAATTAGGAATCGTAGTTCATGCAACGAAGTACCCTAACGTATCCCGTAGATCATACGGTACTTGAGTCGAGGGTAAACGCTCAACGACTATCCCCATGTAGGGATTTGGAAATATTCATATATTGAATTATAAAATAAAGGTGGAAATCCTGAATATCCAAATCAATAGGAGTACGGCTTAATCGCAAATGGAGTCGGTGAAAAACCGTTAAATGGAAAAGGTATGACTGCTACTCTTCTATTTAGAGTGTGGTTAAGAAATAGTCTACCCTCATATGAAGATATGAGTTGTTTTTGCCATCTAAAAAGGAAATATAATGAAAAAGTACGATAAAGAATATTCTACACAATATAGTCCAGAAAAGGACTTTTTATTAAAGAATGGCATTAAACCGTCATTCGTAAAAGTAATAAATGATGTAACGACATATAAATATACCAAATCGGCAGAGCTATTTAAGTTACTGTCGATTTTTTACGATTAAAAATAAGCGATAATATACGAGGCGATAATTATGAAAATTGAAGAAATCAAAAAATTATGTGACAGTTTAAATTTTACATATATTAGTTCAAGCAATGAGGCGAAATTTATCAACAATAAAAAATCTCAAATATATGTACAATTTATTTGTAATTTACACCAAAAATATGGTGTACAAGAAAAATCTCTATATGATTTGAAACGTTTGAATAAACCATGCTGTTATTGTAATCATTCAAAATTGAAAGAAACTTTCAAAGATGAAATGTTAGAAATAAATCCAACCATTGAAGTGCTTTCCGATTATGTAAATTGGAATACAAATATAAAATGCCGATGTAAAATTGATGGATATGAATGGGAAGGAAGACCATCTGTTTTATTATATGGCGGTGGTTGCAAAATATGTGGTCACAAGAAAAGGTGGGATTCGAGAGGTCGAAAAACCACAGATGATATTAGGAACGAGATAAAACTGATTAACCCAGACATTGAAGTAATCGGTGAATATAAAGGTGCGCATTATCCTATAAAATGCAGATGTAAAAAAGACGGAAAAGTATGGGAATCGTTTGTATGTAATCTTCTTAATCAGAGTGCAACTTGTCCCACTTGTGCAATGGAACATATGAGAGAAATCGAAGCATTATCGACCGAAGATGTAAAGAAACGGATTGAAGATCAAAAGTTGAATATCATATTATTGAGTGAATATAAAAATGCAAAAGAATCTTTGAAGTGCAAATGTAAAACCCACAATTGTGAATATATGGTAAGTCCACGTACAATTTTGTATAACAAAAGTTCTGGCTGTCCATTATGTACTCAATCTTTGGGCGAAAATAAGATGATTCAGCTTTTGCAAGATATGGGACATCATATTTCAAAACAACATACATTTCCAGATTGTAGAAATATTGGTCTACTTCGTTTTGATGGATATTGTAAAGAAATAAATACTGCTTTTGAATATCAAGGGCAACAGCATTATTATCCTGTTGATTTTTCTGGAAAAGGCATGGAATATGCTAAAGAACAATATGAAAAAGGATTACTTAGGGATAATATAAAAAGAAAATACTGCAAAGAAAATAACATTTATTTAATTGAAGTTCCGTATTGGGAATATGACAATATGGAACTATTTTTATGTAATGAATTAAATAGATAAATGTAAAATGGCAAAAACATATATTAGCTTGCGACTAATATATAATATATGGAATCTCAATGCGTATACGTGGCGCAACAACTGAGCTTGAAGAAGCTGGTCTGGAAACAGATGGTATGGCAGAGTCAACCGCTAAACTTCAAGCTGAAATAAAAGCATTGTCAGGCGTAGATATTATGCTTGATAAAGATACCTTTAAGTCTACATATCAAATCATGGATGAGTTATCTCAGAAATGGCAAGACTTAACGGATATTCAACAGGCAAGTATTACTGAGTTACTTGCCGGAAAACATCAAGGTAACGTAATGTCATCCCTTATGGAGAACTTTGACATTGCACGACAAGCCCTTGATGTGTCCATGAACTCCGAAGGTTCTGCAATGCAAGAACATGAAAAGTACATGGAATCTATTGAAGCCAAAGTAAATCAGCTTAAAGCTGCTTGGGAAGGACTTTCAAACTCTTTCCTTGATTCTGGTTTTATAAAAGGTGCAATTGACGGATTGACAAAATTCGTTGGAATAATTGACACACTAATTAGTAAATTTGGTACTCTCCCAGCACTTCTTGTTGGTGGTGGAATTGCTAAAGGAATATTGAGCATTGCTTGACTCAAAATCATGAGTGACAGTTATTTTACATAATAGCAGAGGCGTTTATGGTTAAGAAACTATTGAAGATGGTAATAGTGACAAAACCATAAATTTATGCTCATTAAAATAAAGGGGTAATAGCTGGAAATCTGGTAAAACCAATCATGCTACAACGTAATTGGAAACGATAAGCGTGAATGCGGAGAAATCTATAAAAAATGATTGGATGGTACATGGGAAAAAATAAGCCTAAATACCATGCCGAAAGGCAGATAGCTAATCAGCAGGACGAGAACCTAAAAGGTCTAATCCTCAGAGACTACCCACCCTTCGAGTTGTCAATACCTTAATTGATAGCTTGTAATGTATAGTCCACAATGTAAAAAGTGGGAACTTATCTTCCACTATAATAATGGTACGTTTGCTAAACGTGATAAGATAGCGTAATTTATGGTTGCCAAGAGTAGCCACATTTTGCACAACGATTGACAGTTTTGTTTGAGCCTAGAAATCCAGTCCAAAATGAATACCCACGTTTGCTGGTGGTTATTTGTGTCGAGCCACAACGAGGGCAAGAAACGGGTAACGATTTTCGAGAATAGTGTTCTTCCCAATCAGCATTTTGTTCGTTTACAATATCAATATTAGATTCAACAAATTTAACAATACATTTATATTCGTCAAAAGTTGATTTCAAAGATTCAATATTTTCTGATTTAATACCAGATATTATTGTTACATTTGACTGGCTCTGTAACTTTGCAATAATGTCTTTTGGGACGTTAAATATTTGTTCCAAGATTGACTTTGCAAGGAAGATGTTTGCGCCTTTGTCAAACCCAATAAAAATTGCATCATATATTTTAGGCGAATCACTATTTTCTATTGGATAACCACAATGGATGCATTGTTTTGATTTATCAGATATTTCTTTACCACATTCTGTGCATTTGATTAAAGCCATTTTTGTCTCCTTTTTGGCACAATTATACCATATTTTTTTGTGCCCGTCTATATGTCTGCTGCGAAGACGTTAAAAGCAAAGGATTTTTTCGATTCACTTACACCTGGCACACAAAAATTGGCTATATTAGGAGAGGCATTTCCTAAATTAACTGCTGTTATCACTGAGGTTTCTTCTGCTTTCGGGAAGGCTTCTGTTGCTGCTTCTGCTGCTGGTACTGGTTTTGCTGGATTGAAAGCCGGGGTTACTGCTTTTGGAAGTGCTCTTAGTGCTTCGACTATCGCTCTTGGTGCTTTTATTGGTATTGCAGCTGGAATCGCTGCTGTTGTTGCTATAGTTGATCTTGTCACGGAATCATTTGATGAAGCCGTAGAAAAAGCAGATAAGTCTCGTAGTGCTTATGAACAAACAGCAAGTGAAGTAGAATCTTTAGAGTCTCAGCTTTCTGAGGTAAAAGACCGTATTTCAGAATTGAATTCTATGGATTCTCTTACCATAACCGAAGAAGCAGAACTTCAAAAATTACAGGCTGAAAACGACCAGCTTGAAAGACAGTTAGCAATCAAACAAAAATTGGCTAATTATCAACAAGGTGTAGCTGCCGAAGATGCGAACCATGTTTTGACGAAAGATTTAACATGGCAAACTGGCGATTTCCTTAAAGATAAAAATGGATATATGATGACTGATACCAATGGTATGCCAATTATGGAATATATGTCTGGTGATATCATTGATCGTGCTACATCTAAACAAGAAAAACTTAATGAGAAGAAAGCAGAGCAAGTAAAACTTGAAGAAGAAATTGCTAACATGGAGCCGGAATATCATAAGCATTTATGGCAAGCTGATACTGAGTATGAGCAGAAGACAAAACAGCTTAAAAATCTCAAATCAGATGTTAGTGACTTGGAAAAAGAAGTTAGTGAAGATGTTGAGACAATTAACTCAAACTACTCTTCTCTTTTCTCTACGGACGGTAGTGTACTTCCAGGATATGAAGACACTGTAAATCGTATAAATGATTTATTTGATGCTTACAATAATGTTGATTTATCAGAAGCAGAGAAGAAATTAAATAAAATCAATTCTTTCTTTGATGGAAGTACCGGCAAAAACTTCATTAAAGATAATCTCCTTGAAGCTGCAAAACAGGCAGAACTTACAGCGGATGATATTAAGCGTATGGGAATCGCCATTGATGGTGTAGACGCTTCCGATATTGCAAAATATTTCAATGATTTAGCTGCAAGTGCCGATGAAGCTGCAGAAGCAATCACTGGGGTAGATGGTTCTATCGCTGGGGTTAAGGCTGCAATGGATTCTAAGAATCAGGATCAAGATTGGACGGATATGGCAGATGCTTTGAGTAAAGCACAGGAGCTTTACAAGAAAGGCAAGGTTGGTACAGATGATTTCCAAACTGCTGCCCAATTTATGACATATGGAAAAATAAATCCAGATGATTATAAATATGATGCTGATGCTTATGTTGAATACTGGGAGAAAGCACAACAGAAAATAAAACGATACTTTGATAGTGATAACCCACTTCAGAGTGTAACTAATTTTGCCGATGATTTGGTTAAGAGCGGATTTGCCACAAAAGATAATGGCGAATTTTCTTGGACAAAGAAATTCAAGAATAGTGCTGCTGCTGCTAAAGAACTTGGAATTAGTGTTGAGGCTACTGAGTCTCTTATGCATAGCCTTGAATCTTATGGTGCTGAATTTGACGATGTTGTATTCAGTGCCGAAGGATTAAACAGATATAAGACTGCACTTGATGGAATTCATTCTGTTTACAAAGATATGGAAGATGGACAGCTTAAAAAACATCTTGGAAGTCTTATTGAAAACTGGGATGACGAGTATCAAAAATATCAAGATGATATGACAGAACTCACGGAAGACCAGATTGTACATATCGAATTTGTATATGACCTTTCTACTATTCAGGCTCAGATTGATGAACTGACAGCAAAACAATCTGGACAAGGCGGTAAAAATGCAGATACGAATGCAGAGGTATTGGCTGCCAATCAAAAATATCTCACTACTGCCAAACAAGGTTTACAAGTTGATAATGTTTCTGCAGAAGTACAAGCTAAGATAAAAGTCAATGAAAATACAATCAATGACTTATACGACCAGCTTTCAAAAGAGGAATATGGTAGTAATAAATTTATTGAGATTCAAGCGAAAATCCAGAATACTCAAGAATTACAAAAATCCATACTCAATGCTTTTTCTGAAACTCACCCAGAAATCAATACTGACAGTTCTATAGAAGAAGTACAAAGTGCATGGGAAGATTTCTTTAGCAAACCTCAAGAGCTTCATGTTAATGCGGAACTTTCAACTGATGAAATTCAATCACAACTTGAACAGCTTGCTTCTGGAAGTTCTATTACATTTAATGCTGACGTTGATGGCGATGGCATTGAGGATGAAGTAAAGGCTCTTAAAAATCAAGACGGTACGATTACTTATACCGCCGAAATTGATGGTGTTCAGAAAAAAATAGAGGTTTTACAAGGTGAAGATAATACACTCACATTTAATATTCTTGCGGAAGATCAAGCAACACCTGTAATCGAGGATGTTAATAAACGTGAGTTAATTTCTAAAACTTGTGCTTTATATTCAGAAGATTATGCAACTCAGTTGATTCAGTTATGGAATGATGCAAGTGCAAATCCAAAATTTGCATCATTGTCTGCCGAAGATCAAGCAACATGGGTTATCAATACTTGGAATTCTCTTACACCAGAACAAAAAGAAGCATATTTGAATGGTGAAATTTCCATCACTGATACTGCAACTGGCGAAATCCAGACTGTAGACAATGCTTTAAATTCTTTGCAGCCGAAATTATCACCAAAGGCAAATATCACAGCTACAGAAAATGCGACTTCTGTTGCTAGTAGTGCTGCTTCTGCTTTGAATGGTGTAAATGGCAAAACCTCAAATATGTATATCTATACACATCATATAGATACATATTCTTCTACTGGAAAGGGTAAATTACTTGGTACTGCTCGTTATGGTGGTACGGCAAGAGCTTCTGGAACATTGTTTGATACAAGTTGGCTTAAAGACAGTTGGAAGACAAAAGTATCTGAAGATGCTTTAACCGGTGAAAAAGGACAAGAAATTGTTGTCAATGGTAATCAATGGTGGACTGTCGGAGATCGTGGTGCTGAATTTGCCCATATTCCAGAAGGTTCTATTGTATTCGATGCAGAGCAATCACGCCAACTTTTATCAAGTGGTAAGATTAACTCTAGGGGACGTTCTTATCTTGGTGGTACTGCTTATGCTAGTGGTTGGAGGCTTCCTTCTACAAGTGGCGGTTCTTCATCAAAATCAAGTAGTAAGTCTTCTGGAAAATCAAGCAGTAAGTCTTCTGGAAAATCAAGCGGTTCTAGTGGAAGATCATCTTCTTCTAGTAAATCAAGTTCTAGTTCAAGTAGTTCTTCAACAGAAAAAGATTTTGAAGAAACATTTGACTGGATTGAAATTGCTATAAATCGAATCAGTGAAGCGATTGACAGAGTAAAAGTAAAAGCAGAAAGCGCATTCAAAACGTTGGCAAAACGTAATAGTGCTGCTGCCGATGAAATCTCTTTAATCACTCAGCAAATCAATACTCAGAATCAAGCATACACCAGATATATGCAACAGGCTAATTCTGTCGGTTTATCATCTGACTGGATGGATAAGGTAAAGAATGGCACGATTGATATATCCACGATTACTGATGAAGACTTGTCTGATAAGATTAAGGATTTCCAAGACTTTTATGAAAAAGCGATTAAAGCAAAAGACGCTGTAGCCGATTTACACGAAGAAATCGCCCAGTTATATGCTGACAGATTCAGTAACATTTCCACTGATTTTGATAACCAGTTGGCTCTTGTACAACATTTGACTGATACATATAACACTGGGCTTGATACACTAGAAGCAAAAGGCTTAAAAGGAAGCAAGGTTTATTATCAAGCTCTCCAAAAAGCAGAGAAAGAAAATCAGGCAATTCTCCAAAAAGAATTAGTTGATTTAACGGAATCTTTCAATCAGGCAATGGCTTCTGGTGAAATCGAAAAGGGTTCTGAGCAATGGTATGAGATGCAGAAAAGCATCAATGATGTCAAAGAGGCAATTGATGAATCCAATCTCTCACTGCTTGAATATCAGAAAACAATGCGTGAGCTTGATTGGGAATATTTTGATTATATGGAAGATCGTATATCAAATATTACCGATGAAGCAGATTTCCTCATTGACTTAATGGCAAACGGAAAGTTATTTGATGATAAAGGTCAAATGACAGATACAGGCATGGCAACTATGGGGTTACATGGGCAGAATTACAATGTCGATATGGCACAGGCTGACCAATACGCCAAAGCTATCAAAGAGTTAAATGCGGAAATTGCTAAAGATCCATATAACACTGACCTCATTGAACGTAGACAGGAACTTCTCGAATTACAGAGAAAATCTATTCTTGCTGCCGAAGATGAAAAACAGGCTATGATTGATTTGGTAAAAGACGGAATTGAAGCACAGCTTGATTCTCTCAAAGATTTGATGGATGCCTATACAGATTCATTGGATAGTGCGAAAGACCTCTATGATTATCAGAAAAAGGTGAAAGAACAGTCTGATGAAATTGCTTCTTTACAGAAACAGTTATCAGCTTATGCCGGAGATAATTCAGAGGAAACTAAAGCTACAATTCAGAAAATCCAGGTTGATTTATCAAAAGCTATGGAAGAATTGCAAGAAACAGAGTATGACAGATACATCACAGACCAGAAAAAATTATTAGATGATTTGTATAATGAATATGAGTTATCTCTTAATGCAAGATTGGATAACGTTGATGCTTTTTTATCTGACATGATTGATTCAATCAATGCAAATTCATCTTCTATTAGCGATACAATTCAACAAGAATGTGCAAATGTTGGCTATACATTGTCAGAAGCCATGAATTCTATCTGGACGAATGATGGTGGTGCTTTTACTGTTATTTCTAAATATGGCGATCAGTTCTTAACACAGAATACTTCTACATTGAATGCGATTCTTGGTATTAAGGCTTATACTGATGCCTTGATTGCAAAGGCAGATGCAGAAGCGAAAGCCAAAGCGGAAGCCACAAAGAAACAGACGGAAGCAAGTAAACCAGCAAGTCAACCTTCAAAACCGTCAAACAATACTCCTTCTGCACCATCAAAACTGGCACGAACTGATAAGGACTACTATGGTGTTGCCCTTGCTATCTGGAATGGTAACTATGGTTGGGGAACTGGAAATACCAGAGTTAGCCGTTTGAAAGCTAAAGGTTTTGATGCCAATAGAGTTCAAAATATTGTAAATCAAATGGGCAGAGAAGGTTATGTGCATTCTGGTGCGTGGGTTGGCAGATATCAAGGAATTCGTGACCTTT
>Ga0129311_1001434_pt1 | contig 16870 bp, 10 predicted proteins | sample Go1ome_FD_94435 | JGI IMG/M metagenome (GOLD analysis project Ga0129311, IMG submission 94435) | Western lowland gorrila individual fecal microbial communities from Wisconsin, USA - Go1022B metagenome | ecosystem: Host-associated > Mammals > Digestive system > Large intestine > Fecal | place... | reverse complement strand
TTACCTTTTGAAACATCGATACCTACTGCGTTCATAAATTTGTCACTCCTTAAGATTATTGCAATGGATAAATACCAGTTTTACTCATTGCCTATTCAATCTACTGTGGTGTGACACGAATGCACATATAGCGATTCAACCTGCATAAAACGAACGCTGCGAATGAGGAACTGGTTATCAGTCTTAATTACGGACGCGAAGTCCAAGAAAGAATCCGATATACCAATTGCTCCATCATTATACAGCTTAAGCAACGAGATGGATAAATCCTTACTGGCTGTAAGGGATATTAACCATAAATATATTGTAGTAGAATGAATAGGGGAGAAACATGAAAAAGATATCAAAAAAAATACTTGCAGGTTTTATGGTTATTGTTTTAATGGGAGGAATTATAGGAGCAAAGACCGATGCATATGCAGAGGAAGACACTCAAAATATAGAAACTGGTGAAACTCAAAGTGATGAACAACAGACGGGGACCACTGAAGAAGACAATTTGGATGAGGCAGAAGCAAACAAAGAAAATGATTTAAAAGAACAAGAAGATAATGTAGAACTTGAACAAGAGGAAGAAAAACTTATAGGAACAGATGAAAATGGAGAAGTTTATGAAATAAGTTCAGAAAGTGGTCTGGTAGAGCAAGAGGAAGATATTGATGGAATGGCAAGGAGTAGCTCAGCAAAAATTGTGAATTTCAATACTAAAGGTGCAGTTGTTACGACTTATAATGAAGTTGAAACCGGTGTACAGGGATATACATGTGGTGCATATGGTGCAGATGCAGCATATCTTGGAACATCTAATGGTAAAGTAAAATTTATGCTTTCGGGAATAATAGGAGAAGTTGATCAGAAGGAAGTACAGGTTGTAGATGTTTCTAAAGCAGAATCTGTCAGTTATTACAAAGTGGTTTCGGGAAGATTGTATCATTATATAGTTGGTAATGTAACACATAGTGGCTATGATTCGTGCTTAGATAATGGTCCGGCACCAGATTATCTTAGTACTGATACAAATTATTATAGCTATGATGGACATTATTTTTATACATATAATAATTTCGTAAATATGCTAGTTGATTATCAAAATGGTAACCGTACACATTCCATAAATAAGACAACTCCATATTTTAACTATTTTCAATATTTGCCATTGAGAAGTCAAAGTAATTACAGTGAAAGTGAGTTGAATACATTTATTAATTCAAAAATAGATTCAGATTCTAAAATGTGGAATACGGGTTCGACTTTTGTAAGATATCAAAATTTGTATGGTGTAAATGCATTGATGATGGCAGGGACAGCAGCATTGGAAAGTGCATGGGGGAAAAGTAGCATTGCTATGAATAAAAATAATTTGTTTGGATTAAATGCTGTAGATAGTTCGCCAGGAGAAAGTGCAAATAGTTATTCGGATGTATCCACATGCTTAAAAGACTTTGCGGAAACATATATGTCTAAGCGATGGTTGAAACCGGGATATGGAACATATAAGGGTGCTTTTGTAGGCAATAAAGCAAGTGGAATCAATGTGCATTATGCGTCAGATCCTTATTGGGGGGAAAAGATTGCTAATATGATGTGGTTTTTTGACAAAGCAAATGGTTCGAGAGATTATAGCAAATATACGATAGGTATCAAGGATTTGATGAGTAACGAACATACAGTTTTGAATATCCGAAAAGAGAGTAGTACATCATCAGCTGTGCTATATCAGACGGTACAGCAATCACAATATTCTTTTTTGATATTGAATAATGGACAAAAGAATAATGATTTTTATAAAATTCAAAGTGATGCTGTACTTACATCAGGAAGAAATGGGGTAGATGGGAATAATGGTGTGTACAAGTTTAATGATATGTATGCATATGTAAGTTCGGATTATATTTCCATTATTCAAATAGGGAATAATTCTTCTTCGAATGGAGGCGATTCGGAGAATGATAATACTATTCCGAGTACGTGGGAAAAGGTAGAAGCAATTACTGTAACTGAAGATGTTAAAAATGCCTTAAGTGTGAAAACACATGTAAAAGATCTTGGATGGTTAAAAGAAAGTGGAAATGGAGAACAGGCAGGAACGGTTGGCATCAGTCGTGCTATGGAAGCGATTAAATTGCAGATAAAAGGAATTGCTGGTCTGGGAATTGAGTACAGTGCACATGTAACAAATGATGGATGGCAGAGTTATGTTGCAGATGGAAAACAAGCAGGCACAACAGGGCAAAGTAAAGCGATGCAGGCAATTAGAATCCGACTGACTGGAGAAAAGAAAAATGAATATCAGATTTTATATCGAGCACATGTAGCCAATGATGGGTGGCAAGACTATGTGACTGAAGATGAAGTTGCAGGAACAACAGGGCAGGCGAAAGAATTGCAGGCTATTCAGATTATATTGTTAAAAAAGGAAAAAGATGTAAAAGTTGATAAAAAAGATATTCTTTCCTATAGCACTTATATTCAGAACATTGGATGGGGAGGTAATGTGAAAAATGGAGAACAAAGTGGTACAGTAGGTTTGTCAAAAGCGATACAAAGTATAAAAGTTTCAACAAATCTTTCCGGTTTGGGTGTAGAGTATACGACGCATATACCGAATATAGGGTGGCAGTCATATGTGTCTTCTGGAAAAGAGTCCAAGTCTAATAGTGATCCTAAAAGAATTGAAGCCATAAAAATACGGTTAACGGGAACACAAGCGAAGAACTATGATATTTATTATCGAGTTCATTCAAAGAATTATGGCTGGCTTGGCTGGGCGAAAAATGATGAAGAAGCGGGTACAAAAGGATACTCATGTCAGGTAGAAGCGATTCAGATTGCTGTAGAGAAAAAAGGAATGAGTGCACCAGGCAGTACAAAAAATGCATTTGTTGAAAAAGAAACAGATGTTGAATATTCCAGTTATGTAAATGGCGAAGGATGGAAAAAGACTGTAAGAAATGGTGAAATAAGTGGTACAACAGGACAGTCAAAAGCGTTAGGCGGAATCAAAATTAATTTAAATAATAAAGGGTATTCAGGCACAATACAATATATGTCCCATATACAGGATATAGGATGGGACGATTGGAAAAATGAAGGTATTGTCAGTGGTACTGCAAATGGTCAGAAAAGAATGGAAGCTGTTAAAATTAGGTTTACAGAAGAACTGGCTCAAAAATATGACATATATTATCGTGTCCATGCTCAGAACTTTGGATGGATGGGATGGTCAAAGAATGGAGATCCTGCTGGAACAGAAGGATATGGTTACCGTGTAGAAGCGATTCAAATTAAGATTGTAAAAAAGGGTGCACAGGCACCGGGGACAACCAATCAGAGTTTTAGAAAAAAATGGACATCAATAGTATATTCAACGCATGTACAAGACATAGGATGGCAAATGTCGGTTAATGATGGTATGTTAGCAGGAACAACCGGAGAAAGCAAGCGAGTAGAGGCAATAAAAATATCGTTGTCTAATCCGAGTATAGCGGGAAATATTGAATATAGTACACATGTGCAAGACATAGGATGGCAAACAAGTGTCAAAAATGGTAAAATTGCAGGGACAACCGGAGAAAGTAAACGAGTAGAAGCAATTAAAATAAAGCTTTCAGGTGAAATCGCTAAACAGTGTGATGTTTATTATCGAGTACATGTACAGGATTATGGTTGGCTTGGCTGGGCGAAGAATAATGAGCCTGCTGGAACAGAAGGTCTTTCGAAGAGAGTAGAAGCTATTGAAATAAGAGTTGTTACAAAAGGGGAAAGTGCTCCGGAAACGGGGGAGAGATCTTTTATAAAAAAATAAAATATCATATAGTTTATTCTTGACAGTTTTTCGGTTAGGTGTTAATGTTTTGAGGAACTAGAAAGGTTGGATGGGATAATATGAAAGCTGATGTCTGATAAAATCAAATTTATTAAAAAAGAGCGTTGTTACATAAGGAAAGTGATATGAAATTCCAGTGTAACAATGCTCTGATATTTTGAAATAATAATGTTTATAATGTTGATGGAAAGGAAAGCAGATGAAGAAAGTACTAAACAAAAAAAATAACCACATTATATTAATAGCTATTCTGTTTGTACAGATTTTGTTTATGATTTTTTATTGTGATATGAAAAAAGGTTTTTTTGTAGATGAAATATGGTCATACGGATTAGCTAACAGTTATTACCATGCTCAGATATGGGAAGATGGTGCACTGGATAGTGTTGAAATAAGTCCTAAAATGTTTAAGGATTACTTAACTGTTAATGATGGTGAGAACTTTAAATTTGGATCGGTTATCTATAATCAGACACATGATTCACATCCACCACTTTTTTATATGGTTCTACACATGATAAGCTCATGTTTTCCAGGGGAATTCAGCAAATGGTTTGGATTGATTCCTAATCTGATTTATTATTTAATTACAATTGTATTTTTATATAAAATAGGCAGGTTGGTTTCTAAAAATAAATATTTTGCTTATTTTCCATTGGTTTTTTACGGATTTAGTATTGCTGCGGTGAATACAGTGACATATGTTCGTATGTATATGTTATTAACAATGTGGTGCATGATTTTTGCATATGAGCATTTTAAGATAATATTAAAAAAAGAGCTTAAAAATATTGATATTTTAAGCATAATTATAGCAACTTTTGGAGGAATGTTTACACATTATTACTTTGTATTATTTGCATTTCCTATAGTTGTAGTACAGATGAGTTGGATGCTAGTTAGAAAAGATTGGAAAATGATAGGAAAATATGTTGTAAGTGGTGGAGGCGGAGGAGGATGTGCAATTGCATTGTATCCAACGATTATAAAAAATTTGACTGGATCTGGAGTGAGCCATAGTCAGACCGCAATGCAAAGTATGCGTAATTTTTCAGATTGGTACGTGTGTATACAACGATTTTGGAAAGCAATTAGCGACGAAATGTTTGGTAGTATGCTTTGGGGAATCACTATAGTATGTATTATAGGGATTGCTGCATATTTGATTACTCATATTTTTTGGAAAATGAAAATAGCATATAATGGATCTAGTTATGAAATCAAAATAGAAAAGAGTGATGCGCTAGAAAACATAGGTATAGAAATAAAAAGGGAATATTATCTTTTAGGAGATATTATCTTTTGTAGTATGTTTGTTTTCATTATAGTTTCTAAAATAGCTCCTTATAAAAATGGGAGATATATTATGAATTTATTTCCTTTAATTTCTCTGATTTTTTGTTATGTACTGTATTGCATATGTAGATTTTGGATAAAAAATAAAAAAAAGAGCATCTTTGCAATAGTAATTATATTAATGTTTGTTGGTAGTTTAACATATTATGCAAACGATCCTTGTTATTTGTATCCGGAAGGAGAAAATAATATTGCGATTAGTGAGCAATATTCAAATACAAATTGCGTATATATATATGCGTCATCTTATGTTATGCTTAATGAAGCATTAGAACTTCAAAATTATGACCATTTATATCAGATGTATTATAAGGATATAGATAAATATATTTCACAGATATCAACGGGAAAAACATCAAATTTGGTTGTGTATATAGACAATGTGTTGGATAGAGAATATGATGAAGATGGAAGGGAAGTCACTGTAAGTACAAAAAAATGTTTAAAAAAGGTTCAGCAGGTAACAGGATTGGAAAAGTCGAAAGAATTGTATCAGGATGAAAAGGCGTATGCATATCTGATATATAAATAAATTAGTAGAATGATAGAACAAATGCATAAGGTAGTGCCTGATAATCCGCCATTCTTAGTAAAAGAGTGGTGGATTATTGTGCATAAAATTAGAAAGAAGATATAGTAGAGATGAAAATGTTGTATATTTAATAAAAATTTGATATGATATAACATAAAGTAAAGAAATGTAATAATTTGTAATAATTAAATATTATTCAAATGGAGGAACATTATGAAAAAAAATTGGGGACTTCAAAGTTCCAAAGGAAGAATGATAGTGCTTTTTATTGTAGATATATTATCGATTGTTATCGATGCATATTTGGCAATTATTTTGCGATTTAAACTGGACGGAATATGGGTTCCAGAAGAATACATGAACAGTGTAGAACATTATATGCTGATAAATGTGATCACTACTGTAGTTATTTTTCTTATATTGAATTTATATAATCGAGTATGGTCTTATGCAAGTGTTTATGAAATGTTCCTGATTATTGGAGCTGCGATGCTATCAACAGCTTTTCAGGCTTTTGGATTTAGTATGCTATATATGCCTATACCGAGAAGCTATTACTTTTTTTATTTTATCCTACTTAGTATTACGACTTTGGCAACAAGATTTTCATATAGAATATTTCATACATTACGCAATGGGTGGAAAAAGTCAACTAAGCATTTAAGAAATACGATTGTTATTGGTGCTGGTGAAGCAGGGAACATGATTATAAAAGAGTTAAAAAGCAGTCGATATTTGAATCAGAGAGTGGTGTGTGTAATTGATGATAACCCTTCTAAAAAAGGAAAATATATTCATGGTATTCGAATTATAGGTGGCCGTGATATGATTCAGCAGGCAGCAGAGAAGTATGATGCTGAAGAGATTATCCTTGCAATACCTTCGGCAAGCACAAAAGATACACGTGATATATTAAGAATTTGCAATTTGACAGAATGTAAACTTAAAATCCTGCCAGGTATGTATCAGTTAATCAATGATGAAGTTGGGGTTTCAAATTTACGTGAAGTTTCAATTGAAGATCTTTTGGGAAGAGATACTATAGATATTGATTTAGAAAGTGTTGGTCAGTATGTTCGGAATAAGCGTATTTTAGTAACAGGAGGAGGGGGATCAATTGGAAGTGAACTGTGTAGACAGATAGCTTCGCATAATCCTAAACTGCTTATCATATTTGATATTTATGAAAATAATGCGTATGATATACAGCAGGAACTTGTTCGAAAGTATCCTAATTTAAAACTAGAAGTATTGATTGGATCGGTAAGAAATACGAGTAGAATTGAAAGTGTTATGGAATATTATCGTCCGGATGTAGTATTTCATGCAGCAGCGCATAAACATGTTCCACTGATGGAAGACAGTCCTAATGAAGCGATAAAAAACAATGTATTTGGAACGTATAAAACGGCAAGAGCGGCGGACAAGTTTGGTGTAAAAAAATTTGTTCTAATTTCAACTGACAAAGCAGTGAATCCTACAAATATTATGGGAGCATCAAAAAGGCTTTGCGAGATGATTGTGCAGACGTTCAGCAAATATTCCAGAACGGAGTATGTAATTGTAAGATTTGGAAATGTGCTTGGAAGTAATGGCAGCGTGATTCCACTGTTTAAAAAACAAATGGAAGAAGGAGGACCGGTTACTGTAACACATCCAGATGTGATTAGGTATTTTATGACGATACCAGAAGCAGTATCCTTAGTGCTTCAGGCTGGAGCATATGCTCATGGGGGAGAAATTTTTGTGTTGGATATGGGCGAACCTGTAAAAATAGCAGATTTGGCAAAAAATCTGATCCGTCTTTCGGGATATACATTAGGTGTCAATATGGAAATTAAGTATACTGGATTACGACCAGGAGAAAAATTATATGAAGAATTATTGACTAAAGAAGAAGGATTGCAGAAAACAGCGAATGATTTGATTTTTATTGGAAAACCATTGGAGTTTGATGAAGTACATTTTTTAAGTCAGTTAAGAGAGCTTGAAAAGGCAGCAATGGAAGAGAGCCCGGATATCAAAGAAAAAGTTGCTGGAATCATTTCAACATATCATATTAGACCAGAAGACAAAAAAAGAGATAGCGAGGCTTTCAAAGAATTGATGAGTATGGGCAAAATCAGTCATGAAGGACCGAGTGTTGACGAAAATGGAAAAAGTTGATGTATAAGAAAAGAGAAGATGCTATTTGCGAAAATTGACAAAAAGAGAAGCATTTGGTATAATCTATGCATCTAAGAAAGCATGCAGTATAATAATTAAGTAATCAAAATAAAAGTTGGTGATTCAGATGAAACTAAATATCTGTAAGACCAACTTTTTTTGAGAAGAATATTATTGGTAGAAGTTAGGAGAAGAATGAACGAAAAGATATTAACAATAACCATTCCTAGTTACAATGTAGAAGCGTATTTAGAAGATTGTCTAGAGTCATTTGTTAACTCAGAAGTAATGGACGACATAGAAGTTCTAATTGTAAATGATGGCTCAAGTGATAGAACAGAAGAAATAGCAAAACGATATGAAAGTAAATACCCAAACACATATCGTTTAATTAACAAAGAAAATGGTGGACATGGATCCACAATAAATACTGGAGTAGCAGAAGCAAAAGGAAAGTATTTTAAAGTAGTTGATGGTGATGACTGGGTTGATACAAGAAGTTTTATCCATTTGGTCAAAGTGCTGAAAGAAATTGATGCAGATATAGTTGCATCGAACTATACCTGGATTAATCACACAACAAAGATGCCGGAAGAACGCCAGGAACATCCATTTGAGAAAATTGAATATAACAGAATGTATAATTTTGAAGAGATTGTAGGCAAAACGATTATTGATATGCATGCTACAACTGTAAAAACAGAATTATACAGAAAAGCGGGAGAACAGATTGATGAGCATACATTTTATGTGGATGTAGAGTTTATAGCATTTCCAATCCCGTATGTTCAGACTGTATATTTTATTGAGGATCATGTATATCAGTATCGTCTGGGATTACCTGGACAGAGTATGTCAATTCAGAAGATGCAGAAAAATCTGAAAAACCATTTGAAAGTATTGATGAGATTAAACCAGTATTGCAACAAAATAGAACAATTTGCACCGGAAGCGAATGTAGAATACATCAGAGAACTTACTGCGACAATACTTACCAGTCAGATGAAAATTTATATTAGTTTTCCGCTTAAGAATGGAATGCGGAAAAAGGCTATGAAGTTGGATGCATATTTTTATCATAAAAACAGAGCTGTATATGAAAGGGTAAAGAATCCTGCAGTTCTAATTTTGAGAAAGACAAGATATGCAGCATTTCCACTGGCCGTGTTAGCATTTAAGGGAAGAAGAAATTCATATTAAGTAAATGGAGAAAGAAATGAGCGCAACAAGAGACAGAATAAATACATTTTTTAAGTACAAAGATCTATTGAGAGAATTGGTAGTTCGAGATGTAAAACTGAAATACAGACGCAGTTTTTTGGGATATGTTTGGAGTATTCTAAACCCGTTATTGATCATGTTGGTAATGACGCTGGTGTTTTCACAGATGTTTCAGAGAGGTATTGAAAATTTTCCGGTATATCTGTTAACTGGACAGGCTTTATTTGATTTCATGAATAACGCAACACATATGTCGATGTATTCTGTATTAGACAATGGTGCTTTGATTAAAAAAATATATGTTCCGAAATATATTTTTACATTATCAAAGGTTACAAGCTCACTGATTGATCTTATTTTTTCAATGGGAGCATTGCTTCTTGTTATGTTGATTACAAGGGCACCGTTTTCGCCATACTTTTTATTATTCCCATTGGTTGTAATTCCGCTGTATATTTTTGTATGTGGTATGGGATTCTTCCTTTCAGCAGCAAATGTATTTTTTAGAGATATCCAGTACATTTACAATGCAATCACTGTTGCATGGATGTATGTAACACCTATGTTCTATCCGATTGACCTTTTACCGGATTGGTTAAGAACACTTGTAGAGTATTGTAATCCAATGTATTATTACATTCAGTTCTTTAGAGATCTGGTGTTATACAGACATTTTACGACACCTAGAATTTTTGTAGGATGTTGGTTAATGGCGTTTGTTATGCTTGCAATCGGAATGGCTGTATTTAAAAAGACACAGGATAAATTCATATTATATATCTAGGAGAAAATGTATGAGTGACGAGTATATTGTAGATGTTGACCATTTGACAATCCGTTTTAATATGGCAACGGAGAAGGTTGATAATCTAAAAGAATATGTAATTAAGTTGATTAAACACGAACTGATGTTTCAGGAGTTTTTAGCGTTAAAAGATGTGAGCTTAAAAGTAAAACGTGGAGAAGCGTGGGGACTTATAGGAACAAATGGTTCTGGTAAGTCAACACTTTTAAAAGCTTGTTGTGGAATATTGAAGCCGTATAAAGGAACCGTTACGACAAAGGGAACAATTGCACCTTTGATTGAACTGGGAGCGGGTTTTGATATGAATATGACAGCACGTGAGAATGTATTTTTGAATGGAACTGTATTAGGTCATTCGAGAAAATTTATGGAAGAGCATTTTGACGAGATTATAGAATTTGCAGAGCTGAAAGATTTCCTTGATGTACCGATCAAGAATTTCTCATCTGGTATGCAGGCGAGACTTGGATTTGCAATTGCAACAATGGTTCGTCCAGATATTCTGGTAGTTGATGAAATCCTTTCGGTTGGTGATTATCAGTTCCAGCAGAAGTGTTATGAAAGAATGGGACAGATGCTTAGTGGTGGAACAACGTTATTGTATGTTTCTCACGATGTTAATTCTGTCAGACAGTTGTGTGATCATGCAATCTGGATTGATAAAGGCGATGTGAAAATGAGCGGATTGGTCGAAGAAGTAACAGATCAATATATGCATATGAATCAGTAAATGGTGATAAAAATGATATTACAGAAAATTGTTTGGCAACAGCAGGCAGTAGAAGAGCCAGAGCTATACTATAAGGTGGCTAATGGCATTCAGTCAGGAGAAAAAATCTTGCTTAGTGCAGGTGGAAAAGTTGATTTTTGCACCTATATGAATATTTTTTCTGCTGAGAAATGGAAAAAGTATACGGGGGTTCAGTCGATTAATTTATCGATTACCTTTGAAGGAAAAATAAAAGTTTTTGTATATGCTTTATCCTGTGTAGATGAAAAAATAGTAAACAGCAAAATTATGCAGGAAGAAATGGAAAGTTCGTCTAAGAGTACAAAATGTACATCGAGGATTGAATTGCCGGCTAAAGGTGTAATTGGCGTAACTGTAGTTGCTGAAGAAGATACTGTTTTTTATGAAGGAAGCTATGATACGGATGAAGTATCAGTAAGACGAGAGATTAACATTGGAATTGGTATTTGTACATTCAAACGTGAAAAATATGTTGAGCGTAATATGAATGTGCTGAAGGAACATCTGCTTAATAATGAGGAAGCGCAGGCATACGGTCATTTATCGGTATGCATTTCTGATAATGGAGGAACCTTAGAAAAAGAAAAAATAGAGGATTCTGATATCAGGATTGTAGAAAATAAAAATCTTGGTGGAGTAGGTGGCTTTACCAGAACAATGTTTGAACATATGCGTGATGATAAAATTACACATGTATTGTTGATGGATGATGATGCTGTTATTTCTCCGGAAGCCATAGAACGGACGTATACATTACTGACGGTTTTGAAAGATGAATATATGTCTGCAACAATTGGCGGAACTTTATTAAGAGAAGATCTGCCAAAAGTGCAGTATGAATGTGGCGCTTGCTGGGATAATGGTGATATTGTAGCTACAAACCATGATTTTGATATGACTGTTCTTGAAAATGTTGTAAAAAATGAGCAGATTCAAAGAACAGAATATACAGGATGGTGGTATTCTTGTATTCCGGTTGAGTTTATAAAAGAGAAAAAATATCCATTGCCATTTTTTATTCATCGAGATGATATTGAATATGGACTGCGGGCAAACGGTCAGTTTATTTTCATGAATGGAATTTCGATTTGGCATGAAGCGTTTGAAAATAAGCTTCCAGGATTTCTGGAATATTATGACATCAGAAATCTTGCAATTACGAATGCAATCCATAATCCACAATATACTGCAAAAGAGTTTAAGAAGATGCTTTTTATTCAAGTTAGCAGCAATATTGGTAAGTATCGATACAAATATGTGGATTTGAATTTGAAAGGTGCAGTAGATTTCCTGAGAGGATTCAAATGGTTTTATCATGTGGATACATTAAAGTTACATGGAGAATTAGCAAAGTATAATTATCAGGCGCAGCCAGTAGAGGAATTTATTGGATATCATGGAATTGAAGCAGAGGATTTAAATCCTTGTGGCAGACCAGAAGCAGAGCCACCTGGGAAAGCAAGAAAACTATGGGGTATGCTGTCGATGAATGGTCACTTTTTCCCGGCGTATAAAAGTGAAACTACAAAAGTAGCGAGACCAAATCCTAATATTTATGATTTATATCGATGCAAAGAAGTGGTATATGCGGATGCGGCAGGAAAAGCAATTTGCGTTCAGAGAAGCAGGGGAGAGCTGGTAAAAGCTTATATAAAAATGTTGAAAGTATTTCTACTGATTGATAAGCATTATGATCGCGTATGTGATGAATATCGAAGGAATTATTCAAAACTTGAAAGCAGAGAATTTTGGCAAAACTATTTACAGTTAAAATAATCAATGATAAGGAGTTGTAAAAAATGGAGTTAAAATTACAGAGTATTTTGTTCCCGGATAAAGAAGAGTATACAGATTATGCAAATCTTTTTTACAAAGGTGGATTAGGCATTCAGGATAAAGAAGAACAGTGCTTCGTGTTTTCAAAATATAGTACCTGTGACTTTGGGGCATATTTAAATGCATTTTCTATGAAAAAATGGAAAAAGCATACCAAGATAGGACAGACATCGCTGAAATTAATAATTAAAGGTAATTTTGAACTTGTTTTGTCTGGATATCATAGAATTGAGGAATCCGCAAAAAGAGATGTACTCTTGAAAAAAGAGTATCAGTGTGATGAAAAAACAGAGATTTCTGTGAATATTCCAAATAATAAAGAAACATTAGTAGCATTCGAACTCCGTATGTATTCTGATTGTTATGTATATGGTGGCGGATACTATGCAGAAGTAAATGAAGAAGAATTTAACGAAGTCAGACTTTCAATCGCAACTACTACGTTTAAGAAAGAAGATTTTATCCGTAAAAATGTGAAAATGATTAAAGATGAAATCCTTTCAAAAGATGACATTATCGGAAGAAATGTATATCTTCATATTGTTGATAATGATGAAGGAAGAGTATTATCTGCAGAAGAATTTGAGGGAGAACATGTATATTATCACAGAAATAAAAATGTAGGTGGTTCAGGCGGATTTACCAGAGGTATGATTGAATCTCTTCAGCAAAAACCAAAAGCAACGCATGTATTATTGATGGATGATGATGTAGTTGTTCTTTCTGAAAGTATTAAAAGAACATATTTAATGTTATTATTGGTAAAACCAAAATATAAAGAATATATTATCAGCGGTGCAATGCTTTGCTATGAAGAGATGGATGTATTCCATGAAGATGTAGGATTCTTGGGAGCAGACGGTGGACAGAACTCTTCTAAAGGTCATGGGAAAATTGTGGATATGGCTGATATGGTTCAAAAAGAAGAAGCGAAAACGAAAAAGGCGGATTCATATGCTGGATGGTGGTATTGCTGTATACCAGTTACAATGATTGAGAAAAACGGTTTTGCATTACCATTATTTATTCGTGTCGATGATACGGAGTTCAGTTTCCGTAATCAGGCAAAATTCATTACAATGAACGGTATTTGTGTATGGCATATGGGCTTTACCTTGAAATTTAACTATTTTATGGAATATTATCAGGTATTCCGTAATTTCCTGATTGAAGAGGCTTGCAATCCATCAAGAAGAAGAGATCGAATCTGGAAAAGATTTAATGGATTATTTTTGTCTGAAATTCTAAGATTTAATTATGATGCAGCAGAAATGATCATCGATGCCGTTAGAGATTATCTAAAGGGACCAGCGTTTATTGAAGAAGAAAAGTGTCAGGAACGGTTGAAAACAATGTCGGCTAAAAATGCAAATATGAAAGATCTAGAGGAATTTGAGGAATATGGTGTTGATATAGATTCAATCTACGAAGAAGACTATCGTAGCTTAAAAGACACAATTCTTTATCGGTTGACTTTTAATGGTCAGATATTCTGGCCAAAAAAATGGCTGAGAAAGGGACCTGCAGCTGTTGCTCATGACTGGTTCTACAATCCACAAAGACAGTGCCTTGTAGATAGTGTAATTGCGATTAATCCAAATGCTTATACTGCTGAAATCCGAAAATTGGATAAAAAGAAATTTAGAAAAGTGATGAAATATTATTTTACAACAGTAAAACGTTACAGAAAAATGCACAAAGCAGTTGATAAAGCTTATTATGATAGAAGAAGGTATTTGACTTCTTATAAATTCTGGAAAGAATATCTGGAATTAGACAAATATCAGTAAAATGAGGTAATAAATGATGAAGTACGATTATTTAGTAGTAGGATCAGGGTTATACGGAGCAGTATTTGCTCACGAAGCAAAGAAAAAAGGAAAAACCTGTCTGGTAATTGACAAGCGTCCGCATATCGGTGGAAATATTTACTGTGAAAACATCGAAGGAATCAATGTTCACAAATATGGTGCACATATTTTCCACACATCCAACAAACAGGTTTGGGATTACATCAACCAGTTCGCAGAGTTCAATAATTACATTAATTCACCGGTAGCGATTTACAAGGACGAGCTTTATAACCTGCCTTTTAACATGAATACATTCAGCAAAATGTGGAACATCAAGACACCACAGGAAGCAAAAGACATGATCGCAAAACAGGTTGCAGAGACTGGAATCACAGAACCGAAGAACCTGGAAGAACAGGGATTGTCTCTGGTAGGAAAAGATGTATTTGAGAAGCTGGTAAAAGGCTATACCGAAAAACAGTGGGGACGTGCCTGCAAGGACCTTCCGTCATTCATTATCAAACGTTTACCGGTAAGATTTACATTTGACAATAACTACTTTAATGACAGATATCAGGGAATCCCGATTGGTGGATATACAAAGATCATCGAAAAGATGCTTGACGGAATCGAAGTAAAGATAGATACAGATTACTTTGAATTTATTAAAGAAAATCCGGATATCGCAGAGAAGACACTGTTTACCGGAATGATTGATGAATACTTCGGATACAAGCTTGGAGCACTGGAATACCGTTCAGTAAGATTTGAGACCGAAGTACTTGATACAGACAACTATCAGGGAAATGCAGTTGTGAATTACACTGAAAGAGAAGTTCCGTACACACGTATCATCGAACATAAGCATTTTGAATTTGGAAAACAGGAAAAGACCGTTATCTCTAAAGAGTACTCTTCAGAGTGGAAAGTTGGAATGGAACCATACTATCCGGTAAATAATGAACAGAACAATAAGCTGTTTGAAGAATACAAGAAACTTGCAGAGCAGGAAAAGAATGTGATCTTTGGTGGACGTCTTGGAAATTACAAGTATTATGATATGGATAAGGTAATTGAGGCTGCGTTAGAAAATGTAGAAAAAGAATTAGCATAAGTTTTGTGGTTTGGAGTAGGCTTATTAAGCAGAGCCATCTGTTTTATACAGATGGCTCTTATAATGGATATTCATGAAACTTTTGATAAGATAAATTAAAGAAGGCAGTATAAAATGAAGAAAGAAAAAGATATTTTTGACCGTATCATGGAATTTCCAGTTTTACGGATTTTCAATCCATTTTACAAAAAGAACAAAGAAATATTATTATATCTATTTTTTGGTGGCTTAACTTTTTTAGTCAGTATCATTTCGTATGCATTTTTTAACATTCAGTTAGGTTGGAATGCCCTGATAGCTAATATCGGTTCGTGGATTCTGGCAGTATTATTTGCATATATTACAAACAGAGTCTGGGTATTTGATTCCAACGCTGAAACTACGGCTGATTTTGTCAAAGAGATCACCAGTTTCGTAGGCGGTCGAGTAGCAACGCTGGTAATTGAGGAACTGATCTTATTCATTTTCATCACAAATCTGGGAATGAACAGTATGCTGGTTAAGGTTGTGGCACAGGTGATTGTAATCGTCCTCAATTATGTGATCAGTAAACTGATCGTGTTCAAAAAATAGCAGAAAAATAGTTAAGAAATAGTTTTAATTGTATTTTATGGAGTTTTTTGGTAGTATATACTATGTAATAATTTTGTAATAATTGTTACATAGTATATTTTATTTTAAAGAAAGAAGATTTTTTATGGAGAATATGCATATCGCTTTTTCACCTCCGGATATTACGGAGGAGGAAATTGCAGAAGTTGTAGATACGTTAAGAAGTGGTTGGATCACAACCGGACCAAAGACAAAGCTTTTTGAAAAACAGCTGGCAGAATATATAGGGACTAATAGAGTAGTCTGTCTGAATTCGGCAACAGCCTGCCAGGAGATGACACTTCGTCTGCTGGGAATCGGCCCCGGAGATGAAGTAATCACAACAGCTTATACTTATACTGCATCGGCAAGTGTGGTCGAGCATGTAGGGGCAAAACTGGTTTTGGTGGATGTGGCGAAAGATTCTTATGAGATGGATTATGAGAAGCTGGCAGACGCGATCACAGAGAAGACAAAAGCGATTATTCCGGTAGACCTTGCCGGAATCATGTGTGACTATGATAAGATATTTGAGATTGTAGAAGCAAAGAAATCACTTTTCCATCCGGCAAATGAACTGCAGGAGAAGTTTGGCAGAGTGATCGTAGTGGCAGATGCAGCACATGCATTTGGCGCTGAGCGGAAAGGAAAGAAATGCGGACAAGTCGCTGATTTCACAAGCTTTTCCTTCCATGCGGTAAAGAACCTGACGACAGCGGAAGGTGGCGCAGTCACATGGCGTCCGATCGAAGGTGTGGATGACGAAGAGATTTATAAAAAATATATGCTCTTTTCACTGCACGGTCAATCCAAAGATGCACTGGCAAAGACGCAGCTTGGAGCATGGGAGTATGATGTTGTGGCACCTTATTTCAAATG
>Ga0129311_1001433_pt1 | contig 16910 bp, 14 predicted proteins | sample Go1ome_FD_94435 | JGI IMG/M metagenome (GOLD analysis project Ga0129311, IMG submission 94435) | Western lowland gorrila individual fecal microbial communities from Wisconsin, USA - Go1022B metagenome | ecosystem: Host-associated > Mammals > Digestive system > Large intestine > Fecal | place... | reverse complement strand
CTCACAGGCCTGGCACAGTATGCGGGAAAATACAACAGCACGCCCTACGATAAGCTTCTGATGGATCTCATGTACATTGCAAAGCCCAGCCTTGCGGAAGACTTCCGAATCTGCCTGGCAACGCTGAAAATCCTGTTTATGAAGGACAGTACAGAAGGTGTGGAAGAAGGCAGCACGACAGCAATGAAGACATAAGCAAACAGAATGGGGACGTGTCTGGAGCAGGCATGTCCCTTCTTTTATGTATGAAGAATGAATGTATCCTGTTTATGCCTGAAAGCACCGAGGGAATTTCCGAGGGTCGGGATCGGGTATAAATGCAGCTCTTCTAGTAGCGTCAAGTTAAAAAGCCGACAAATTGCCGAATACAATGGCGATATAGCACACGCAATAGTACAAAATGCCGAGAGTGTGGCGTGAGAGAGGGAAAAACGAGTGTGAATTGAAGCTTTTATGCCCCGAAAAAGCACTTTTATGGATGCGACGGTAGCTCGTGGGTTTATGCCTGATTGCACCGTGAGGGTATTAACGACACTGTGGCGATTATCACATAACGGTTTTGGGGCTGAGCAATAATAACCTCATCTGAGATTTCATCCCGGTTTTGGAGATAACAAGGTGGATGTGAGCAAGATGGTGATAAACACATGGTCGCAGAGATGCTCATTCGTGTGGTGTAATCCGGCATAAGCAAGGGAGCTACCGTAGCGTAGATGAGTAGTGGAACCTGAAATAAAGGCAGGGGTTACCGTAGCGTGTGATAGTGTCATCAGGACTAAAGACAGCGGTTACCGTTGCATGAATTTGCCATAGCAACGTTCATTGTGGCGGTATAAGACATAGCGGCAGTGTGTAGATCACACTGCTGAGGACGATTAGTAGAGCTTTATAAGGGATAAACGGCTCAGACTCTTGGAGAATGAGTCTGGGCTGTAATCTTTGATATGCGGAGAGGGACTATGAGTGTTGTGGAATACAGAGGATACTCCGTTCTTATGTCGGTTTATCACAAGGAAAAGCCAGAATATCTGAAGCAGTCGATAGAGAGCATCCAGGTGCAGACGCTCTCCACAAATGATTTCGTGCTGGTATGTGATGGATCGCTGAATGAACAGCTAGATAGCGTGATTGCTACAAAGCAGCAGGAGATGGGTGAATCTCTGAATGTTGTCCGCCTCGCGAAGAACGGTGGACTTGGCAACGCACTCAATGAAGGCATCAAGCATTGCAAAAATGAGTTGGTCGCCCGAATGGACAGTGATGACATTGCGTATCCCAATCGCTGTGAAAAACAGATTGCTGTGTTCAACACACATCCCGAAGTGAGCATTTGCTCTGGCATCGTGGAGGAGTTTACAACTGATCCGAATACCGTTGATACGAAGCGTGTGCCGCCGGAGACGAATGCGGAAATTATAGAGTTTGCAAAGAAGCGGAATCCGTTCAATCACCCCTGTGTGATGTATAAGAAGTCCGCAGTCAAAGCAGTTGGCTCCTATCAAGATTTCTACTTACTGGAGGACTATTACCTTTGGCTAAGGATGCTAATGGCAGGATATCATGGGTACAACATTCAAGAGCCGCTGCTCCATATGAGAGCTGGCTCGGATATGTATTTAAGAAGAGCCGGTTGGAAATACGCCAAGACGCAGGCAAGACTGTTCAAGTTTATGAAACAGCAAGGCTTTATTGGAGAAGGACAGTACATAAAGAGCTGTGTGATTCGTAGTGAATCGGCGTTGGCCCCAAACTGGCTGCGGAAGTTTATGTTTGAGAAAGTGCTGAGGAAGTAAAGAGGAGTTTTTGCATGAAAATTGGAATCCTTACTTATTATGGTGTTCATAATCATGGAGCGATTTTGCAGGCCAATGCGCTGAAAACTGTGCTGGAACAAAAAGGACATGAGTGTGGTTTTCTTGAGTTTGAGCGTAGTTACTCGAACATTTCTCAGCAGCAAGCTAACAAGTATAAAATTGGGCTAGGCAGTATTGGTTTCTATGCCAAGTACACGATGGAAAAAGGCATAGGAAATATTCTTTATAATGTAAGCAAAAAACGGACGCTTGGGAAATTTAGGACCGCCAATATTCCGATGTTGGGTAAGTATGAGGAATTTACAGGGGATTTGGCTGTAATCGGAAGTGATGAAGTTTTTAGCCTTGAAATTGGTGTCAATCCATTTCTGTATGGTAACGAATTAAAAACGAAGCATATTATTAGCTATGCAGGTTGCTTTGGCCCTACGACGTATGGAGAGGTCGTTAAACAAGGACAGCAGAAGATGATTTCAGATGGACTTCATCGGATGGATGCAGTTTCTGTGAGAGATCAAAACTCGATGGATACTGTGAAAAAAACTGCTGGAATTGACGCAACACTTGTATGTGATCCGGTTATTCTCTACGGATATGAGAAAGAGATGAAATCTTTTGTACCTCCGATGAAGAACTACATTCTTATCTACTCGTATGATAAGAACTTGAATGATGAAGCGGAATATAACCACATCAAGAAATACGCAGAAAAGCATAATCTGAAGATTGTATCAGTGGGCTACTACCATAAATGGTGCAAGTCTATTGATGCTTCACCGTTTGAGCTACTGGGATGGATCAAAAATGCAAACCTTGTTGTAACAGATACATTCCATGGTTCTGTGATGTCGATTATTTGCAACACCCCGGCGGTCGTGAAGCTGCGCGGTAACCAGAACAAGTTGCGGTTCCTTTTGTCAGAGTATGGATTACTTGACCGTACAATTTCGGATTTTTCTGAAATGGAAACTGTTGCAAATAGATGTGTGGATGTCAATGCAGTGAATGCTGCGATTAAAGAACGCCGGGAAGCATCGATGAAGTTCCTTGATGATGCACTGGCAAACTGTCAGTAAAGAGGAAGAGATATGTTCGCTATCAATTATGAGAACTGTACCGGATGTGGCGCATGTGTTCAACGCTGTCCAAAGCAGTGCATTTCATGGGCTACAAAAGAATTTGACTTTCGGTATCCACGGGTTGACGAGGCAACATGCATAAACTGTGGTTTGTGCGAAAAGGTTTGCCCGATCGATAAGGAACTAAAGGCACCGACAGCACAAAAGGCATATGCTGCGGTACACAAAGATTCCTCTGTATTGGAAAAAAGCACGAGCGGCGGAGCATTCACTGCACTTGCGGATACAATTTTTTCTCAGGGCGGTGTTGTATATGGTGCTGCAATGCTGAATGATATGCAGGTTAAACATATTCGCACAGAGAACAGAACTGCTTTTGCTGAGTTGAGAAGTTCTAAGTACCTTCAATGTGATACAGGAACTACCTATCAGATGGTGGAGCAAGATTTGAAACAGGGAAAAGTAGTGCTTTACTCCGGAACCCCTTGCCAAATTGATGGGTTGAAATGTTTCCTAAGAAAAGAATACGAAAACCTCTATACAGCAGATATTGTATGCCACGGAGTTGGTTCTCAGGCATATTTTGATAAGTATATGGAATTTGCCAAGGAAAGATATCGCAAAATAAAGGCACTACGCTTTCGATCTAAGGAGTACGCAGGGTGGAGTTGCGGCGGCGTCGTCGTCGTCGATACCTCTAATAGCGAGAAAAAAATCCCATATAGGGATTATGATAATTATTACTACTCTTATTTTCTGTCTGGAGATATTTACAGGAAATGTTGCTACTCCTGTAAGTACGCAAATACGAAGCGTGTAGGTGATTTCTCGCTGGGGGACTATTGGGGAGTAGAGGCACTGAATCTGCCGTTACAAACTGAAAATGGATGTTCACTACTTCTTGTAAACAATGAACGAGCGGAAAAGCTGCTTGAAACGGTAGTTGATCTTGACAAAGTTGAAACCACAATTGAGCAGGCTGCGCATTGCAATAAGCAGCTTAACGAGCCGTCGAAATTGTCGGAAAGTCGACAAAAGCGAATCGAAGAATATGTGTCGATGAGTGGACAACAGATTCAGGAAGTGTATTTAAGGACTCATCGAAGGACAGTTGTAAAGGGAAAACTGAAGGCTTTGATGCCGTACAAGCTGAAATTGTTAATTAGAAGTAAGAGAAAATAGTGTGGTTGTTCTGCAGAATGGGAAAGTGTGGAAATGATAAAAGTATTGATGCTCGTTTCAAACTTGCGTGCAGCAAATGGTGTTGCTAGCTTTGCAATTAATTATTACAAAAATCTGGATCATTCAAAGGTACAAATGGATTTTGCACTTTATAGTGATAGGGAATCAACGTACTATTCACTAATAGAAGATTGTGGTGGAAAGATTTTTATTTTGCCAAGTATAAAAAACATGCCGGAGCATATTAAAGCATGTAATGAAATTCTTGAGCACGGGGCATATGATGTGATTCACGATAATACGCTTCATATTTCCATACCAATGATGTGGTGTGCAAAAAGAAAAGGTGTACCTGTTCGGATTTTGCATAGTCATAGTTCAAAACTAGGTGATACAGCGGCAAAAGAAATAAGAAACAGGGCTTTACTTCCCATGCTTAGATCATTTGCAACTGACTATACAGCATGTTCAAATATTGCAGGCAAAACGATGTTTGACAATAGACCTTTTACTGTGATTCCCAATGTGGTACACACAGAAAAATTTAAGTTTGAGCCGAGCAATCGTGAGATTATCCGTGGCAAAATGGATTCGACTTCAAAATTTGTCGTTGGATCAGTAGGAAGAATGTCTTTGGAAAAGAATCCTTATTTTGCTATGGATGTTTTTAAGAGACTTTTGAAGGATATTCCAAATGCAGAGTATTGGTGGGCGGGGGGGGGGCCACTCGACTCTGCGATAAAAGATTATGTGAAAGAACAAGGGATTGCGGACAAGGTTCGACTACTTGGAAGTCGTGACGATGTGGACTTGCTTTATCAAGGAATGGATGTCTTTTTTCTGCCAAGTAAATTTGAGGGACTCGGGCTAGTTTGTATAGAGGCTCAAGCTGCGGGCCTTCCGTGTATTGTGTCTGATTCGGTTCCGACTGAAGTGGATGTTACTCACAATGTGACCTTTATTCCGCTCAAATCAGATGTAGCAGACTGGGAAAAGGCATTTAACCATGTTTATCAGAATTTGGGTAACAGAGATTTGGGATATCATCAAGTGAGAAATAGTGCTTTTTCAGATCAAAATGCGGGCGAATTGCTATATAAGAAATATTGCTGCATTATGAAGAATAGCTGTTCCTAAAAAGTATCAAACATTTTAATGAAAGCCTATCTTCATTATGAGAGAGGATAAAAGATGATACCATATTTGATTTTAATACTGTTGATTGCTTTGTATGGCCTATTACTTCAACCAAGTGCAGGAAGACAACGACGAAAAATGTTCCTATGGGGTTCATTCTTCCTGATGTTAATTCTATCGTGTCTGAGAGACGTATCGGTTGGAGCGGATACTGAAACATATACTACAATCTTTAAATATATTGACGTTTATAATTTTGAAACATCTCGATATGAAAAAGGATTCCTTTACTTCCTTAAAATAATACATTCAGTGTCAGATAATCCGACATTCTTGTTTTTTGTTGTAAGTTTTATTTGTATAGGAACGGTTTGCTTGGTGGTGAATAAGTATTCGAATTCTCCGCTGCTTAGCATACTGCTATATATTACGTTAAAACACTATTACTTTCAAATGACTGGAATGCGGCAGGCTTTGGCAATGGCTTTTATTGAACTTGCTTTTTTAAATGTTGATAAAGAGCAAACGAAACGCTCTGTCATTAGAGCAATATTATTAATTCTATTAGCTTGTTCTATTCACAATATGTCAATTGTTGCAGTAATTCCATTTTTACTGTTTATTTGGCCCGGTACATACTGGAAAAAGTTACAATTTCCAATGCATGTACTTAGAATCACAATCATTGCATCATTTGTATGTTTTGTGTTTTATGGACTTTCAATGAGAGTTGTCGGTCTTGTTGTACCACAATATGCTTCGTATTTCAGCGGTACATGGTCTGGGTCAAATTATTCAGCAGCTTTGTTTAGAATGTTGATTCAATTCGTTTTTATATTTGTAGGCGCTCTGTATTTGAAAAATTATGAATTAGATAAGGCGGATACTTTCTTTTTGATTATGATGGCTCTTTCGGTTATAACTGGAACATTGTCAATGAAAATGACAATCTGGGGAAGATTGACCAGCACATTCTCGATATATACAGCTTTATGGGTGCCTGTGTTTACTTCTGTTCCGATGAAAGAAAACAGTAGGATTATCCTAAAAGGAAGTATATTCCTATTTGCCATGATGTATATGATAATAACATTTATATATAGACCGGAGTGGGATGGAGTTGTTCCATATCTGCTTATGAAGTGAGGACTCGAATATGAAAAAGGAAAGAAGTCAAATAGAAATACTGAAAAGCACAGAACTTGAACTCGTAAAAGAGTTTCACCGTATCTGTGAAGAAAATGGTCTGCGTTATGTCCTTGCGTTTGGAACGATGATTGGCTGTGTTCGTCACGGCGGCTTTATACCTTGGGATGATGACATTGATGTTGTTATTCCTTGGGAAGATTATTGCAAGTTTAATGAGATAGCAAACGCCGTTGCAAATCCGGAATATATGGTGTTTAATCCTAAAACTGTTTCCAGATATAGTTATCCGTTTGCAAAGTTCATTAAAAAGAAGAGCTGTGCTATCTTTGAATACCCGTTCAAACATTATTTCAATCAGCCAATTTATATTGACATTTTTCCGGCATTCTATGTGCCAGAAGATAAGAAAAAACTGAAAAGAATCCAAGCATCTAACTTTTTCTTGAGTCAATCTGGCCGAATGAAAACTTTAGGACCTTTTTTGCATACAAAACGTGGCCTGCCTGCGAGAATTGGCATGCTAATGTTTTACTGCTTGAATAAGTTGGCACCGCAGGATTTTTATTATTCGAGAATGCAAAAGAAAGCTCTTTCCGTGACGAAGGAAGAAGCAAGTGCATATTATATCGGTGATATGTACAGCGAAACGAATGCTATTATACAGTTTCAAATGCCGCTAAGCGTATTTGAACATCGGAAATTGATGAAATTTGAGGATACGGAATTATATATGCCAGCGGACTATGATGCGATTCTGACGAAAATGTACGGAAATTATATGCAACTGCCTCCAGAAGAAAAGAGAAAAGTGCATGGATTTATTTATGCAAGTGATGAGATGAGTTATCAAGAATATGATCTTCAGCATAAATCAAAGAAGTGAGGGCTAGAAGGGGCAATATTTATGAACAAAAAATATAAAGTCCTTTTTAAAGATACGATTATCTTTGCATTAGGTGGATTGGGATCAAAGCTGATTTTGTTCTTTCTGGTTCCTCTGTACACAAACTACCTCACAACAGAGGAATACGGTGTTGCAGATCTCGTCTTCACGATTGCGCAGCTAATCATTCCGATTGTGTCTGTAGTGATTTTTGAAGCAGTGATAAGATTTGGTCTAATGAAGGACAAAAATCCTGCTGCGGTGTTGAAAGCTGCATTAGTTGTGACCTTTATCGGCTCCATAGTAACAGTTGCCATAAGTCCTTTAGTAGGGCTGTACAGACCTATTACTGCATGGAAATGGTATCTCTGCATTTACATAATACTTAATGTCGCCTCCAACGTACTGAAAAGCTATCTCAAGGTTAAGGATAAAAATAAAAGCTATGCAGTAATTAGTGTTTCGCAAACTTTATGCCTTGCACTATTAAGCATTTTGCTTCTTGTTGTTTTCCACACGGGAGTCGAGGGTTATCTCCTCTCAAATATTATTGCGTTGGTAGCGACAACTGTATTAACAATCGCTGCGGGTGGTGTTGTTAAAGATTTAAAGGATGTGTCTCTTGACAGGGCGCTTCTTAAGGAAATGGTATTGTATTCAGCTCCGCTCATACTGAACGATTTGTCATGGTGGGTTATTCATTCATCGGACAAAATGATGCTGGAGGCAATGGTTGGAGCTGCAGCCCTTGGAATATATACCGTAGCGACAAAAATACCGTCACTAATCAACGTTTTGATAAGTATTTTCTCACAGGCATGGGGACTTTCTTCTATCAAAGAAACGGATTCGACAAATGACACAAAGTTCTATGCACAGGTATTTGAAGGATATTCCTTTGTTACATTTGGCGCATGTGTCCTGATTGTCTCGATTGTGAAACCGTTTATGGCACTTTATGTGGGAAAGAATTTTCAGGGGGCATGGGTCTATGTCTCTCTGCTATTAGTAAGTGCTGTTTTCTCATCGATTGCTTCGTATTATGGACAGCTTTATGCCGCATTAAAGAAGTCCGTTAATAATATGATTACAACACTTACGGGTGCGGTCGTAAACATCATTGTGAATTTCATTTTTATACCGATAGTTGGCATTTGGGGTGCCGTTATCGGAACAGTTGTTGCGTATATTATTTTAGCAACCGTGCGAATGATGGATGTGAACAAATATGTTGAAATTAAAATTAACCGCAGAAAATATATTCTGAATTGCATGACAATAATTGCACAGGGAATTATTGCTTCAGCAGATTTTTATGTTATTCCAGTTTCGATAGTTAGTATTGTTTTGTTTGCTCTAATTAATCGGGACATGTTTAAAACATTACTTAGCACAGTTAAAAGGAAATAAGGTGAAAAAATGCGAGAAATATCTTTGAATGAATATAAAGATAGAATATTGGCTGTCCTAGTAAAGGTTGATAGCATTTGCAGAGAGCACGGCTTGAAATATTGTTTGTGCATGGGAACATTGCTTGGAGCTGTGCGGCATGATGGGTTTATTCCTTGGGACGATGATATTGACATTTTTATGCCCCGACCTGATATGGAGAAACTGGGGGGGGTAATTATGGAAGAATATCCAGATTTAACCTTCATTGCTCCTAAGACATCACCTGATACCTTTTTCCCATTTGGAAAAGTATGTGATGCAACGACATCTATAACAGAGGGAAACTTTAAGCCTATAAATTGGTATGGCGCATATATTGATATTTTCCCATTCGATAATGTCCCAGATAATTGTATCGAACGCCGATGGTTTCAATCGTATACACGCTGCATTGAAAGACTGATTCAGCATGGATCAAGAACAGATGCAAGTAAAGGAAAAACAATTGGAAAACAGTTGAAGAAGCAGGCAGCTTATTATGTTGCAAAGTGTTTTAACCCTGTTAAGCTGACGGTATATCTATATAATCTGCTTGATATGTATAACGGCAAGAAAACAAAACTGGCAGGTGTTGCATGGGACATTGGAACAGTGTTTAAGAAAAGTGATTTTGAAAATCTTATTGAAAAAAACTTTGAGGGTCATAAGTTTTTTATTCCTCAAAACTATGACAGAGTCCTTTCAGATGGGTTTGGTGACTATATGACTCTTCCACCAGAGGAAGAACGTGTTAATAAACATCATCTGATTTGTGTTGTAAACGAGTGACGGATTTATCTGTCGGCAATTAAATTGTTCAAAAAAAAAAGAAAAAGGCTGTTGTAAAGAACAATGGCTTTTTCTTGGTTTTTTTTGGGGTAAACAACCGCAAAAATGTTCAGTGATGCATGAACAGTTATTTCTAATGAACAAATAAGAGAAAGGAAAAACAAAATGGAATTAACCAGAAAACAATTTGATATTTTGGAGGCATTGGTTTCATCTAAGACAGCAGTAACTCAGCGGGATTTAGAAAAAGCTACAAAGCACAGTCTTGAAACAATCAATAAGACACTGAAGGAGCTAACAGCGTCAGGGTACGTAGAAAACGGTACGATTACAAATGAAGGAGTGAACGCATTGGAACCTTACCGTGCAAAGCGCGCCATCTTTATTGCAGCGGGCTTTGGCTCTCGTCTTGTTCCGATTACTTTTAACACTCCGAAACCTTTGGTGCGCGTACATGGTGTGCGTATTATTGATCATCTAATCGATGCCTGTTTGGAAGCTGGTATCAATGAAATCTACATTGTCCGTGGATATTTTGCAGATCAGTTTGATCAGCTGCTCTACAAGTATCCGATGATCAAGTTCTTGGAAAACCCGGTTTACAACGAGGCTAATAACATTTCTTCTTCGATGGTGGCACGGTATATGCTGTCAAATGCTTATGTTTTTGAAGCTGATTTGCTGATCTCTAATCCGAAAATCATCACAAAATATCACTATACTTCCGACTTCCTCGCAATTAAGAAGGAGCACACGGATGACTGGTGCTTTGAGGTTAAGGATGGCATCATCACGGATGAAAAGGTCGGCGGTGAAGATTGCTGGCAGATGGTAGGTATTTCCTATTGGAACGAAAACGACGGCCACCGTCTTTCTCAGGATATTCCTGAGGTTTATGCAGCACCGGGCGGCAAGGAACGTTATTGGGAACAGGTTCCGTTGGTTTACAAAAAGGATCACTATAAGGTTGAAGTTCGCGCCTGCAAAGATGAGGATATTGTGGAGATCGACACTTTCCGTGAATTGAAGGCAATCGACAAGACTTACGATGTGTAATTCGGGGATGATGTAAGGAAAGAATATGAGTGAGAAAAAAACAAAACTGAAACGACAGCTAAGCCCTGCGCATGTGTGGGCGTTGGCGTTTGGCTGCGTTGTCGGCTGGGGGTCATTTATCAATCCGGGCAAGAGGTTTTTGCCCAATTCAGGTGTAGCAGGTACAGCCATTGCGATGGTCTTGGGTGCACTTGTCATGATCATCATCGCATTTAGCTATGCCTACATGGTGCCAAAGTATCCCAAAGCAGGCGGCGAATTTACTATTACAAAGGCTTGCTTTGGAAAGCTCCCTGTGTATATTTGTGGCTGGTTCTTAGTTGCGGCATATTTAACAAATGTACCAATGAATTCTACGGCAATCGGTCTGATTGTAGATGGTATGGATGGTCCGTTTGATATTCTGAAATGGGGATTCCACTACCGGATTGCAGGCTTTGATGTTTGGGCAGGAGAAATGTTCCTAGCGATGGGGATTTTGATTCTGTTCGGCATCTTGAATATCTTGGGCGTTGAAAAAGCGGGTGTGATTCAGACAATCCTTGCAGCTTTTTTGGGCGGATCAGTTCTGATCCTTACAATTGCAGCGTTGGTTAGTTCCAAAGCAACTTTCGCTAATATGGAGCCTTGGTGGGGCTTTAACAAGACAGAGGCGATGGCGGCTTTAGCAAATGGAACTTATACATCAGCAGAAACATTTGCACATACCGGAAGTGCGGGAATTGCTTCTTCTGTTTTGGCAACTTTTGCAATTGCGCCGTGGGCGTTTGTAGGGTTTGATACAATCCCCCAGGCGGCAGAAGAGTTTAAATTTCCTTACAAAAAAGTCAGTCTGATTATGATTGTGGCAATTTTATTTGGATGCTTTGTATACACGGCTAATAACACGATTGCGGCGGCGGCCTTGGAGAATTGGCCGGATTTGATTGTGGAAAGCAGTTCAACATACTGGCAGCTGCAGAGCGACTTCTGGGGCTTCCGGGTAAAGCTTTGGTTGGTACTGCAGTTTCTTGTGCGGTGCTGTCAGGCATTATGGGCTTTTACCTTGCATCTAGCCGCCTTATGTATTCGATGAGTCGTGATGGCTATTTGCCAGAGTGGTTTGGCATTATTGATAAGAAACATGGAACGCCAAAAAATGCACTGATTTTCTGTATTTTGATTTCTTTGTCAGGCCCAATTCTCGGTCGTGAAGCACTTGGTTGGTTTGTAGATATGTCGGCTATTGGTGCATCTATTGGTTACTTCTTTACCTGCGCTTGCTCTCTTGTGACAATGAAGCGTGATGAAGATGGCACACTGTTCTTGAAGGGAGTTGCATGGTTTGGTACTGTGATTTCGATTGTATTTATGGTGCTTCAATTGGTACCGATTCCAGAACTTTTCGGTGTGCATTTTTGTACGGAATCTTATATTTTACTATTAGTGTGGATTGTTATTGGAGCTGTTTTTATGCAAGACAGAAACATTTTTTCATCACGAGGACGGTTGATAAAATTTAATCTGTGTTTCATTTTTATAAAATACTTAATTGTTTTAAATCAAGAATGTTGTTCATGAATGATAAATGGAGATGCTAATATAAACAAAACAGATTTACGAGTGAACAGGAGGACTTTTTTATGGCTTATGAAATCACAGTAAAAAGAAATGTGCTGTTGAATCCGGGACCCTCAACGACAACGGATACTGTAAAATTTGCACAGGTGGTTCCAGATATTTGCCCCAGAGAAAAAGAATTTGCAGGGTTAATGAAGGGACTGAGAGAAGACTTAGTAAAGATTGTACATGGGGACTTGAACAAATATACAAGTGTGTTGTTTTGTGGGTCTGGAACTCTGAATATTGATGTGTGTATCAATTCTCTTCTTCCCGAAGGAAAGAAAGTTTTAATTGTCAACAATGGCGCATACAGTACACGTGCGGTTGAAATCTGTCAATATTATGGTCTCCCATATATTGATTTGAAGTTTCCGGTAGACCAAAGGCCAAATCTTGGATGTGTTGAAGAAACACTGAAATGCAATCCGGATATTGGTCTTGTGCATACAACTCATAATGAAACAGGAACGGGCATTTTGAATCCTATTCGTGAAATTGGTGAATTGGCACATCAATATGGCGCAATTTTTACAGTCGATACAACGTCGACGTATGCTATGCGTCCAATCAATATTGAAGAGGATAATATTGATTTCTGTATGGCTTCTGCACAAAAAGGGCTGATGGCAATGACTGGTTTGTCTTTTATTGTGGGAAACAGGTCGATTATTGAACAATCCAAAGAGTTTCCAAAGAGATCCTATTACTGTAATTTATATCTTCAATACGAATTTTTTAAAAAGACAGGGGAAATGCACTTCACGCCTCCGGTACAAACGATCTACGCAACGATTCAAGCCATAAAAGAATACTGGGAAGAAGGAGAAAGTGCAAAGTGGGCTCGCCATACGCGGGTATTTAATGCTATACATGCCGGGTTAGATGAACTTGGTTTTAAAGATGTAATTAAGCGAGAATGGCAGTCTGGCCTTGTTGTTTCTGTTATCTACCCGGACGATCCAAACTGGGATTTTGAAAAAGTGCATGATTACTGTTACGAACGTGGCTTTACAATTTATCCGGGAAAAATCTCGACTACAAATACGTTCCGTTTATGTGCGTTAGGAGCCATTGATGAGAACGATATAAAGAGATTTTTTGAGGTTTTTAAGGCTGCTCTGGCATTTTATAATGTTAAGCTGCCGATTCAATATAATAATTAAAGGAGTTTAATATGAAGACTGTTTATACATGTTTCTGTACGGATGTTATCCATGAGGGTCATCTGAACATTATTGATCAGGCTCATAAATATGGAAAAGTGATAGTTGGTGCGTTAAGTGACGCTGCATTAATCCGCTATAATAAATTTCCAACGATTTCCCTAGAAGAGCGAGTCAAACTTTATGAAAGCTTGGATGGCGTAGACGAGGTTGTGGTTCAGGATAGCGAGATGTATGACGATGTAATCCGCAAACTTCACCCGGATTATGTTGTACATGGTGATAACTGGAAAGAAGGGCCGGAGGCGTCGATTCGAGAAAATGTCATTACGCTCTTAAAAGAATATGGTGGTGAGTTGATTGAGGTAGCATACACATACAATTCTCATGTTAAAAAGGTGGATCGACAGCTGAAAGAAAAATTGTCTATGCCGGAGTACCGTCGGAAGAGATTGAAGCAGTTGATTGAGATCCGACCTATTGTGAAAGCTATGGAGGTTCACGATGGTCTTACGGGTTTGATCGTTGAAAAAACTGTTGTAGAAAGCAATGGAAAATTAGATCAGTTTGACGCTATGTGGATAAGCTCTCTTTGTGATTCTACAGCTAAGGGTAAACCCGATATCGAGCTTGTTGATATGACATCACGTTTTCGCACTATAGATGATGTGACGGAGGTAACAACCAAGCCCATTATTTTTGATGGTGATACAGGTGGACTTACGGAACATTTTGTATATACGGTTCGTACTCTTGAGAAAATGGGAGTTTCTGCTATTATTATCGAGGATAAGACTGGTTTAAAAAAGAATTCTCTTTTCGGCACAGAAGTTCAGCAGACGCAGGATACAATTGAAAATTTTAGTGCGAAAATTTCTGCAGGAAAGCAAGCCCAGCTTACGGATGATTTCATGATTATTGCTCGCATTGAGAGTCTAATTCTCGAACAGGGTATGGAGGATGCTTTGAAACGAGCGGAGGCATTTGTTAATGCTGGAGCGGACGGCATTATGATTCACAGCCGTAGAAAAGAACCGGATGAGATTTTGGAGTTCTGCGATAAGTTCCGTATTAAGGATAAGAAAACGCCGATTGTTGTTGTTCCTTCAAGTTTTAACACTATTACGGAGGAAGAACTTGCTGCTCATGGTGTAAACATCGTCATCTATGCAAATCAACTGACCAGAAGTGCATTCCCGGCAATGCAGAAAACGGCAGAAGATATTTTGAAGTATCATCGTGCGAAGGAAGTTGATGATCGGCTAATGCCCATTAAGCAGATAATTACGTTAATTGATGAAATTTGAGGTGAACTATGAAAGTAGAAAAACTGGTTGAAATCATTGGATCGGATTTTTATACAGGGGTCCCGGATTCGCAGCTGAAGGCGCTGTGTGATTACCTGATCAGAGAGTATGGAATTGATCAGAAGCATCATATTATTGCTGCAAATGAAGGCAATTGTACTGCACTTGCTGCGGGGTATCATCTTGCAACCGGTAAAATACCTGTAGTGTATATGCAGAATTCTGGGGAAGGTAATATCATCAATCCGGTTGCATCCTTGTTGAATGATAAGGTCTATGCGATTCCAGTTGTGTTTATAGTCGGTTGGAGAGGAGAACCGGGTATTCACGATGAGCCGCAGCATATTTATCAGGGGGAAGTTACTGTTAAGTTGTTGGACGACATGGGTATCAAACCTTTCATTATTGGTAAAGATACGACTGATGAAGAGGTAGAGTCTGCTATGCAGGAGTTTAAGACAATTCTTGCTGACGGAAAAGATGTGGCTTTTGTTATTCGTAAAGGCGCACTTTCTTATGATGGAAAAGTGACGTATGCAAATAATAACACGATGGTTCGGGAAGAGATTATCCAGCATATAGTGAATGCCAGTGGAGAAGACCCTATTATATGCACCACTGGAAAAGCCAGTCGAGAACTGTTTGAAACACGTGTAGCCAATGGACAGAGTCACAAATATGATTTCCTAACGGTTGGATCTATGGGGCATAGCAGCAGTATTGCACTTGGCATTGCAATCAATAAACCGGATACGAGAGTGTGGTGCATCGATGGTGACGGTGCAGTTCTGATGCACATGGGTTCAATGGCTGTTTTGGGAACCAATGCACCAAAGAATATGATTCATATTGTCATTAACAATGGTGCGCATGAGACAGTTGGCGGTATGCCTACAGTTGCCTCTAAGATGGATCTTGTAGCTATTGCAAAAGCTTGTGGATACCCTAATGCAGTGAGTGTTGAGAGTTTTAAGGATTTAGATGACGAGCTGGAGGCAGCAAAGTCTCGGAATGAACTTAGTTTTATCGAAGCAAAATGTTCTATTGGCGCAAGAGCTGATCTTGGACGTCCGACAACGACTGCTTTCGAGAATAAAAGGAATTTTATGGAATACTTGAGAACTCTTGAATAACATTTAACTGAGTATATTCTATGTGAACTTCCTGAAAAAAATCCCCTAAAGTATATCCAGAGAGTGAGGCCAGGTCTCACTCCCTAGCAGCTTCAGACGGCGTATTGATGAAGGATAAAATTTCATCCAGCGAACGTGAACTCGTCTCCAGTGCCTTCATGATCAGATTCTTCTGATAGTCTTTTCTGATATCATACAGCCTTTTGAGGTCATCAATTGTGAGCTTCCTCGATAATTAACTCTCGTTTCTGAACAGCGAGGATGTCCAACTTCAGAAACGTTGATTTTAAGCCAAAAACCGGTATTTTCTGTGACCACTTTTCGAAAAGTTGCCCTCCTAATGAGAGTTAATTAACTCTCATTAGGAGGGCGCCATGTATCTCGATTACGAGGTCAAAATTCCTGATTCCAGGCATGGAATCACGCGGAAAACGATCCGTGGAATAACCTATATTTACTACGCTTACGACCGCAAGTACAGTTCGGACAAGCATTACACTGTTCCGAAGAATACGACAATCGGCAAGTGCCTGGATGCTTCTGCTGAGACGATGTATCCCAACACCAACTTCCTGAAATATTTTCCGGAGGCAGAACTTCCGGAAACGCGGGAAATCGCTGACCGGAGCGCTTGCCTCAGGATCGGAGCATTCATCGTAATTCGTAAAGTCATTGCCGAGTATCATCTGGATGAGATCATCGGGCGACTGATTGGAAAGGAAGCCGGTCTTTTCCTGGATCTGGCAGCGTATTCCATCGTTATGGAAAACAACGCCGGTCAGTACTATCCGGATTATGCCTACAATCATCCTCTGTTTACGCAGGGGATGAAGCTGTACAGTGATTCCAAGGTCTCTTCGTTTATAAACAGTATTACGAGAGACCAGTGCATCGCTTTCCAGAACGAATGGAACAGCCGACATGATCACCGTGAAAAGATCTATATCACGTATGATTCGACCAACAAGAACTGCCAGGCTGGCGATCTGGAGTGTGTCGAGGCCGGACATCCGAAGGATGACGACGGAAAGCCGGTCCTGAACTACTCAATCGCCTATGACTATAACAACTCCGAGCCTCTTTACTATGAGGAGTATCCCGGAAGCATCGTCGATGTCTCTCAGCTCCAGCAGATGCTGGAGAAGGCAAAGGGCTATGGATACCGTCAGGTCGGTTTCATCCTTG
>Ga0129311_1001432_pt1 | contig 16912 bp, 17 predicted proteins | sample Go1ome_FD_94435 | JGI IMG/M metagenome (GOLD analysis project Ga0129311, IMG submission 94435) | Western lowland gorrila individual fecal microbial communities from Wisconsin, USA - Go1022B metagenome | ecosystem: Host-associated > Mammals > Digestive system > Large intestine > Fecal | place... | reverse complement strand
TTCTTGGCTTCGTTGATCTGGCTGTCCTTGAGCGCACCCAGACGACGAACCTCGTCCATCGGCAGGAAGGTCAGCAGACCGAGGCACTTTTCGACGTCCTGATCGTCAACGTTGCGCCAGTACTGGTAGAAGTCGTACGGGCTGGTCTTTGCCGGATCGAGCCAAAGTGCGCCCTTTTCGGTCTTGCCCATTTTACGACCGTCGTGGGTCAGCAGCAGCTGGAAGGTGCAGGCAAACGCATTTTCGCGTTCCTTGCGGCGGATGAGATCCGCGCCGCCCAGCATGTTGCTCCACTGATCGTTGCCGCCCATCTCCAGACGGCAGCCGTAGTTCTTGAACAGCTCGAGGAAATCGTAGGACTGCATGAGCATGTAGGTGAACTCGAGGAAGGAAAGTCCGTTTTCGGTCGCCATGCGTGCCTTATAGCAGTCGGCAGTCAGCATTTTGTTGACGGAGAACATGGAGCCGATGTCGCGCATGAACTCGATGAAGTTCAGATTGCGCAGCCAGTCGCCGTTGTTGACGATGATCGCCTTGCCCTCGGAAAAGTCGAGGAAGCGGCTCATCTGCTTTTTGATCTGCGCAACGTTGTTGTCGATGGTTTCAACGGTCATCATCTTGCGCATATCGGTTTTGCCGGACGGGTCGCCGATCATCGCGGTGCCGCCGCCCATCAGCGCGATCGGGCGGTGTCCCGCACGCTGCATGTGCGCCATCGCCATGATCGGGATGTAGTGACCGATGTGCAGGGAATCGGCGGTCGGGTCGAAGCCGACGTAGAAGGTGGTCGGATTCTTGAGCTGTTCGTAAAGCTCATCTTCAAACGTCATCTGGGCGATAAAGCCGCGCTCCTTGAGCAGGTCGAGAATGTGCTGTGCCATGGGGTTTCTCCTCCTTCAATCAAGCGGACAGCGAAATGGGGCGGGAAGGCGGTGCTGTCCAAATAAAAAAACACCTTCCCGACAAGTCATCGGGAAGGCGTGAAACACGCGGTACCACTTCCGTTCAAGGCTTCATTGCTGAAAGCCTCCTCCGTCGCCCGCAGACACGGGCTGCACGCTGTATCCGGCGTACCGGCGACCGCCTACTGGCATCACTGCGTTGGGGATCGTGCTCCGGGATGTATTCCGCGCCTCCTGCGATATCGCCTTGCACCAACCGGCGACTCTCTGCATCGCGATTCGATGCGCGTACTTGTTCCCTTCAATGCGTATAACCGTATTATAAAGTGCGCTTACACGATTGTCAAGCCCAAACTTTGGCGGCTTGCGCAAACCGGAAAACTGAGATACAATGGAGTGGAAACAGGAAAGGAATGGAAGAAACATGCTTCATATCGTCTTGATTGAGCCGGAAATTCCGCAGAATACCGGCAATATTGCCCGCACCTGTGCGGCAACGGGCAGCGAACTGCATCTGGTTAAGCCGCTGGGTTATAGCTTGGAGGACAAGTATCTCAAGCGTGCGGGGCTGGATTACTGGCATATGGTCAACATCCATGTTCACGAGAATTTCGGCGAGGTGCTTGCCGCATATCCGGATGCGGAATTCTATTACGCCAGCACGAAGGCGCCGCACAGCTATGCGCAGGTGCATTATCCGAAGAACGTATTTCTGGTGTTCGGCAGGGAATCCCGCGGTCTGCCGGAGAACCTGCTGGAAAGGGTCTATGACCATTGCATCCGCATCCCGATGGTTGAGGGCGCACGCAGCCTGAATCTCTCCAATTCCGTGGCAATCGTGGCATACGAGGCGCTCAGACAGCATGATTTTGAGCATCTGCTCGATCATGGTGCTTTGACCGGACGCGAGGAAGAACCCGGCGCGTGGATGGATTATCTGTAAGAATTCGGCAATCCTTGACAGGGCGTTTTTGTTTTTGTTACAATAAGGACACTGAACAGACAGAAAAGAGGAGAGCCGCATGAAAAAGAAAAAGAAAAGCCAGATCGGCTTCCATGTTGCGGCGGGCGTTATGGATGTGTTCGGGGTCGCGGCGGCGGCGCTGGCGATAGTCGTTTTGCTGCTGATGCTGGGAAGCCTGTTTTCGTGGCTTCGGCAGGATTTGGCGATGACGTTTGCCGACATATCGGATAATATCACGGATGCCGTGATTATCGGAAAATAAGGGATAGGGGCTGGTGCGCATGCGGCAGCTCCTTTTGCATATCGCGAGTTGTTTGTTGTGGGCGGTTGTCTTTTGTGGTATACTGTACGAAAGAACAAAGGAGGGCAATCGGCGTGAAAACATCTTGGGCAACGCTGACGCAGGAGGTAGCGACCTGTGAAAAATGCAGGCTTTGTCAGACGAGAACGAACGTTGTGCTCGGCGAAGGCGATCCGCATGCCGCTCTGATGTTCATCGGCGAGGGACCGGGGCAGCAGGAAGACCTTTCCGGCAGACCTTTTGTCGGCGCGGCAGGTCATCTGCTGGATAAGATGCTCGCCGCAATCGGGCTTAAACGCGAACAGGTCTATATTTGCAACATCGTCAAGTGCCGACCGCCGCAGAACCGCGTTCCGGAAGCGGATGAACGTGCTGCGTGTCTGGATTATCTGCGCCAGCAGGTTGCGCTTGTGCGCCCGAAGGTCATTGTCTGCTTGGGTTCGACGCCGACGCGGATGCTGCTGGGAGACGATATGCGCATCACGCGGGACCGGGGCGTGTGGCAGCTCAAAAAGGGCGTATGGTTTATGCCGACCTATCATCCGGCGGCGCTGCTTCGCGATGCGGACAAAAAGCGCCCCGCATGGGTGGATTTTCAGGCGATTCGGGATAAACTCAAAGAACTTGGCGTATATGAGCGGGAGTGAGGACGGCGGATGGAAGAGAAGGAAAGACAGGCGCTTCGCGACATGATTGCGGGTGTGATGCCCGGCAGGGAAAACGCACTCGTATTCGGCGAAGGACCGCATAACCCGAAGCTGATGCTCATTGGCGAAGCGCCGGGCGAACAGGAGAGCTTGCAGGGCAGACCATTTGTCGGGAAAGCGGGAAAGAACCTTGACCACTTTCTGGAGCTGGCGGGGCTTGAGCGCGGCGAGATCTACATCACCAACGTCGTTAAATATCGCCCGACCAAGACGGGCGCAACCGGCAGACTGAGCAATCGTCCGCCGACAAAGGAAGAGATTGCGCTGTTTCGTCCATGGCTGATGGCGGAAATCGAGCGCGTCGCGCCGCAAGTGATTGTGACATTGGGCAACGTTCCTTTGCAGGCGGTCACGAATACAAAAATCACCATTGGCGAGGCGCACGGCAGGATGCTGACCGCGGGCGAAACGGGCAAGCCGCTCTTTGCGCTGTATCATCCCGCAAGCCTGATCTACAACCGTGCGCTCACGCCGGTCTATGAACAGGATATTTACGAACTGGCACGGTGTCTGCATGGAGCGGCGTCTGCTTTTTCAGACGCAAAAATGAATAATTGATACAAAAGGACTTTCTTTGAGGCGCGGCATATGGTATGCTGAGTTTACGGAGAAAGGATGAATGAGATGTTTAAAACTGTGATTGAAAATCTGCCGATGGTGTTCAGCCTGCTGATGGGCATGGGTCTGATTGTGCTGGAAGTGTTTCTGCCGGGGTTCGGTCTTCCGGGCATCTCGGGCATTGCCTTGGTCGGCGTGGGAACGGTTCTGGCGGCACATCATTTCGGCATGCTGACGGCAGTCGGCATTCTGCTGGTGATCATTGCGATTCTGGCAGTTCTGATTTCGTGGATGCTTCGTTCCGCCGCAAGGGGGAATATCAGCAAATCCAAGCTGTTTTTGAATCAGAAGGACGATTTGAACGATCGTCAGCAGGATATGCAGGTGCTTGTCGGAAAGTGCGGCAGAACGACGAGCGTTCTGCGTCCATCGGGTATTGGGGATTTCGACGGCGTTCGTTTGAATGTCGTAACGGAAGGCGAGTTTCTGGAAAGCGGCGCTGCGATCCGAATTGTCCGGGTCGATGGAGGACGCATCGTCGTCAGACAGATTCCGCAGGAATCAATCGACTAATCACGAGAGTATGGAGGGAAAACTATGGCTGAGGGCATGATCCTGATTGCTGCGATTCTCATCGCAATCTTCGTCTTTTTGCGGTTCGTTCCGCTGAATTTGTGGATATCGGCGCTGGCATCCGGCGTACATGTATCCATTTTTACGCTGATGGGCATGCGCATTCGCCGCGTTGCGCCGGCGAAGATCGTCGGTCCGCTGATCAAGGCGGAAAAAGCGGGTCTGAATATGCAGATCAGCAAGATGGAAGCGCATTATCTGGCGGGCGGCAATCTCGACCGCGTCATTACCGCGCTCATTACGGCGCGTGGCGCAAACATTCAGCTTGATTTCCCGGAAGCCTGCGCGATTGACTTGGCGGGACGTGACGTCCTTCAGGCGGTGCAGATGAGCGTGAATCCGAAGGTGATCGAAACGCCGGTCGTCGCCGCGATTGCGAAGGACGGCATTGAGCTGCGTGCGAAGGCGCGTGTGACGGTGCGTGCCAATATCGAGCGTCTGGTTGGTGGCGCGGGCGAAGAAACCATCGTTGCCCGTGTCGGTGAAGGCATCGTCACGACGGTCGGCTCTGCGGAAACGCATAAGGCTGTTCTGGAGAATCCGGATTTGATCAGCCGCACCGTGCTCAGCAAGGGTCTTGACGCGGGAACGGCATTTGAAATTCTCTCCATTGATATCGCGGATGTCGATGTTGGACGCAATATCGGCGCACAGCTGCAGATGGATCAGGCAGAAGCCGACCGCCGCATTGCGCAGGCGAAGGCGGAAGAGCGCCGTGCGATGGCTGTCGCCCGTGAGCAGGAAATGAAGGCTGCCGCGCAGGAACAGCGTGCAAAGGTCATCGAGGCGGAAGCCGAAGTGCCGCGTGCGATGGCGGCGGCGCTTCGCGAGGGCAAGCTGGGCGTCATGGATTATTACGAAATGAAGAACACGATGGCGGATACTGCCATGCGGGATTCGATTGCGTCCATGGGCGATGCCAACGGCGCACATCGCGGCAAAAAGGAATAAATAACCTGCGCTGAAGGAGGGGAGAAGCGGTATGGATTGGGATATTTTCGGATTTCTGATCTTCGTTGTCATCTATCTGGTTGTGACGATATCGGAAAAGACGAAAAAACGCAAAGAAAAAGCTGAAAAGAAAACCAAACAGACCGTTCTCCCGGCTCAGGCGTTTGAAAGCGATGAGGAAGAAGCGGACGATCTGCCGGAGGAAGAGCAGCCGACAGCGGCTTCCGACGATCCCGGCGACGATCCCTGTAATAAGGAAGAGCAGCCGCCCATTCATCTGCATCAGGTGACCGAGCAGGAGTTTGAAGCGGCGCAGGAGGGAGAAGATCCCTGCCATGCGGGCGGCGCGGTGACCACGCGGCTTGAACATCATGATGAAGAGCATATGCCGGAAGCTGACGCAGAAAACATGCGGCAGGATTCGGAAATATTACGCGGCGTCATCATGAGCGAAGTATTGATGCGCCCGGCAGAAAGAGCGGCGCTTCGACGGATAAGGCGGGGAAATAGAACGTGAGCAACGAGGAGATTCGCGTCGTCATTGCGGATGACGAGCCGGGCATGCGCATGATTCTGCGCAAAATGATCGAAAAGGCGGACGGCTTTACGCTCTGCGCCGAAGCGGATAACGGAAAGGATCTGCTGAAGCTGGTTGAAGAATACAAGCCGCAGGTCTGCTTTCTGGATGTGGAAATGCCGGGAATGACGGGGCTTGAGTGCGCAAAAGCGATTCAGGACACCGATCCCCGAATGATCCTCGTCTTTGCGACCGCGCATGACGATTACATGGCGCAGGCGTTTGAGGTTTATGCGTTTGATTACATGGTGAAGCCGTTCAAGGTCGAACGTGTCATGAAGACGCTTGAACGCATCCGTCAGGTCGTGGACGGGCGCACACAGCCGCAGCAGCTGCCGCAGGCGGAAAAGCTCGAGGAACACATCAAGGCGATGCCGCCTAAGAGCGTGAACAATGGACGCATCATGCTGCACCACAAGGACGGCGTGAATTTCGTCAACCAGGCGGATATTCTGCTGGTACAGAGAGAGAACCGCTCGACGGTGCTTTATGCCACGGGCGGACGCCGGTTTGAAACGAGCGAAGCGCTGGGCGATGTGGAAGCAAGGCTGGATCCGCAGATTTTCTTCCGCTGCCATAAGTCGTATATCATCAACCTCAATGTGATCGACAATATCACGCCTTACGGACGATGGACCTATGTCGTTCACCTTTCGGGAACGGATCAGGATGCGCTCATTACCCATGAAAAGTATGAAGAGCTGGAACGCATGTTTTCCTGATTTCATATGAATAAAAGCGCCGGGAAGCATTCTCGGTGCTTTTTTATGTATTGGGATTTTGAAAGCGACCTGCGAGAGAAAAACGCCAACACTTTGCAGAAGTCGGCAGAGGTGAAAGTGGGCTCAATCCGCAAAATAAAAAACCCTCTCCAAACGGAGAGGGAAGAAAGACAGAGATAATTACTCAGCCTTGGCCAGCTCACGGGCCATGCGCGCCTTTTCACGGTTCGCGGCATTCTTAGAGATAACGCCCTTAGCAGCAGCCTTATCGACGGCAGAAGAGGCGGAGCTCAGCATTTCGGCGGTCGCGGTCTTGTTAGCCGTGGCGGTATCAAACTTCTTGATCGCGGTCTTGGTAGCGGACTTGACCATCTTGTTGCGGAGGGTCTTGTGCTCAATAACGCTGACGCGCTTGATAGCAGATTTAATGTTCGGCAAAGGAATTCACCTCCTCGGGTGTAGTCAATAATCAGCGTTAGTTATTATAGCACGTTATGTTGCCAAATGCAAGCGTGTTTTTTAAGTTTTTTTCTTGCTTTCGCATGTTATGGAATTCGGTATGGAGAATAAGGCGTGCCTGAATCGGAAACAATAGGCGCAAAAGAGAAAGGAAGGCGTATAAATATGAAAAATAGGCATACCCTGATTCCTTATACGCTTCAAACGGTTGCCAGACCGGGTTCACGCGAAAGCCGGGTGCGCCGACCACCGGATGGCTTGATCATACGCCACGAAAGAGGTGGAACAGATGAAGAAGAGTAAACAGGCCTATGCCGAATTGGTCAAAAAGCTGTCACCCAAAAGCGATATGGCGAAAGGCGTCTGGCGGGCGTTTGCCGTGGGCGGTCTGATCTGCGTCATCGGGCAGGTCATCAACGACGTTTTTTCATATGGGTTGAAATGGGGGACGCAGAGCGCGGCAACGGCGACGAGCATCTGCCTGGTGTTTCTATCCGCCCTGCTGACAGGCTTGGGTGTTTATGACCGAATCGGCAAGTATGCCGGCGCGGGAAGTATTGTGCCCATCACGGGCTTTGCAAATGCAACCGTTGCGCCTGCTATGGAGTTTCGCCGCGAAGGACTGGTGATGGGGATCGGCGCGAAAATCTTTACGCTCTCCGGACCTGTGCTGGTTTATGGCATCGGAAGCTCGATTCTCGTTGGGCTGATTGCGGCGCTCGTGGAGGTGATCGGATGAGCAAGCGTCTGGGCGCACAGACCGTTGCGCTTCCATCCCGACCGGGCATTCTTGCGTGGGCAAGCACAGCGGGTCAAAAAGAAAAGGAAGGCCCCTATGGCGAAAAGTTTGACAGCATCATCCCGGATGAGCTGAATGGACAGCAGTCGTTCGAAGGCGCGGAGCGGGCGATGCTCGAGGAGACGATTGTTCGCTGCGCACAGAAGGCGAATAAGGCGCTTGGCGATATCCAGATGCTGCTTTGCGGCGATTTGCTCAATCAAATCATCTCTGCGGGCTTTGCGGCACGCAATCTGGGCATTCCGTTTTACGGGCTGTACGGCGCATGCTCCACGATGGCGGAGTCGCTGTCCATCGGCGGGATGATTGCCGACGGTGGTTTTGCGGATGCGATGGTCTGCGCGACATGCAGCCATTTTTGCACGGCGGAAAGACAATACCGCGCTCCGCTGGAATTGGGCAATCAGCGAACGCCGACCGCGCAGTGGACGGTCACGGGCGCAGGTGCGGTTATGCTGGCAGGCGGAGAACAGGCGAGGCATGCAGGCGCGGTTTTGACGCATGCGACCTGCGGACGCGTGATTGATTTAGGCATCAGCGATGCGAACAATATGGGCGCGGCGATGGCGCCTGCGGGATGCGATACCTTGGCGAACCATTTCCGCGACACGAATCGAGGATTTGACGATTATGATCTGGTCGTCACGGGCGATTTGGGGCATTTGGGGCGCGATTTGCTGATCGAACTGCTCAAGGAAAGAAAAATCACCGTTCGGGAGGACAAGCTTTTTGACTGCGGCTGTCATATCTTCGATGCGCGGCAGGATGCGCATTCGGGCGGCAGCGGATGCGGTTGCGCGGCGAGCATGCTTTGCGCACATCTGCTTCCGGAGGTGGCGTCGGGCAGATTGGGACGCATTTTGTTCATGGCGACGGGTGCGCTGCTCAGCCCGACGACCACGATGCAGGGCGAGAGCATTCCCGGCGTGGCGCATGCGGTTGTGATTGAACACGAAGGGGGAAAGCGTAGATGAGTATGATGCTGATGTATATCAAGGCATTTGTCGTCGGCGGGATTCTTTGCGCAATCGGGCAGGTGCTGATTCTGAAAACGCAGCTGACGAGCGCGAGGATATTGGTCGGCTATGTGACGACCGGCGTGATTCTGGGTGCGCTGGGAATCTATAAACCGCTTGTCGATTTCGCCGGGGCGGGCGCTACCGTACCGCTGCTGGGCTTTGGCTATTCGCTGGCACGCGGCTCGCTGGAGGCGGTCAGGGAGATCGGTGTGCTGGGCGCGTTTACGGGCGGCATAACGGCAACGGCTGGCGGAATATCCGCGGCGCTGTTCTTTGGCTATTTGGCGGCAATTCTGTTTAAGCCGAAAATGAAAGCATGAGCAGCCAAACCCTATAAAATAAACCATGTCCGGATGTGTCATGCACGTTCGGGCATTTTTGACTTGCAGCACGGAATGTCACGCAATTTTGTTGCGTTCTCAAACCGATTTGCGTTATAATAGCCTCATTCATGACTTGGCGGGGAGAAAGGCGGGGAATCGGATGCGGGAGGATTATTCGGAAGAGCTGTGCGCACGGCTGTGCCTGCTGACGTATGTGGCATGGGATGATTCCCTGCCCAGAACGTTTACGAGAGCGGCTTTGCAGGCGCTAGACGAAAACGCTGTGCTTGACGGACTTGTGCTGAGAGAGCCCGCATCCGTTCCGCAGAAAACGCTGCTTCGTGCGCGGCTGCTGCTGACCAGAACGACGGGGGTTTTTGAGCAGATTCAGCAATATGAGAAGCAGGGGTATTGCGGTCTGGTTCGCAAAAGCTCGAATTGGCCGGATGCGCTGCATGTCCTCCGGAAAGACGAACCCCATTTTCTTTTTGCCAAGGGGAACCAGAAGCTGCTGAAAACAGACTGTGTCGCCGTGGCGGGCAGTCGAATCATTACGGAAGAAACGGCAGAAATGGCGGCGCGGCTGGGCAGGATGATGGCAAGTGAGAAGCTGACCATGGTCTGCGGCGGAGCGAATGGCGTGGACACGGCGGCGCAGAATGCCATTCTGGATGCGGGAGGCAATCTTATCATCGTGCCTGCCGTGTCTGCGGAGAATGTGATTCGGCAAGAAAGGGAAAGGCGTGCGCTTGACGAAGGACGCCTGCTGGTTTTATGCGATGCGCTTCCCGATTCGCCTTTTTCATCGCATAAGGCGCTGGGGCGCAACCATACGATTTATGCGCTTGGCAGAGCCGCAATTGTGGTGGCGTCCCGAAACGGCATGGGCGGAAGCTGGCGCGGCGCGATCGATTGCCTGAAAGGCGGGTTTTCGCCGGTCTTTGCGCCGGATGAGCCTTGGGCGGATTGCGACGGCAATCGGGCGCTCTACGACTGCGGCGCTTCGCCCATCGATTTGAGCGGAAAAAAGACGATTAAATACCAAATCAGAAAAAAGAAAAAGGCAGACTCCAAGAGGTGAAGGCATGCAGACGGAGATAAAACAGATTTCACTGCGGGAAGTGCTGCATTTCCTCGGTTGGCATGGTTCGCCGCTTGATCCGCAATGGATATCGACGCTTCGCGCTTTGTGCGAGCGGGTCGAAAAAGAGGTTCATCCGCGTGTGATATTCCGGCGTTTTCCCATCGAGTCAGGCGGCAGATTACAGGGAACGAGTTGGGCAGCGCAGGGCGAGGATGCACGCGCATGGCTGGCTTCCTGCGAGGAGGCGGTGCTGTTCGCGGCGACGCTGGGCGCGGAAAGCGAACGCATGCTTTTGCGCGAACAGGCGGTATCGGCGGAAAGCGCGCTGCTGCTCGACGCGGTATTGAGCGCGGCGATTGAAAGCGTATGCGATGATGTGGAAAGCCAACTGCGCAGGGAAGCGGAAGCATCCGGAGAATATCTGACGGACAGGTTCAGCCCCGGCTACGGCGATATGCCGCTTGAGCAGTCAAAAGGCATCTGCCGTGTGCTGTCTGCGGACAAGAATATTGGGCTGACGGTCAGCCAAAGCGGAATCATGATCCCGCGCAAATCGGTTACGGCGGTGATGGGCATCAGCCAAACGCCCGTTCCGCGCCGACCTTCCGGATGCGAAGGTTGTTCGGCAAGGGCAACCTGCCCCCTGCGGCGGGCAGATAAGGACGAATGACGGAGGATGATCGTATGGCGGCACAGAAAATCACACTGCTGGATGGCGCAATGGGAACGATGCTCCAGCATGCCGGACTTCAGCTTGGCGACAGACCGGAAACGCTTTCCATCACGGCGCCGGATGTTGTAGCACATATCCAGCGTCAGTATGTTCAGGCGGGAACACGCATGCTCCTTGCCAACACATTCTGCGCCAATGCGCATAAGCTGGCGGGAACGGGATACGGCGTGGAGGAAGTCATTGAGGCGTCTGTCCGCGTGGCGAAGCGTGCGTGTGCGGGAACAGATGCGGTTGTGCTGCTGGATGTGGGTCCGATCGGAGAACTGCTTGAGCCACTGGGAACGCTCAAGTTCGATGAAGCTTATGCGCTGTTTAAGCAAATGCTCTGCGCAGGCGAGGCGGCGGGCGCTGAGGGCGTCTTTTTTGAAACCTTCTCCGATTTAAATGAACTGCGTGCCGGTATTTTGGCGGCGAAGGAATGCACAAATCTGCCTGTCTATGCGTCGATGACGTTTGAAGCATCGGGGCGCACGTTCCTCGGCTGCCGTGCGGATGCGGCGGCGATGGCGCTCAGCGCATTAGGCGTCAAAGCGTTGGGTGTCAACTGCTCGCTCGGGCCTGTTGAGGTTGCACCGATTCTGCGTGCGATGAGAACATGTACGGATTTGCCGCTCATTTTGAAGCCGAATGCGGGGCTACCCGATCCGGCGACGGGCGAATACCATACAGATCCGGAGAAATTCGCGGCGGCGTGCGCGGAGTTGACCGACATCGGTGCGGCATATATCGGCGGGTGCTGCGGAACAACGCCCGCATTTATTGAGGCTCTCCGCCTGAAATTGGCAGGGAAAAAGGCGGTATGGACGGGAAAAACCGTCCATGGCATTTGCTCGGCGAGCGAGGTATGCGCGTTCGGGCAGGGTGTGCGCGTCATCGGCGAGAGAATCAATCCGACGGGCAAAAAGCGTTTTCAGCAGGCGCTCCGCGAAAAGGATATGAATTATATTGTCGCGCAGGCGGTTGAGCAGGCGGACGCAGGCGCACAGATTCTGGATATCAACGTTGGTCTGCCCGGAATCGATGAGGTCGATCTGATGCGCAGGGTGGTGACCGCCATCGGCGGCGCGGTCGGTCTGCCCTTGCAGATTGATTCTTCCAATCCTGCGGCGATTGAAGCGGGACTGCGTGCCGCACCGGGCAAGTGCCTCATCAACAGCGTCAACGCGTCGGAAAGCTCGCTCCAAACCGTCCTTCCGCTGGCGAAAAAATACGGTGCGGCAGTCGTCGGTTTGGCACTTGGCGAAAGCGGACTGCCCTCAAGCAGCGACGAACGCATGGCATTCGCGCAGAGAATTGTGGATGCGGCGGTTAAGCAGGGAATTCCGCGTGAAGATATCGCCATCGACTGCCTGACGCTGACGGTTTCCGCTCAGCAGGGACAGGTCGGGCAGACGCTGGAAGCCGTTCGCCGCGTCAGAACAGAGCTGGGGCTTGAAACCGTGCTGGGCGTATCGAATATTTCCTTCGGATTGCCGCAGAGAGCAATCGTTACGCAGGCATTTTTGACGCAGGCAATTCTTGCAGGGCTGACCCTGCCCATCATCAACCCGAATGTCAAAGAGATGATGGACACGGTGGATGCCTGCCGCGTTTTGAGCGGGGAGGACGCAGGATGCGCGGCGTATATCGAGCGCCATGCGCCTGTGACCGACGCCAAGCCCAAGGCGGCGGAAAGCGGGAAGGTATCCATCCGCGAGGCGATTGCCAAAGGCTTAAAGGGGGAATCGGCAGCCGCCGCACGCGAACTGCTTCAAACGATGACGCCGCTTGAGCTGGTCGAAAAGGAGCTGATTCCCGCGCTCGACGCGGTCGGTGAACAATATGAACGCCAGCAGATTTTCCTGCCCCAGCTCATGAATGCCGCGACGGCATCCGGCGCTGCGTTTGACGAGGTCAAGCGGGCGATTGAGAAGCAGGGCGCATCCGGAGAGGGCAAAGGTCCGATCGTATTGGCGACGGTTGAAGGCGATATCCACGATATCGGAAAGAACATCGTCAAAACGGTCTTGGAAAACTATGGTTTTCATGTCATTGACTTGGGCAGGGATGTTCCCGCACAGCGCGTGGTGGATGCCGTGCGCGAATACGGCGCAAAGATTGTCGGTTTGTCCGCGCTGATGACGACGACCGTGCCCAACATGGAAAAGACGATTGCCCGGCTTCATGACGAGGGCATTCATATTCCTGTGATTGTCGGCGGCGCGGTGTTGACGCCGGACTATGCCCGACAGATTGGCGCGGATTACTATGCCAAGGATGCAAAGCAATCCGCGGATATCGCAAAATCCATACTGGGATAAAGGAATAACAACATATGGAAGATTCTCAAATCATTCGCCGGCTGCTGGAACAGGGAACGCTGCTTTTTGACGGCGCGACCGGAACGGCGCTTCATGCGCAGACAGAGGACGGTGAGCCGATCGAGCGGCTTTGCCTGCGTGCGCCGCAGTGCGTGCTGAAGCTGCATCAAGCCTATCTCGCGGCGGGCTGTCAGGCGATCAAGACCAACACGTTCGCGGCGCATGTTTCGCTGGCTTGCGAGAACGAGGAGCAGCAGCGCGAGGTGATTTTGGCGGCATGGGCGTTGGCGCGTCGTGCGGCGGAAGGATATCAGGCGGCTGTCTTTGCGGATATCGGACCGACGGCAATCGAAACGGAGAATGCCGCGGCGGATTATTGCGCCATGGCGGATCTCTTTCTGGAAGCGGGCGCAACATGCTTCCTCTTTGAAACAATGCCGACGGATGCAGGATTGGCGGAAGCCGCTGCCCATATCCGACAGCGCTGTCCGCAGGCGTTCATCTTGGTTTCCTTTGCCGCAGGCGCGGATGGCTTTACGCGGGCTGGCGAACAGGCGGAAAAGCTGATTGCGAAAATGAGCGCCTGTGAAGATGTGGACGCCGTCGGATTGAACTGCATTTGCGGTGCGTATCACATGCGCAGACTGCTGTCCAGCATCCATGTAAAGGGAAAGTGGCTCAGCGCAATGCCCAACGCGGGCTATCCGCATGTCGAAGAGGGGCGGACGTACTACGACAGCGACCCTGTCTATTATGCTCAGCAGGTGGAAGCCTGTGTTCGGCAGGGCGTGCGCATCGTGGGCGGATGCTGCGGAACGACGCCCGAACATATTCGGCAGATGGCAAGGCGCATAGGACAGGCGGCTCCGCTCGTGACTGCGCCGCCGGAAAAGAAAGCGCGGCAGGAACAGCCTGTCTGCAAAAGCAGAATCAAGCAAAAGCTCGACGAGGGGAAGCGAGTCATTCTGGTTGAGCTTGATCCGCCGCGAAGCGCGGATCTCGGCGGATTCATGCAGGGCGCACGGGCATTGGTTCAGGCGGGCGCGGATGCAGTCACCATCGCGGACTGCCCAATCGGGCGGGCAAGAATGGATTCCAGCATTCTGGCGTGCAAGCTGTCAAGAGAGCTGGGCATAGAAGCCCTTCCACATATGACCTGTCGGGATAGAAATGTCAACGCGACCAAAGCGCTTCTGCTGGGGCTGTCGATGGAGCAGGTTTGCAACGTGCTGGTTGTGACCGGTGACCCGATTCCGACCGAGGATCGCGGCAGCGTTAAAAGCGTCTACCAGTTTAATTCGCGAGTGCTGGCGCGGTTTATCACGGGACTTCGGGAAAACGGAGAAATCGAACCGTTTTTTGTCTGCGGCGCACTGAACATCAATGCGAATCGATTTGATTTGGAGCTTGAACGCGCAAAGGAAAAGACGGAATGCGGCGTGGAAGCGTTTTTGACCCAGCCTGTGCTGAGCGAAAGGGCGGCGCTGAATCTGGAAGAAGCCCGGCATGTCCTGAAAGCGAAGCTGATCGGCGGGCTTTTGCCGGTTGTCAGCGAGAAAAACGCCCGCTTTCTGCAAAGCGAAGTGCATGGCATTGCGGTGGACGACGCCATTATCCGCGCCTATGAAGGACTCGACCGGGCACAGGGCGAAGAGCTGGCGGTCAGGCTCTGCCGCGATGCCGCCGAGCGCATCGCGCCGTTTGTGGATGGGTACTATATCATGACGCCGTTCCAGCGAACGGGGCTGGTTTGCCGCGTGATGGAAGCGATTGGGTGAAAGCACGCGATTCTATTCGAATTTTATAGATTTGGAACGAGGCACTTGGCTGAAATAAGGGCTTGAAGAAAGCGGTTTTTTGTGAGATAATAAAAGCTGTATGTAAATCTTGGAATGTGGAGCAGGAAAAAGGAGAACCTTATCACATGATCGCAACGCAAAATATTTCGCTTTCTTACAGCGGCAAGCCGCTCTTCAAGAACGTCAACATCAAATTCACCGCCGGAAACTGCTACGGCATCATCGGCGCGAACGGAACCGGCAAATCGACGTTCCTCAAGGTGCTGTCCGGCGAGCTGGAGCCGACCACGGGCGAAGTGGTCATCACCCCCGGCGAACGCATGGCAGTTCTGCGTCAGAACCACTTTGAATTCGACCAGTACGAAGTGCTTCAGACGGTCATCATGGGGCATAAGCGCCTGTATGAGATCATGAAGGAAAAGGATGAACTCTACGCCAAGGAAGAGTTTACCGATGCGGACGGCGAACGCGCCAGCGAGCTGGAGGGCGAATTCGCCGAGCTGGACGGCTGGAACGCCGAGAGCAACGCGGAAATGATCCTGACCGGTCTGGGCATCAGCCTCGACCTTGAGCATAAGCAGATGAGCGAGCTGGACGGCAGCCAGAAGGTTAAGGTGCTGCTGGCGCAGGCGCTGTTCGGAAATCCGGATATCCTGCTGCTGGACGAACCGACCAACTATCTGGATATCCAGTCCGTCCGCTGGCTGGAAAACTTCCTGCTGGATTTCCCGAATACGGTAATCGTCGTCAGCCATGACCGTCACTTCCTCAATAAGGTCTGCACACATATCTGCGATATCGACTTCGGCAAGATTCAGATGTACGTCGGCAACTACGATTTCTGGTATGAATATACCCAGATGGCAGCCCGTCAGCAGAAGGATATCAACAAGAAGAACGAGCAGAAGATCAAGGAATTGCAGGCGTTTATTCAGCGCTTCTCTGCCAACGCCAGCAAGCATAAGCAGGCGACCAGCCGTAAAAAGCTGCTCGACAACCTCCAGATGGAGAACTTTACGCCGTCTTCCCGCCGTTATCCGTATATCGCGTGGAAGCCGGATCGCGAGATCGGCAACGACCTGCTGACCGTGACCAACCTTTCCAAGACGATCAACGGGCGCAAGGTGCTTAACAACATCTCCTTTGTGCTGACGCCGGGCGACAAGGTTGCCTTTGTCGGCACGGACGAGCTGGCACGCACCACGCTCTTCCAGATCCTCATGGGCGAAATGGAGCCGGACGAGGGCAGCTTCAAGTGGGGCGTGACCACCAGCCAGAGCTATTTCCCCAAGGACAACAGCGCTTACTTCGACGATTGCCAGTACAACCTGATCGACTGGCTGCGTCAGTTCTCCGAGAGCCAGTATGAAAGCGATATCCGCGGCTGGCTGGGTCGCATGCTCTTCTCCGGAGAAGAGGCGCTCAAGCCCGCACGCGTTCTCTCCGGCGGCGAGAAGGTGCGCTGCATGCTGGCACGCACGATGCTTTCCGGCGCGAACGTGCTGATTCTGGACGAGCCGACCAACCATCTGGACTTGGAATCCATCACCGCGCTGAACAAGGGCATGATCGAGTTCACCGGTTCCATGCTCTTTGCCACGCAGGACCACGAGTGTATCCAGACGGTTGCCAACCGCATCATGGAGATTCTGCCGGGCGGCCTGGTGGATCGCCGCGAGAGCTATGACGATTATATTGAGAGTGAAATTGCGGCACAGCAGCGTGCTGCGTTGATGCAGGCGTAATCCACGGAGAAAAATTTGCCCGTCAAGCAGTGCGTGACGCTGAAAGTGTGGTATACTGAGTGAACGGGAAGAAGGGATTGCCGTGGAACATATTAAACAAGATCGAATCATCAATGTACCCAACGCGCTGACGTTGGTTCGTATTCTGCTTCTGCCCGTCGTCGTTTGGCGGTTTGTGCTGGGCGATACGACGGGGGCGCTGATCGTCTATATGACCGCCATGCTGACAGATGCGCTGGATGGCATCATCGCCCGAAAGACCAATCAGATCACGGCGCTGGGCAAGCTGCTTGATCCCATTGCGGATAAGCTTTCGCTGGTTACGCTGCTCGGGCT
>Ga0129311_1001431_pt1 | contig 16913 bp, 12 predicted proteins | sample Go1ome_FD_94435 | JGI IMG/M metagenome (GOLD analysis project Ga0129311, IMG submission 94435) | Western lowland gorrila individual fecal microbial communities from Wisconsin, USA - Go1022B metagenome | ecosystem: Host-associated > Mammals > Digestive system > Large intestine > Fecal | place... | reverse complement strand
TCCCTGCCGGAAGCCACGGCGTCGAAAATCTCGTAAATGTCGGAGTCCAGCAGCGGCAGCACAACTTCGGTTTCGGGGTCGCCGAAACGGGCGTTGAATTCAATGACCTTCACTCCGTCCCGGGTCTTCATCAGTCCTCCGTAGAGTACTCCGCTCAGCGGGCGTCCCTCCTGGGCCATTGCATCGGCGGTGCGCTGGAGTATGCCTTCAAGGGCGCTCCGGCGGTCTTCCTCGCTGGTGAAAGGCAGTCGGGTGTATGCTCCCATCCCGCCGGTGTTCGGACCTTTGTCTCCGTCGAATGCACGTTTGTGGTCCTGCGAGAGAGGCATGGGATAGACCCTGTTCCCGTCCACGAAGCACATGAATGAGAACTCCGGGCCTTCGAGCCAGTCTTCGACGACAACCTTGCCTTTTCCGAAACTGCAGTCCAGCAGCATATCCTTCAAGGCTTCATCAGCCTGCTGCAAGGTCTCCGCTATCACGACGCCCTTGCCTGCCGCGAGTCCGTCATATTTCAGCACTGCGGGGAAAGGCCGTCCGGAAACGTAGTCCAGAGCCTGCTGATAGTCGCTGAAACTGCGGTAGGCCGCGGTGGGGATGTTGTACTTCTCCATAAGGACTTTCGCGAACTCCTTGCTGCTCTCGATCTGCGTCGCGGCTTTCGTATGTCCGAAAATCTTGAGACCGGCTTCGCGGAAAGCGTCCACGACTCCGGCTGCGAGCGCCGCTTCGGGACCGACAACGGTCAGATCCACCTCATTTTCGACAGCAAAGGCTTTCAGTGCTTCGACATCCGTGTCCTTGATGGGAACGCACTCGGCGATTGCCGCCATTCCGGCGTTTCCGGGAGCGCAGAAGATTTTCCCGACTTGCGGACTGCGGCTGAGTGCGTCCGCGATCGCGTGCTCACGGCCTCCGGAGCCTATGACAAGAACTTTCTTCATAGCGGATCAGTGCTTGAAGTGCCTTACGCCCGTGAACAGCATAGTGATTCCGAGTTCGTCGGCCTTCTTGATAGCATCTTCGTCGCGTATGCTTCCGCCGGGCTGCACGATGGCTGTAACGCCGTACTTTGCGGCGAGAGCCACGGTGTCGTCGAACGGCAGGAATCCGTCGGAGGCGAGAATGAGGCCCTCCGTGAATCCGGCTTTCTTCGCTTCTTCAAGGGCGATTTCGGCGGAACCGACACGGTTGGTCTGGCCTGCGCCTACGCCGATGGTGTGTCCGTCGCGGACAACGGCTATAGCATTGGATTTCACGTGCTTGACTATCTTCCAACCGAATTCGAGGTCCGCCATCTGAGCTGCGGTGGGCTTCACCGCGGTAACGCACATCTCGGGCTTTACTTCCTCAACCTGGGTGTCGAGCTGCTGCGCGAGCATTCCTCCGTTCACGCTGATGTACTGGGGTACGGATTTTCCGTCCTTGCTCATATCCACTTCCATAACGCGCAGGTTCTTCTTCGTGGAGAGGATTTCCATGGCCTCGGGAGTGAAAGACGGGGCGATCACGATTTCGAGGAAGATCGGCTTCATTCCGAGCGCAACCTCCTTAGTGAGGGGACGGTTCACTGCGACGATACCGCCGTAGATACTTACCTTGTCAGCTTCGTACGCACTCTGCCAGGCTTCTTCGATGGTCTTTCCGACTGCAGCCCCGCAAGGGTTCATATGCTTCAGCGCGACGCAGAAAGGCTCGTCGAAGTCGCGCACTACGTTCAGAGCGGCGTTTGCGTCCTGGATGTTGTTGTAGGAGAGTTCCTTGCCCTGCAGCTGCTTTCCGAACGCGAGGGAGAAGGGCACCGGATCCATTGAAGCGTAGAACTTTGCACTCTGATGAGGGTTCTCGCCGTAGCGCAGACCCTGTTTGAGGTCGTATTCGAGGAAGAGTTTTTCGTTCAGTCCCGCCTGTGCACGCATATATCCGGCTATGCACATATCGTATTCCGCGGTATGGGTATAGGCCTTTGCGGAGAGTTTCAGACGGGTCTCGTCGGAGGTTTTTCCGTTTTCGCGGAGTTCTCCGAGCACGGTATCATAATCTGCGGGATCGCAGACGATGGTGACGTCCTTCCAGTTCTTCGCTGCGCTGCGCACCATGGAGGGACCGCCTATGTCGATGTTCTCGATGGCGTCGGCCATGCTTACGCCCTCTTTGGCGATGGTCTGGCGGAAAGGATAGAGATTCACGCAGACAAGGTCTATGGTTTCGATCCCCTGTTCTTTGAGTGTCTCCACGTGTGATGCAAGATCGCGGCGGGCGAGAATGCCTCCGTGGACCTTCGGGTGCAGGGTCTTCACCCTGCCGTCAAGGATTTCGGGGAAGCCCGTGACCTCGCTGATACCGATGGTACGGATTCCGCTTTCTTCCAGCAACCGCTGAGTACCGCCGGTTGCAATTATTTCCCAGCCGAGTTCCTTAAGTCCCTGAACGAAGGGCACCAACCCGGTCTTGTCGCTTACGCTGACCAATGCTCTCATTTCTTTCCTTATTTATTGATTATGTTAACTCCTTCCTTGTCTGTTATGCGGCCGATGACGCCCGCCTTTTCGCCGTATCCGCGAAGTATCTCAATGGCCTTGTCTGCTTCGGATTCATCGACGGCGAGGACCATTCCTATTCCCATGTTGAAGATGTTGAACATCTCGCGGTGCGGAACGCCTCCCCACTCTTCCAGTTTCCTGAAGACCGGAAGAATCTCCCAGCTGCCTTCCTGAATCTCGATACCCTGGCCTTCGCGCAGAATGCGGGGGATATTTTCGTCGAAACCACCTCCGGTGATGTGCGCAACTCCGTGGACATCGCAGTTGCGGATAACGTCGAGAACCTGCTTTACGTATATCCTGGTGGGGGTGAGCAGCACTTCGCCAAGCTCTCTCCCTCCGAATTCGGCGACCTTTTCGTGCAGGTCATGTCCGGAATCGGCCACAATCTTGCGGACAAGACTGAATCCGTTGGAGTGAACCCCGCTGGACGCGATGCCGACGAGCACGTCTCCGACCTTGACCTTGCTTCCATCGATGAGTTTCGATTTCTCCACAACTCCTGTGGTGTATCCGGCGATGTCATATTCCCCGCCTGCGTACATACCGGGCATTTCCGCGGTTTCTCCGCCCACGAGGGCGCAGCCGGCCTGGCGGCAGCCTTCCGCGACTCCCGCGACGATAGCCTCGACCTTGGCAGGTTCGTTGTGTCCGACCGCAACGTAGTCAAGGAAAATGAGGGGTTCCGCTCCCTGCGCGAGGACATCGTTCACGCACATTGCAACGGCGTCTATGCCGACCGTGTCGTGCTTGTCCATAGCAAAGGCGATTTTCAGTTTCGTGCCCACTCCGTCAGTCCCGCTGACCAGCACCGGCTCCCTGATGCCGAGGGAGGAAAGGTCAAACATTCCTCCGAAAGAACCGATACCGCCCATTGAACCGGGCCTTGCCGTGGATGCGACGTGTTTCTTGATTCTGCTGACTACCTCATAGCCGGCTTCAAGATTGACTCCTGCGTTTTCGTAACTTTTTGCCATTATTATTGTTCGCTTTCGTGTTTGTAAAGGGAGGTGGGGTAGCCTCCGCCGAAGCAGGCGAGGCAGAGTTCGGAGCAGCCCATCGCCGAGGCGACCGTGGCTTCTCTGGAAAGGTAGCCCAGGGAATCGGCTTCGATTGCCTTGCAGGACTCTTCAAGAGTGCGCGTCGAGGAGAGCAGTTCCTTTTTTGTCGGGGTGTCCACGCCGTAGTAGCAGGGGTGGGTCATCATCGGGCTGGCGATGCGGACGTGCACCTCTTTCGCTCCGGCAGCCCGCAGGAGCTTGACTATCTTGAGGCAGGTCGTGCCCCTGACTATGGAGTCGTCGACGAGGACGAGCTTCTTGCCTCCTACTATGCTGCGTACCGCCGAGAGTTTCATCTGGACTCCCCTTTCGCGCATAGCCTGCGAGGGCTGGATGAAAGTCCTGGCGACGTAGCGGTTCTTCACGAGTCCCATTTCGTAGGGTATGCCGCTCTGCTCCGCGTAGCCGAAAGCCGCGCTGAGTCCTGAATCGGGCACTCCGACCACTATGTCGGCATCGGGGCAGGGCTGCTCAATGGCAAGCCTGCGGCCGGATTCCTTGCGGAAAGCGTGCACGTTGCATCCGTCGATGTCCGTGTCGGGCCTGGCGATGTAGATATATTCCATGGCGCAGACCTTGTGCTTCTGGAAACGGGAGTAGCGGTTGCTGCGTACGCCGTTCCTGTCTATGCAGACGATCTCTCCGGGTTCGATGTCCCTGATGAAGGTCGCGCCGGTAAGGTCGAAAGCGCAGGTTTCGCTGGCTACCACGTAGCCATCGCCGAGTTTTCCGAGCACGAGAGGGTGTATTCCGTATTTGTCGCGGCAGGCATAGATCCTGTTCTTGGTCATGATTAAGAAAGCGAATCCGCCCTCCATCATATTCAGGGCCTGGACCAGATAGTCGAGACGCTTGCCGGAGCCTTCCTTCTTGATGAGGTTGGCGAGTATTTCGCTGTCGGTCGAGGTGTGGAAGATGCAGCCCTTGTTCTCGAGGTACTCGGTCAGTATTTCAGCGTTGATGAGGTTGCCCTCTCCCGCAATGGCGAAATCTCCGCTGGAATGTTTGAAATACAGCGGCTGCACGTTGTCCAAACCGCCCTGGTTGGCGTTGGAATATTTCGTGCTGCCGATTCCTATAGACCCCTGGTGCTGTTCAAGCCCCGCAGGGTTGAAGACCTCCCCCGCAAGACCGAGTCCGCGGTGGTGCATACAGTGTCCGTCAGGTTCGAAAGTGGCGATTCCGGCGCCCTCCTGTCCGCGGTGCTGCAGGGCGTGCAGCCCGAAGTAAATTGTTTGTGCGGCGTTCTTGACGCCATAAACTCCAATCAGACTCATAGTCTTTCCATTATTTCTTTGTACGATGCGCAGACATCGCTCATATCCTGGCGGAACCTGTCCTTGTCCAGAACCTTCCCGCTTTCTTCATCCCAGAGACGGGCGTTGTCGGGGGTTACGGCGCAGGCAATCACTATCCTGCCGTCTTCCGTCCTGCCGAATTCAAGTTTGAAGTCCACCAACTCGATTCCGGCTTTGTGGAAAAGCGCTTTCAGAACTTCATTCGCCCTGTCGCAGATTCCGTTCATAGTCTCCATCTCGCCGCTGTCAGCAATACCGAAAGCGACCGCGTAGTCGGTATTGATCATAGGATTGCATATATCCTCGCGCAGAAGCCTGAGTTCGTGGATGACGTTCGGGATTTTCGCTCCGGTTTCATCGCACACCTGCTGGGCCACGGTGCCGACGAGCCGGTTGCGGATTATGAAACGCAGAGGGAATTTCTGCACTTCAAGACACTGAAGATCCCGCTCGTCCTCCGCCGATACGTACCAGCTGTCGATACCCGCCTCTTTCAAGGCTTCGAACACGCGCCGGGCAACCGCACAGGCGTATTTGCCTTTGTCTTTGAACCTTGCCTTCTTGATTCCGCTGAAGGCTGAAATTTCATCGCTGAAATGAAGTCTGGACATATTTTTATACGGATTGAAAATATTTTACTGCATTTTCGAACAGCAGCTGTTCCTTGTCATCTGGAATGTTCCTCATAAGGCCCTCCTCCCAGCGTTCGCTGTGGCCCATCTTTCCGAGTATCTGGCCGCCCGGGCTGATGATGCCTTCGATGGCGTAGCAGGAGCCGTTGGGGTTGTAGGGGTATTCCATCGTGGGCTCCTCGCTTGCGGGGTCGGCGTACTGGAACGCGACCTGTCCGTTTGCGAACAACTTCGCCGCGAGTTCATCGCTGACCGTGAACTTGCCTTCGCCATGGCTGACCGCAATCGCATGCAGGTCGCCTACGTTCATTCCGGCGAGCCAGGGCGATTTCACGGAGGCCACCCTTGTCGTGACCATTCTTGAAACGTGCCTGTCTATGTCGTTGCGGAACAGGGTCGGGGATTCTTCCGTAACCATTCCGAGCCGTCCGTAGGGGAGCAGGCCGCTCTTGACCAGGGCCTGGAAGCCGTTGCAGATGCCTAAAATCAGTCCTCCGCGGTCCAGCAGGGCGTGGATTTCCTTCGCCACCGACTCGTTTCCGAGCACGTTCGCGATGAACTTGCCGCTTCCGTCAGGCTCGTCTCCGGCAGAGAAACCGCCTGCGAGCGCGAGAATCTGGCACTGGGAAATCGCCTTGCACATCCTGTCGATGGAATCGAGGACGTCCTTGCCGCTGAGGTTGCAGAACACTCCGAATTCAACCTGCGCGCCGGCCTTGCGGAACGCCTTGGCGGTGTCGTAGTCGCAGTTCGTGCCGGGGAATACCGGGATGTAGACTTTCGGATGCTCGCACTTTTCGGGCCTGGGCCTTGCGGGTGCGGGATCCGCCGCGACTTTGGCGGGCTGGAGTTTCTTGTTAGAAGCCTTGGCGTCGTTCGCGAAGACGTTTTTGTAACGTCCCTCCCAGGCCTCCTGAAGCCTGTCTGAGGAGATGCCCTTGCCGTTTATGTGCAGCTTGAAATCTTCTCCGTCCGTAACCTCGCCGAGATAGATTGCATTTTCGTAGTCGAGAGGACTGGTGCTTTCCACGATGATCGAGCCGTAGGACAGGTTGAAGAGGTCTTCCTCGCTGACTTTGACCCTTATTCCGAGGGCGTTTCCGAGACTCATCTTCACAAGTCCTTCGGCGACTCCTCCGAAACCTACCGACCAGCCGGAAACGATGTCTCCGGACAAAATATGCTCGTGGATATAGTCCCAGTTGCGCTTGAGCATCTCCACGTCCGGCATTCTGCTCGCGAGGGGAGTGTGCTTTACGAGATACAGGGAATGTCCCTCCCATTTCAGTTCAGGAGAGATGGTCCTGGATGCTTTCAGGGTCGTGATTCCGAATGCGATGAGGGTCGGGGGTACGTTGATGTGCTCGAAAGTTCCGCTCATAGAGTCCTTGCCTCCGATGGACGGCAGTCCGAGCTCTTTCTGCATCTTCAATGCTCCGAGCAGTGCTGCGGCGGGCTTGCCCCAGCTGTGCGGGTCGGAAGTCATCCTTTCGAAATACTCCTGATAGGAGAACCTCATTCCGGACCACTCCGCTCCGGCGGCGACGGCCTTGGTGCAGGCTTCCACAACTGCGTAAGCGGCACCGTGATAGGGACTCCAGGAAGAAAGGTAGGGGTTGAAGCCGAACGCCATTATGCTGGCGGTGTCCGTGAATCCGTCCACGGGAAGTTTCTGCACGGAAACCTGCGACTCGGTGGTCTGCAGTATGCCTCCGAAAGGCATCACGACCGTGGAGCGGCCTATCGTGGAGTCGAACATTTCTATAAGGCCCTGCTGCGATGCGACGTTGGCGGAACCCATGACGGAGACCATTTTCTCCGCGAGAGTTTCTCCCTCGGGACGTACCTCAAAGGGATCGCGGTCCTCTACGGGTTCTATTTCAACGCTTGCGTAGTGCTTTGCGCCCGCGCTGTCGATGAATTCTCTGGAAAGGTCGGCGATCAGCTCGCTGCCGTTGAACATACGCATACGTCCGGAGTCCGTGACGTCCGCAACGTAGGTGACTTCGATATTTTCGCTTGCGCAGTATTTCTCGAACTGTGCCCTGTCCTTTGCTTCAACCACGACGGCCATTCTCTCCTGCGATTCGCTGATGGCGAGCTCGGAGGCGTTGAGGCCTTCGTATTTGACGGGCACACGGTCGAGGTAGATGTCCAGTCCGTCGGAGAGTTCTCCTATGGCAACGCTGACTCCGCCCGCGCCGAAATCGTTGGATTTCTTGATGAGGCGCGTCACTTCTGGACGGCGGAACAGGCGCTGGATCTTGCGCTCTTCGGGGGCGTTTCCTTTCTGGACTTCGCTTCCGCAGGTTTCGAGCGAGGCTTCGGTATGGCCTTTGGACGAACCTGTGGCCCCTCCGATGCCGTCACGCCCGGTCCTGCCGCCGAGCAGCAGTATCACGTCTCCGGCAGCGGGGCTTTCGCGGCGTACGGAAGACGCTTTCACCGCGCCTACGACCGCACCGACTTCGAGCCTTTTGGCTACATAGCCCGGGTGGTAGATCTCCCTCACGTGGGTGGTTGCAAGTCCTATCTGGTTGCCGTAGCTGGAATATCCCTGGGCCGCTTTACGGCTGATGACTTTCTGAGGAAGCTTGCCGGGGATGGTCTCGCTGACCGGTTTGCAGATGTCGGCGGCACCGGTAACCCTCATCGCCTGATAGACGTATGCCCTGCCGGAAAGAGGGTCTCTGATAGCTCCTCCGAGACAGGTCGCTGCGCCTCCGAAGGGTTCTATTTCGGTAGGGTGGTTGTGTGTTTCGTTCTTGAACTGCAGCAGCCATTTTTCGTTCTGCCCGTCCACGTCCACATCTATGAATATGCTGCAGGCGTTGTTCTCCTCGCTCTGCTCCAGGTCTTCGAGCTTGCCGTGTGCTTTCAGGTAGCGTGCTCCGATGGTGGCGAGTTCCATCAGGCAGAGACTCTTGCCCTCGCGGCCGAGTTCCTTGCGGATGTCGTGCAGAGAGCCGAGTTCGGACTCGATTTCTTCCTTGATGAAAGAGTCGTCAACCTTGATAGAGGTCAGTTCGGAAGTGAAGGTGGTGTGCCTGCAATGGTCGCTCCAATAGGTGTCGAGGATGCGGAGTTCGGTCTCCGTGGGGTCGCGCTGCTCTTTCGTGAAGTAGTCGGCGATTACCTTCAGGTCGTCTGTGTTCATCGCAAGCCCCCATTCTTTGCAGAAGTCGGCATACTGGCTCTGAGGCATCTGACGGAACCCTTCGAGGGATTTCAGCGGGCGCACGGCGGATTTCTCGTTCATCCCGAGCTTGGACAGATCCTTTTCGCGGCACTCCACGGCGTTGATGTAGTAGTGCTTCACTGCTTCGAGAGCCTTCGCTGTCATCGACTCGTCGAAGATGAAAAGGCGTGAAGAGCGGATAGAGATCTTCGCTTCGGGGTCGATGAGGTGTACGCAGTCAACGGCGGACGAAGCCCTCTGGTCGAACTGCCCGGGAAGAAATTCCACGGCGAGGTAGCGGTTCCTGTCTTCCGGAAGATCGATCGAGGTGCTGACAAAGTCGGTCACCGTCTCTCCGAAGATGCTGTGGCTGCATTTTTCAAGCAGCTCATCGCTGAACCCGTCGAGGTCATAGACACATAAATACCTTAAGTCCCGGATGCTGAGTGACAAGCTTTCGTTGAGCTCTTCCTGGAGGTTTTTAGCCTCAACTCTGAATCCGGGTTTCTTCTCTACAAAGATTCTTTGCATTAGATTATGGTTTTTTCGATTGCCTGAGTTTGCTTCAATCGGAAACTGTCAAGTTTTTCCGAGAGTTCCGCGTCGCTTATCGCAGCCATTTCGATTGCGAGAAGTGCGGCGTTCTTTGCCCCGTTCACCGCCACGGTCGCCACCGGTATCCCGGAAGGCATCTGCACCATCGAGAGCAGCGCGTCCATCCCGCCGAAAGCCTTGCCGCTGATCGGCACTCCGATGACGGGAAGAGTAGTGTACGCGGCCGTGACTCCTGCAAGATGCGCAGCTCCTCCGGCACCTGCGATTATCACGCTGATGCCGCGCTCTTTTGCGCTTGAAACGTATTCAGCAAGGAGTTTAGGGGCGCGGTGTGCGCTGATCACCCTTTTTTCGTATTCGATACCGAAATCTTCGAAGACTCCGAACGCCGGAGACATTACATCCAGGTCGCTGGTGGAACCCATTATTATTGCAGCCTTCATTCGATGTACCGTTGTTTTAAGAACGGGTGCAAAGGTACAAAAAGTTAAGCGCAGAACCAAAACAAGTTTTTGATTCTGCGCCTAATTTTGAGTAGGATTCCATATCTTTCTACCAGCCGAACTGGAAGCGGACATCGAGAGGGATCTGGGCCCTTTCGAGAGCTGCGAAATCCAGTCTCAGCACGTCGGAGGCCGCTCCGTAATCCGCTATTATCTCCTCCGCGAGAGCCTTGTTTCCGGTCGCCTGCATGGTGAGGATGTTTGCGATGGTGGATTGTATCGTGCTCTCCACCTTGTCGAAGTCGATGCTGTAGTGTCCTCTGTTGTCTACGAATATCGCCTTGTTCTCGGCCAGTATATTATAGAGGATGATATTGGACTTTCCGAGAGCAGTCGCTTCGCCCATACGTGCGGAACGGATGGTGGAGACCACGAAGGTCGTGATTGCGTCCTCGCGGGAGACGAGCGGATGCATATGGCCTTCGGAGATGAGTTTCAGGTTCAGGTACAGGCCCAGGGTGTTGCCTTTGATTTCTTCCAAGGTGAGGGCGGTGTTGCCGAGGGCTTCCGACACGCTGCCGAGTCCGTTCACCGTTTCCCTGACACCGATGCCGTGCGCTATTTCGCGTAGGGCGATGTTCCAGAAGAACGCCCTGCTGTCGAGGTTTGCGGTCAGGTCCCTGCTGAGCAGCATCCTGCCTGCGGGAAGTATGATCTTGTTGTACTTCGCCTTGATGATATTGTTCAGGATGGCGGTACGTGTGCCGACTTCTTCCTGGACGCGGGTATCGTAGGGCAGGTTGATTGCAATCTTCTTGATGCCGGCATTTGCGTTGCCCGCGCAGTAGACCATGTCGTAGGCATAGACGGAGGAACTTACGCCGGGGGAGAAAGCCTTGTATTCATCGCGGCAGGGGAGGTCTTTCTGCAGTTCCGGAATCATCTCCGCATAGCTCGCGATGGATTCGGTAAGTTCGAGGTCCTTGAGCAGGACGTAGGACTCGTAGGAGGCCTTGATGCCGTTGAGGCGGTCGTCTTCGCTTTCCTCCGGGCCGATGACGAGGTCCATCTTGCTGTCCTGCATGGTGAGCCACTTGATGTCGCTGTCGTAATAGCTGTCGCTCTCAAGCGCTTCGATTCTCGAAAGCAGGTACTCGCGTACGCTCGGCTTGATGGTGTAGTTCGCCGCAGTGCGGAGGTAGTCGTTGATCTTGCCGATTTCCTGCGCGTATGCATCGTGGTACCAGACGGTCTTGAGCTTTCCGTCTTCACCGCGGACTATGAGGGTGTAGGGGCTTTTCTTCGCGGGGTCGTCGAATGCCTCCCATTCCTCGGCGGTCATATCCTGAGGGTAGAAAGCCGCTCCTTCGGGTCTTTCGCCCCAGCCGCTGACGAAACTCTGGCCGTCGCTGCGGTTCCAGGGACCGTAGTTTACGAGCGCGAACACCCTCTGCGATTTCGAGGGGAGTGCAAGCATCTCGGCCTTGTCTCCGAACACCTGCTTCCAGTAGATGTTGTCCACCTCGTCGGAGGCTAATTTGAAGTAGTTGAGGACTTCCAATCCGTTATCGGAGATGCCCTCGAAGAAGGATGAACCTATCTGGACGGTAGCGTATTGGGAAAGCTGCTCTCTGACGGAGTCGCTCTGTGTGCCGCAGGAGGCGAGCGCAAACAGGCAGAGCAGAAGTGAGATTCTATTTTTCATTGTCGTAAAGACTTTATTTGCCAAATATAACATTTTTCAGGTTCAGGCGACTGCAAACAGTATGATAATCTGCGCGACAAGCACCCTGAGGAACATAGTGAGCGGATATACCGTCGCATAGTTGACCGAGGTGTAGTCGGTTCCATAGGCGTCCTGTGCGAATGCGAGCGCGGCGGGGTCGGTGGTTCCTCCCGTGATGAGTCCGCAGATCTGGTAGAAGTTCAGCTTGAACACCAGACGGGAGAGCAGCACTATCGTGAGGGTGGGGATCACGGTGATGAGGAAACCGTAAAGTATCCACCACCAGCCTCCTGCGAGCAGCGAGGCGACGAACGACTCACCGGCGCCGAGACCGACTGCCGCAAGGAAGAAGCAGATGCCGATCTCGCGTATCATCATATTGGCGCTGACGGTGGTGTAGGTGGTGATTTTCCAGCGGGGGCCGAAATGTCCGAGCAGAATCGCTATGATGAGCGGGCCGCCCGCGAGGCCGAGCTTCACGGGCTGGGGGATGCCGGGGAACTTGATGGGCAGCGTGCCGAAGATGACTCCGAGCGCGATTCCGAGGAAAATGGGGATCAGGTTGGGCTTGGAGAGCTTGTCAGGCTGGTTGCCGACAATCTTTGAAGCCTCGTCGATCGCACCCTCCGTACCTACGACCTGCAGGGTGTCTCCGACCTGGATTATCAGGTTCGGACGCGCTACAAGGGCGACTCCGGAGCGGAGAACCCTCGTTACCTGCACTCCGAGAGTGGCGCGGAAATTCAACTCGCGCAGGGTTCTGCCGTTGATGTCGTTCCTGGTGACGGTGAGCCTGCGGATTATGAGTTTCTCCTCGTGCTCCACCCAGTCGCTCAGGTGCATCGGCACTTCCTCGCCGAAGACTATGCGAAGTTCGTCCACCTGGTCCTGGGAGGTTACGAGCAGGAGCTTGTCTCCCTGTTTGAGCACGGTATCGGGACCGGGGATGGAAATCTCCCCGTTACGCATCATCCTGGAAATGACGAACTTGTCGCCGTGGCTCTTGACCACTTCCGATATTTTCTTGCCGAAGATCGCGGGATTCTCCACTTCGCAGTGCATCCTTCGTGCAGAATGTGCGGAACTGGAGTCCTCTTCGTCGAGTTTCTGTTTCTCCTTTTTAAGGTCGATCTTGAAAACGGCCTTCGCGAACATCATGACCATAATGACGCCGAGCACGCCTAAGGGATAGGCGACCGCGTAGGATGACGCGAGTGCGGCGGAGTCGAGGCTTGCAACTTCGGGGCTGACCCCGCTGTCGGTCAGGACTTCGGTCAGGGTGTGCTGTGCGGCACCGAGTCCGGGAGTGTTGGTGACGGCACCGGACATAACGCCGACCATAGTTTCGAGTCTTTCACCCGTGATGAAGTGAATCGCGACGGTCACGATGACCGCCATCAGCACGAGTCCGGTCGCAAGGAGGTTGAGCTTGACCCCTCCGGCCTTGAACGACTGGAAGAAGCCGGGTCCGACCTGCAGACCTATGGAGAACACGAAGAGGATCAGACCGAAATCCTTCATGAACGAAAGAACGGTCGGATCCGCACGGAAACCGAAGTGGCTCAGCAGGATACCGAGAAATAGTATCCACGTCGAGCCTATCGAAACCCCTTTAATCTTGAATCGGCCGAGATACAGGCCGGTTGCAATCACGACAGCAAATAACAGTATGCTGTGAGCTATACCTGTTCCAAGGAATAATTCTTTCATAGCTGCAAATTTATTCATAATTTTGCAATTACTATGGGAATTTTCAATTTCTTCGGTGAACAGGAACACAAAGTGTTTGACTATAAGCCGATTTATTACGATAAGGAAAAAGAGGAACGAAAGAAGCTTTTCGGCAGCGTCGACGGCTCCGAAGAGAAAGAAAAGGGCACCTATGTTCCCGGCTCATACCTCAAAGGTTCGTTCCGCGACGGCAACTACCAGCGCACCCGCAGCACTTCCGGCAAACTGACGAACCTGATCGGGCTTGTCGCCCTGCTGCTCATCTGCGCCGCCTTGTACTGCATCGTAAAATTCTATACTCTGCTGTAATGGGCAAGCTCCAGGTGCTTCCCGCCGGCATCGCGAACATGATTGCAGCGGGAGAGGTCGTCCAGAGGCCAGCCTCGGTAGTCAAGGAACTGGTGGAGAACGCGGTGGACGCGCTTTCAGATTCGGTTTCGGTCATAATCACCGACAGCGGCCGCACGCTCATCCAGGTCATCGACAACGGCGTCGGCATGAGCCCGGAAGATGCTCTTCTCTGCTTCGAAAGGCACGCGACTTCCAAAATAGCGACCCAGGAGGACCTTGAGTCCATCATGACCTACGGCTTCCGCGGCGAGGCGCTTGCCTCGATCGCTGCGGTCTCCGAGGTTACGCTCAAGACCCGCAGGGCCGGCGACGAGGTCTGCTCTGTGGTAGAGGTGCGGGACGGCGGGCAGGTCGAAAGATCCGAGTGCGCAGGTCCGGTGGGCTCCAATTTCGCGGTCCGCAACCTCTTTTTCAATACTCCCGCAAGGCGCAAGTTCCTGAAATCGGACAATGTGGAGTTCCGTCATATAGTCGAGGAATTCACCCGTATCGCGCTCATCCATCCCGAAGTCGGCTTCACTCTGACCCACAACGGGCGGGAGGTCTATGTTCTGAAAAAGGCGGCTTCCCTGAAATTCAGGATCTTGGACCTGCTCGGCTCGAACGTGGTGGGCGACGTGGTGGACATAGCGTCCGAAACCTCGATAGTCCGGGTCAGCGGCTTCATAGGCCGTCCGCAGGGGGCGAAGAAGACCCTGGGAAACCAGTATTTCTTCGTGAACGGGAGGTTCTTCAGGAGCAGCTACCTGCATAAGGCGGTTATGAAAGCCTACGAGGAAATGCTGCCGGAGGGCCTCACGCCGTCATATTTCATATTCCTTGAGACGGACCCCCATTCCGTCGATGTGAACATCCATCCCACCAAGACGGAGGTCAAGTTCGAGAACGAGACCGTCCTCTTCCAGATCATCTACGCCTGCGTCCGTGAAACGCTCGGGCGCAACAGCTTCGGCGCCGGTATCGACTTTGACACCGAGGGTGCTGTTGAACTTCCGAACATCAGCAGTTCCTTTCAGGAGTACAGGCCCGTCACGGCGGCCCCGTCAATAGACTTCGACCCCGATTACGATCCTTTCGCGGTCAGCGACGGCCTGCCGGACAGCGGACGGGGGCAGGCGGATGCGGACTATTCCCGCGCTGCGGCTCCGGCAAGTCCGTACCCTTCCGGCGGCGCTTCGTTTCAGGGCTCTCACGCTCCGGTTTTCCCGAAACTCAAGAACGATACTTACGGGGCCCTTTTCGAGGAGGAAACCCTGCCGTCGACCAGGGTGCAGATACTTCAGGGCAAGTATATTCTGACCCCTGCGGCATCCGGCCTGATGCTTATCCATATCCGCCGCGCGCAGGAGCGCATCCTTTACGACAGGGCGCTCAAAGCCCTTTCCAACGGCATTCACGTGACGCAGAGAGCGATGTTCCCCGTCAGCGTCCAGGTCGGAGTGGAGCAGAGGCTGCTTTTCGACGAGCACGCGGCTCTGCTCGAATCCCTCGGCTTCGAAATCACCCCCGAGGGCAACGACACCATAGTCGTGGGCGGCGTCCCCGAAGGGTATTCCTGCGAAATGGGCAAGATAGAGGAAATGGTCTCCAACCTCTGCCTGATACTTTCCGAGGACCATACCGGCCTGCCGGAGATGATGAACGCCGCCCTGGCGGCGAAATTCGCCACTCTCGGCTCTGTGTCGGCTGACAAGTTGTCATCGCCCGTGGAGGCTCAGAATATCATTGACACGCTTTTTGCAAGTGATAACGCCGAATTCACCCCTAACGGAAAGAAAATCATCAGCATTCTTTCCTTCGAAGAAATAGATAAATTATTCTGAAATGCAGTATTACAACCAAGGTTATGACAATCAGAGGCGCGGCTTCCTGAGCGGTGTTCCGAAAGTTACCAGAAACCTTCTGATCATTAACGGCATAATGTTCCTTGCAACTCTGCTTAACCAGCCGTTTATGGTTGAAACGTTCGCGCTTTTCTACCCTAAGTCGCAGTTCTTCCACTGGTGGCAGCCTGTTACGCATATGTTTATGCACGGGAATTTCTGGCACCTGTTCTTCAATATGTACACGCTCCTGATTTTCGGCAGCGTGGTTGAAAGGACGATAGGAGAGAAGAAGTTCCTCGTGTTTTATTTTGTGTGTGGACTAGGAGCTGCGGCCCTGCATACCGGCATACAGGCCATCCAGGCCCAGACCTTCCTCAACGCGGTGGCGAACGGCACGGGCGCGGCTGCTACTTCCTACATGCAGCTTAAGATGATACCTACGGTCGGTGCTTCCGGAGCGATCTACGGCATACTGCTCGGTTATGCGATGCTTTATCCTGATTCCCGCCTGACTCTCATCTTCCCTCCCATTACGTTCAGGGCCAAGACTATGGTGCTGATCTTCCTCGGAATAGAGCTGCTTACAGGCGTGCTCGGGACTCAGGACGGCGTGGCGCATTTCGCCCATCTCGGAGGAATGCTGTTCGGCTGGCTTATGATCAGGTACTGGAAGAAGAAAGGTATATTATTCGACAGAGACAGGTTATGAATGACGAAGAAGTGATGCTCGAAGCACTCAAGGTGCTTAAAGAGGGCGGAGTGATACTTTATCCCACAGATACGGTGTGGGGCATAGGCTGCGATGCGACCAACGAGAAGGCTGTCGCCAAGGTTTATGAAATCAAGCGGCGCTGCGAGGCCAAGGCCATGGTCCTGCTCGCGGAAAACCTCGATATGGTCGCCCGTTACGTGAGGGAGATTCCGTCCATAGCGATAGACCTTGTGGAAGTCAACGACGCCCCGATGACGATAATCTATCCGGAGGCGCAGGGCCTTGCCCCGAACGTCGTCGCCGAAGACGGGACAGTAGGAATCCGTATTCCGGACCAGGCTTTCTGCCAGGCGCTTATGCACAAGCTGCGCAGGCCCCTCGTCAGCACTTCCGCGAATATCTCCGGTGAGCCTACCCCCAAGGAATTCAAGGACATCAGCCCTGAAATCAAGGAGGCCGTGGATTTCGTGGTTCCGCCCCGTTTCTCAAAGGATTCCACGGGCAGACCCTCGCAGATTCTGAAAATAGGACTCCGCGGGGAAGTGGAAATCATCCGCAAATAATGATTCTCTTTTACAGCAACGATATTCAGGGCGGCGTATGCCGTCTGAACGAGGAGGAGTCCGCACACTGTGTAAGGGTCCTGCGGCATCGCTGCGGGGACTCTGTGGATATAATTGACGGCTGCGGGACGCTGTATCACTGCCGTCTTGAAGACGATTCCCCGAAACATGCCTGCGCACGCATCCTCTCTGAGGAAAAGGGCTTCGGGGCGCATCCATACCGCCTGCGGATGGCGGTGTGCCCTACCAAGAACAACGAACGATTCGAGTGGTTCATAGAAAAGGCGGTGGAAG
>Ga0129311_1001429_pt1 | contig 16928 bp, 6 predicted proteins | sample Go1ome_FD_94435 | JGI IMG/M metagenome (GOLD analysis project Ga0129311, IMG submission 94435) | Western lowland gorrila individual fecal microbial communities from Wisconsin, USA - Go1022B metagenome | ecosystem: Host-associated > Mammals > Digestive system > Large intestine > Fecal | place... | reverse complement strand
TAACCACTGGGCTGGATACACAATGTGCCATAAAAGCCCTATCCGCCTGTATTGCAGGCGGACAACTACTCTGCGGGAGGTGAGCGGTAATGCGTCCGTCTCTGTACGATTTCTGCACCGGGCATGAACAAACTCACCTGCTGGCACAATGGGACGGTGAACGCAATGCGCCGCTCACGCCGAAGGATGTGACCTACGGAAGCCATCAAAAGGTATGGTGGTACTGCGCCGGCGGGCATCACTGGCAGGCAAAGATCTATTCTCGCTCCGCCGGCAACGGATGTCCATACTGCTCAGGGCGTTTGGCAGAGCCAAAGAAGGCCCTGCGAATGTGCTATCCAGAGCTTGAGCCGGAATGGGATGCAGAGAAGAATGGCCCGCTGCAATTCTCTGAGCTGACGGTTGGCAGCCGAAGGCTTGTATGGTGGCGATGCGCTAAAGGGCATTCTTACCGCTCTGCAGTTAAAGGCCGCACGCAAGGGACGGGCTGTCCCATCTGCGCTGGCCGCATCGTTCTGCCGGAGGAAAACTCTCTGGCGGCAAAATTCCCTGATCTGCTTTCGGACTGGGACACAGAAAAGAATTCCCCGTTGCTGCCGACGCAGGTCATGCCGGGAGCACACCGGAAGGTCTGGTGGAGGTGCCCGAAAGGACATAGCTGGCAGGCGAGCGTTGCCAGCCGCGTCACATCAAATGCAGGCTGTCCGTTCTGCGCGGGACAAAAGGTCCTGTCCGGATTTAATGATCTCGCTTCGCTGCATCCGTGGCTTGCGGTCCAGTGGGACCGGAAAAAGAACGGCGCGCTGACGCCGGAGGCGGTGAGCGCATATTCCAATCGCCGCGTGTGGTGGCTCTGTGACAAGGGCCATTCCTTCTGTGCGGTCATCGCCCACCGTGTGAATAAGGGGAGCGATTGCCCGTACTGCACCAACCGCAAGGTCCTGCCGGGATTTAATGATCTGGAGACCAAGGAGCCGGTGATCGCGTCGCAATGGCATCCAACCCTTAACGGCAGCTTCACGCCGCAGCAGGTGACGCCCGGCAGCAGCCGGAAGGCCTGGTGGCTGTGTGAAAACGGCCATGCGTGGAAATCGGTCATCAGCAGCCGTACAGGAAAACAGCGCTGCGGCTGCCCTGTTTGCGCAGGCAGGCCGCTGAGCCAATGTACGGCGATCTTAGCCGGGCAGCCGGAGAAACCGACACACTAATATAATAGGTACCCACCTGCAGGGAACTGCAGAATATATAAATCTCTCACAGGAGGATCAAAATGAAACGAAAAGCATTATCTCTCATTCTTGCGTTTGCCATGGCAGTCAGTCTGTTCACGGTAGGCGCAAGCGCGGCGGAGCCTACCTACGGCGACACCGCGGGCCACTGGGCCGAGGCCTCCATCGAACGCTGGAGCGGCTACGGCATTATCCAGGGCAGCAACGGCAAGTTTGACCCGGACGGTCAGCTTACCTGTGCACAGCTCGCCACCATTCTGGCAAGACTCCTGAAGCTGCCCGCCGCAAAGGACGCAGGCTTCATCGATAACCCGGCGGACGCCTGGTATTATGACGCTATCAACCGCTGCGCCGCCGCAGGCATTCTGAAAGGAAACGGCGATGGCACCGTGACGCCGAATGCGTCCATTACCCGTGAACGGGCCATGGTCATGCTGGCCAGAGCGCTTGGGATCGAGCCGCTGAGCCGCCCTGACCTCTCCAGGTATGCCGACGCCGCGCACGTCTCCCCCTATGCGCAGGGCTATCTTGCCGCACTCATTGAGGCCGGTATCGTTGGCGGCGTGACCGCCGACCGTCTTGCGCCGCAGGACAACATCACCCGTGCCGCTACCGTTACCATTCTTGACCGTGCCATCCAGACCTATGCGGACAAGGCCGGTGCGGCAGTCAGCGCCAGCGGCGGACTGGTTCTTGTGGTAGCCGATGACGTGACCGTCAGCGGAACCATCGGCCGCCTGCTTATCCCCACCGACAATATCGTCGTGACCGTCAGCGGCAGCAAAAACATCGGCAGCATTGCGATCACCGGCAATCACTCCACGGTCATTCTGGACAACGCCACGGCAGATGACGTGACGATCAGCGGCGTGGACAGCAAGGTCGAGACGAAAAACGGTTCGCACATTAAAAATATCGCTCTGACGGAGAGCGCTTCCGGCGCAGTTGTTGCCGCAGGCAGCGGAACGACCATCGACAATGTTGCCAACAGTGCACCGGGCGCTGCCGTTACCGGCTCCGGCACGGTGAAAAGTGTTGCGTCTGACACCGACGTGACCGTTGAGACTAAGAACACCGAAGTCAAAAACACGGGCAGAAGCGAGATCACTGTGACTGACGCCAAGGGTAAGGAAACCACTGTCAAGCCCGGAACTTCCACCACCGTGAACAAGGAGTCCGCAAGCTCCGGCGGTTCCTCCGGCGGCAGCTATACGCCTCCGGCGCAGCACACCCACACCTGGGATGCAGGCGTCGTGACGAAGGAACCGACCTGTACAGAGGCTGGAGTCAAGACCTACACCTGCACGACCTGCGGCGCGACCAAAACCGAGGCCATCGCCGCATTGGGTCATGTCTGGGGCGCGTACACTGTTACAGAACACGCTGTCAACGGGAACGACGGTGAGAAGACTCGTACCTGCAGTCGTTGCGATACTACCGAGAGTGCACCTCTCCTTTATAAGTTCTACCTTGGAATTGAATCCGGCAGCACTGTCGATATGACGGTCGGCGAAGACTACACCGCCGTGTTCACCATGCCTGCTGCGGGTGGAACGGTCAACACAGGCAGCATTGACCTGACGGCAAAAATGCAGGACGTTGCATCTCTGGGCGTGGAGGGCGAGAAGTCTCACACCACGACCATCAGCACCGGCCTTGGCGGAACAGAGGTCGCTCTTGATGCTTGGCTGGGGAATTGCTACAATTTTGGTGGTGCTACCATCAATGCCACCATCGACGGCAAGAGCTGCACCTATACCCTTGACGCGATCGATAAGACTGATTCTAATATGTACACGATCACCGCTACCACTGATCCCGCGGCGGCCAGTGCCGCCTGGCAGGCGCTGACCTCTCACGTCACCGCAGGCACGCAGGCAGATGACAGCAAGATTGTGATCAAGAACGGCGCTTACCTGATGATCGGCACCGAAAAGCTGGAGTTCACGAGCAGCGAGGTCGGCGACCTGACGCTGGACAACTTCAACAACATGAATGCCCTCAACGAGACCATTCGTAACCATGTCAAGCTGAGTACCTGCACGGATCAGGGCGGCACGATCACCATGTACCTCCCCGCCGGAACGCAGCTGGCGGTGGGCGGCAGCGTTGCCACGCTGAAGGACAACTGCACCATCACCATTACGCTCGATCCGGATGAGATGGGCGGCCTTTCCCACGCACTGTCCTCTCTGAAAAACGAGACGGATGCGACAATGATGGTTAAGGAACTCGTTCAGCAGTTTGACAACCTGATTGGCGCGATTGACGCAACCGGCAATGTTACGGTGAACGTCAGCTTTACCTGAGCGGCATAGACATAAAAAGCTTTTGGACGGGAGCATATTGCTCCCGTCCAAAGGTGCTATTTCAAAAGAAGAAAGAGAGGGATGCGAGCCGTGAAGCTTTTAAAAGCGACCAAAAGGCATCTTTTCCTCGCCGCACTTCTCTGCGCGTTGACCGTAAATGCGGCGGCCTATGACAACTATCAGTCAATCACAGGCTATGAATCACCGACTGATCTTACCGTGCAAACAGGCGGCGACCACCTTTGGACGGTGGCGGATGGAGTATTGCAGTCCGGCAACGCCGGGGTGGGCAGCACCGTTTCCGCCATCAAGGTAACCGTTCCTCAGGCGGGTGTGCTGCACTTCCAATATAAGGTTTCTTCCTCCTATAAAACGGGTGACACAGGAATCCCGGATGGTGCATTGACGGAAAACAATCCCGACTCTCTGGTCATCTGCGTGGGGACGGAGATCACGGCAGGCACATCATATTCCGGTCTGCCGGATGGATACCAGCGCTTCTATGGCGAGCTTGGCTGGGCGGACGGCTCTGTCACAGTGGATGGCGCATCGGACGTTTACTTTGCCTATAAGAAAAACGGCAGCGCGGATTCCGGCTCCGACTGCGCATGGCTGCGGAACTTCTCCTTCGCCACGGACACCTCCGCAAAGCTGACGGTGAACTACGATGAAGCCTGCGGCGATGTCACCGGCGCGGGAAGCTACGAAGCGGGAACCGCCGTCACGCTGACGGCGCTGCCAAAAGACGGCTGTCAGTTCTACGGCTGGGTGGACGCCGCCGGTACGTTCCTTTCGGATCGGCCGGAGTACGGAGTGTCCGTCAACAATGACATGACGATCCGCGCGGAATTTGCCTCGGAGGGAGCTTATGAGGCCCGCCGTGGCAGCACCTTCTACACGAGCCTGACGGAGGCGCTGGCGGACAATAAGAGAAGCGACATCTTCTTGCTCAAGGATACGACCATGACGGAAGACACCGTGATCCCCACCGGCGTGACGCTCTACATCCCCTACGAGGAGCATTACACCACGGATTATAAAAACGGCGGCGTCAGCAATGACAACAAAATCACGGCAACGCCTTTCCGCTTGCTGACGGTCAACAGCGGCGTGACGCTGACGGTAAACGGAACCCTGCGGCTTGGCGCTGAGATGGGAAAAATGACTCTTTGCTATCAGGGCCATAACAACGGCGCCTATGGCGGCGTCATCAACGAGGGAACGATCGCCGTGAACGGCACCTTGGACAGCTGGGGCCTTATCACCGGCTCCGGCACGGTAACGGCTGTTGGCGGCGGTACGGTTTATGAGCCGTTTATCGTCTGCGACTTTGCCGGCGGAAATAACTTGAAAAATCTCTACCAAGCAGACGCGGCGCCCTTTAAGCGCTATGCCATGCAGAACATCCAGTGCATCCTGCAGCTTGACAGCGGCAGCACCCTGTACGGACGGGGCTGCCTGTATGGCGACAGCAGCTACAATGAGGTGGAGATCCCCATTGCTGCCTCCGACGGACTGTTCCAGCTGGCGGACGGCGCTTCCATCACCCGAACCTATGACTCTGAACGGCAGGTCTCTGCGTTCCCCGGCATCGGCAGGGAGAACTGGACCGTCAGCGGCGGCATGACCTTCGGCGCACTGGAAATGAATGTTTTGGGCGTTAAGATCAGCACGGGGGAATGCGGTTTCCCGCTGCCCTACAACCTGTCCATGACACTGAAAAACGGCAGCTACAACATTCCGAACCATCTGCGGGTCATGCCCGGCGCGGCCCTGACCGTAGGACGCAAGGCGACCCTGACGGTGGGCGGCTCCCTCTATGTGCTGGACGGCTTGAAGCAGGGAAGTATGAGCGGCGTGCGCTATGCGTCTACGGAACAGTTGAAGAACAGCAGTTTCTCCGCCTGCGGCGAACTGACGGTAGACGGCGGAAAACTGGCGGTCAGCAGCGGCGCGTCCTTTGGCGGCGTGGTGCAGAGCACCGGCTCCGGAAGTATCTCCATTGCGGAGGGCGCTGTGCTCACAAACGATGTGCGGGACGGCGGCCAGGGTTATTATGCGGACAATACCGCCATCTTTGAAGGCTTCACCGCCCGCGCGAACATCGGCGGCACATTGCAGAACCTTACGGCAGGGGAGTACCACGCTGTCAGCAATAATGCCTTTACCCTGCCCAGCTACACGGTGAAGTATGTCACCAATGGCGAGAGCATCGACGGCAACAGCGGCTATGAGCCAGCGTATACCGACGAAACGGTTACCATCGACCAGCCCATGACAGGCACTTGGGCGGCGGGCGCGTCCGCACCGTCCCAGTATCAGATCACGGCGGTCAACAAGACCTGCTATAACGAGGCTGACAACAGCTGCACCAGTGTGGATCATGAGCTGAACGGCGATACGCTGACCTTTACCGTGACGACCCTCAAGAGCGCATATACGCATCTGGTGCAGGTGCGGACGGGAAACGGCGAAGCTGTCACCGTCAAGCCTGACGAAAAGGGAACCTACACAGTAACTGGAGTGAGCGATGATGTGACTATCATTGTGACCAGTGTGTTGAAGGGTGATGCGAACCTGGATGGCACTATTAACAATCTGGACATGGTTCGTATGCGCAAATATATCTTGAAAAGTGCAACGCCTAAAAGCGAAGTTGAAGCACTTGCTGCAGATATCAATATGAACGGCACAATTGAAAATTTGGATTTTGTACGTTTACGCAAGTTTATTATGAAGAATATTCCAGAACTATAAACAGCAGGAGGGTTATAAATCATGAAAAAGAGAATTCTGCCCTTATTGTTGTCTTTGGTAATGCTGATTTCATTATTCCCTGTTGAAGTTATGGCAGCTGAACCTGAGATGACAATTACCGCAGGTACAGTGGAAGTAACAGCGGGAGATACCGATGTGGAGATTCCTATTTCCGTTGTAAACGCTGTTCCTGTGATGATGATGGGTCTTGAGTTCATTCTCCCAGAAGGGGTGACGCTGAAAAAAATGACAGCAGGCGACGCTGCCACAACGGCGGGTGCATCTGTAAAGACGTATGTAAAAGCGGGCACAGTGAATTTCGAGGCTGATAACAATATTACATTTCAGGATGGAACAATTTTGACACTTATAGTCGATGTGTCCAGTGCCGCAAGCGGTTCCTTGACGATTCAGGCACGTCCAATCGACAATAACGCTGGGATGATTGCTAATGAAGAGGAAGAAATTGTCCCCGTGGCCTTCGTTCCCGGCACGATCACGGTGAAAGCCAACACAACGGATCGGACGGTTCAATTCATGAACGGCGATTCCGTGGTAAAAAGCGAGACCGTGGCTAACGGCGGAGCGCTGACCTCCATTCCGGACGCACCGGTTGCCGCCGAGGGCCAGAGCTTTCTTGGCTGGTATGCGGTGGAGGGCACGAACTATGTGCTGAGCAGCGTGGAAGATACGATCACCGGCACGGAGGCCAGCACGCAAACCGCCATCACGGCAGACACCACCTATCATGCGATCTGGGCCAGCAGCACCATGATCGCCGCGGGCTACGCGGCTGCCGCAAGCGGCAAGACGACCATTGGCGTTGTGGCGGCCATCAGCGGCTTGCAGAACTTTGTCAACAATTATACCGGCGGCACGGTCAAACTGCTGAAGAATGTTGACCTGGCAAAGGGTTATGTGGTGATCCAGTCCGGGACAACCGTCACACTGGACTTGAACGGCAAGACCCTGTCCGCGAACGGCGTTCAGAATAAAGCGACTAATTGGAAGGGGTACGGCCCCATCGTCAATAACGGTAACCTGGCTCTGATTAGCAGCACCGCCCTGACGGACAAGGGCGTGGTTCAGCTGAATGAGACAACGGGCGTTAGTAATACGGATGCTTACGGCGTGCTGACCAATCATGGAACGGTTCGCATGGAAAACGTCAAGCTCGTCAGCGTGAGCACCTATGTTGATGAATGGGCGGAGTTTAGCCCTCCCTGTGCCTATTATGGCGACAAGGACGCCACGATCACAACGATCCAAAACTGCGAGCTTCGCGCCAACAGGACCGCTGCTTTGTATCAGTACTGTGGCAGCGTAGGAAAGCTCTCCGATTCTGTCTTTGAGGGCAGCGCAACCATGGCGGGAAAGCCAGCCGCTGTGTTCTTAGATGGGTGGGGCGACCAACATTACGGCACGATTGAAAACTGCACCATTACGCTGCATTGTGATGATCCGGATTATAGTGTAGCGGCATTGGATGTGAAATGTGGAACACTTGAAGGCGTGACCGGCTGCACCATCACCGGCCCCGACGGAATTCTGCTGGAAGACTTTGGAAGCGGCGACTGCATCTCTCCTGAGATCCAGACTTTGAACAGCACGGTTGAGGGCACTAACGGCTACGCAATAAGAACAACCCCGGATCTTTCAAGCTATGGTGATACCTACAAGGATAGAAAGCCCGTCATCAACTTCACCGGCGGCCAGTACAAGGGAACCAAGGGCGCGGAAAAGTATGAGGGCAACGCTGCCATCACCTACCCTGCGGGGCAGAAGCTGGTTGCCGGTGAAGACGGCTGGTACACGCTCCAGACGGCATACACCGTGACCTTCAAGAACGGCGACACCGTGCTGCAAACCGTCACCTGCGGGAAAAACGGCACGGCGGCCTATACCGGTTCTGTTCCCACCAAGGATGCGGACGAAACCTATACCTACACCTTCAACGGCAAGTGGAAGGACGAATCCGGCAATACATACACCGACAATCAAGTCACCAACGTTGCTTCCGACCTGACGGTGACCGCTCAGTTCGATACCGCGTCCGCCAAGGTCGTGACCCTGACCGTTGACGGCACTTCCACGAACTACACCGGCCTGAAGGCCGCCGCGGCCGCGCTGAACGCCTCCGGCACTTACAATAGCGCGGAGATCAAGCTGTACGAGGATGACACGGAGACCGAGCCGGTCACCGTGACCAAGAGCGTCACCCTCGACCTCAACGGACACAATCTGACGGCAAACACCGCTGAAAACGGCATCACCGTCTCCGACGGCGCGACCATGACCTTCAAGGATTCTGTCGGCACCGGCGTTTTCACGCACACAGCGACAGGAGCGGAAAAATCTGCGATCCTCGCCAGCGGCAACGGCACGGTGGTGAACATCGAGGGAGGCACCATTGAGGCCACGAAGGGCAGTGCCCTGACGGTGGACGGTGCAGCGTTCCATGTTTCCGGCGGTACGATCTCCGGCGGGCAGAACGGCATCTGCGTGAAGACCCAGAACTCGAGCCCGGAGTGCACGATCTCCAACGGTAAGATCCTCTGCAGCGGCAAAGGCTATGCGCTGTATATGGATCAATCGGTTGCTAAATATATCAAGCTCTCCGGCGGCGCATTCAAGAATACGTTCTCGAATGATGGTACTTATCTGATCCGCTATCAGGACAAGTGCACCTTCCAGGACGGCACATCCCTTGCTCCCGAGGCGGACACGGAAGGATTCTATGCCGTGCGCGTGGTGGGCAATTATACGCTGCGTCTGACCGCGGACAAGACTCATTACAACGCCGGTGAGACCGTAACAGTGACCGTTTCCGCCTTTGGCAACGACAGCATCAATTCCTTCGGCTTTACTCCTGTTTTCGACAGCGACAAGCTGACGCTGGGCGAGGTAAAAGCCATTGTTACCGGCGGCTCGCTGGAACAAAATCCGGAGAACGGCAAGACCGGCTATGTGGTTGACAGCAAAAAGGGCATTGCTCTCGGTACTGACGGCGCGAACGCTACCGCACTTGTAAAAATCACATTTACCGCCAATACGGATGTGAACGCAGCTACGGAGATCAAGCTCACCGGTCTGGAAATGACCAAGCTCAGCCAGCCAAAGGGAGATACCGTCTCTCTGGAAGCCCCGCTTACCGTCAATCTGCACGACCTCCGCGTGACGCTGGCGGCGGGGAACGGCACCGTTAACGGTGCCGCAAGCGTGACCCTCTACGCCAAGTATGGCGAGATCGATCTTTACAGCGATGCGGCCCGCAAGGAGAAGGCCACTGTCAGTGTGAACGCCAATGACGGCTATCGTCTGAACAACAAGACCGGCGAGAAGCTCTGGAAGTGCGGCACGGCGGAATATGCCGATTTCGACGCGATCAAGGGCCTGATCTTCAAAGAAAGCAAGACCTTCGACCTGCAAACCACCAAGGTCTGGACGGTCAGCTTCAACACCACCGACGTGACCGGCGGCAGCCTGAGCACTAAGGATCCGATCACGGTGGATGACGGCACAAAGCTGAGCGCGGCGGGTCTCCCGACGCCGACGGCGAACACCGGCTATGCCTTTACCGGCTGGACGGCGGGCGGTACCGCGATCGACCCCGACGCATATACGGTCCAGAGCAATATTACTCTGAAGCCGGTGTTCACCGTGCAGAGCTATGCCTTCACCTATACGCAGAACCAGTCCACGGTCAGTGTTACCGCTGGCGTCGAGGCTGGCAAGGCGACCTACGGACAGGACGTCACCTTTACGGTCGCACCTAACGCCAAGCATATTGTCAAACAGGTCAGCTACACCGTTGGCGGTGATACGGCCAAGACCATCGTACCGGAGAACGGCGTGTATACCATCCCCGGAGCAGAGATCGTTGGGGAAGTTGCACTGGAGATCACAACCGTGCCTTATTACACGGTGACGTTTAAGGCCGGTACGGGTACGGAGCTTTCCTCTAAAACGGTCTTCACCTTAGGAACCGGCTTCTACACGGATACGACCTTTGCGGCAGACAAGGTGACGGAAGCGCCTACCCCGGCCGCACAGACTGGCTACCGTCTGGCAGACCATACCGGCGAAGCGCTCTGGAAGGATGCAAACGGAACGGGTTACACGGCGGAGACCGTCAAAACGGCGGTATTCAACGCCGATACCGTACTGACCGCGCAGAGCGTAAAGACCTACAAGGTTACCTTTGAGAGCGCGGATCCCGCAAAAGCAAACATCACCGGCAGCCTGACTTTGGACGCGGATACAACGATCACCGAAATTCCCGCAGTGACTTATACGGCGGGCTACACCTTCAAGGAGTGGCGGATCGGCGAGACTGCCTATGCAAATGACGAGGCTTTGAAGGCTGTGGCAATCAACAGCGATACCACTGTGACGCTGGCCGCCAAGGACGATAGCTATACAGCGACCCTGACCGGCGGCGACGCGGCGGAGATCACGGACGTTACGGGCCTTACGGACGGTCAGGCCGTCCACGGAACGGCTATCACCTTCAAGCTGACCGCAAAAACCGGATACAAAGTGACGGCGGTTGCCTATCGGATCAACGGCGGCGCTGCTGTGACCCTCACACCGGCGAACGACGTGTATACCATCCCCGGCGATGCCATTACCGGCCCTGTGACATTGCAGCTGACCAGCAATGAAACTGTGACGGTCACCTTTGCGGCAGGCGGGAACGGCGCTGTGGGCGGAACGACTGCTTTCGTTCTGGACAAGGGCGGCAAACTGACTGAGGCTCAGCTGAACGCCGTGACAAAGACCGGCAGTGCGGGCTACACCTTCAAGGAGTGGCAGATCGACGGCGCAGCCAAGACGGAGGCTGAGATCCTCGGCACTACGTTTGATGCAAATACCACCGTCACCGCAGTTTTTGGCCACGCCACTTACAACGTTGCGGCAGCGGGAACCAACGGCGTGCCCACTACCGCCACCCACGGTACAGACCTTACCTTTACGCCGACGGTTAACGGCAAGATCGTTGTCGGCGTTACGGCAAAGATCGGCGAGACCGTTGTTGCGGTCACGAAGAACGCGGATGGCTCCTACACCATCAGCGGCGACGCCATCACGGGCGATCTGACCATCACGGCGCAGACGGTGGACGGCAGCTGGGGCTTCATTGGCAAGGATACCTACATTGCGCTGAGCGCTGACAAGAAGATCGCGGTGCTGGCAACAGGCAAGCTGGACGCCGGCAATTACCTGCTGAACGGCGAGGAAATGTACTGGTCTTCCAAGTACAATGCCTATGTCAAGATCGTTGGCCAGGATGAAACCGCACAGACGCTGACGGCCAAACTTGCGTTCAATGCAAGCGTGGCTGCGCAGACGCTTTCCTACACCGGCGACATCAACGGAAGCAATACGGTAACGCCCGCGGACGGCGGCATGATCAACGATGAGCTGCACAGTGTCACACGCGCGTATCAGCTGACGGAGAAGGAACGCCTTGAAATGGATGTCAATGGCGACAAAAAGGTTTCGACAGAGGACATTATGCGCATCCTGAGAAAGTATGTCGGTTTGGACTGACAAATGATCAGCAGGCAGGCGCATCTGCGCCTGCCTGCCCCATACGGAGGAAGATATGAGAAAAATACTCTCTTTGCTTGTCGCGGCTGTTCTCTGCTGCTCCCTCGTGAGCACAGCCTTTGCCGCGTCGGGCGATTATACGTTCAGCGTACAGACGGAAGGCTCTCCGGCAGTCGGAGATACGATCACAGTGACGCTGAGCCTTTCTAAAAGCGGCGCAGGGGAATTCGACCTCTACGCAATGCAGGATTATGTGCGCTTCGATCCCGCGTACTTTACTTATGTGGATCAGAGCCTTTCGGTATATACCGTGAAAAACGGCGAGCAGGAGCGTGCGGTATTTTCCGCTTCACCGCTCGACTTTGATGAGGATGGCGTGATCGACCGTGTCTATGTCAATCGCGCCAGCACCAACGCAGAAAAGGTTTCTTCCGGCGTTCAGGTAATGCAGTTCCAGCTGCGCGTCAAAGCGCAGGGCAATACCACATTGACGCAAAGCGGCGTGGAGATCTTTCAGGATCCCGCAAAGCCTGATTCCTATCATGCAGCAGCTTTGAACGTCACGACCCGCAGTGCCGACAGCACAGGCGGTTCCAGCGGCTCAGGCGGAAGCGGTGGCAACGAGTCTACCTATCCGGTCAGCGTAGACAATTCTGTTCGGAACGGTGGAGTGACGCCGAGCCGGCGTTATGCCAAGCCCGGTGAGCGCGTGACCATTACGGTTACGGCGAACAGCGGTTATGTGCTGAGTTTGCTGTCCGTCATTGATGCGGAGGGCAATGAACTGGCGCTCACAGACAACGGCGACGGAACGTTCACCTTTACGCAGCCTGCCAGCAAGGTCGAGATCAAGGCCGTCTTTGCGAAAAAAAGTAATGCACAGACATCCTTCGTGGACGTTCCCGCAGGTAGCTACTATGCGGATGCAGTGATTTGGGCGGTCGGTAAGGGCATCACCACCGGCACCAGCACCACGACCTTCTCCCCCGACGGCATCTGCACCCGCGCCCAGGCCGTGACCTTCCTCTGGCGCGCGGCGGGCAGCCCCGCGCCCAAGAGCACGGCCATGCCGTTCACCGACGTTCCCGCAGGCAGCTATTATCACAGCGCCGTCCTGTGGGCAATCGAGAACGGGATCACCAAGGGTACCAGCGACACGACGTTCTCTCCTGACGCGGACTGCACGAGAGCGCAGATTGTGACGTTCCTGTGGCGCGCTGAGAAGTCCCCCGCAGCGGGCAGCAGCAACCCGTTCACGGATGTTGCCGCCGGCGCTTACTACGCCGACGCGGTGCTGTGGGCCGTCAAGGAGAACATCACCAACGGCTCGACCCCCACGACCTTCTCTCCCGATGCAAACTGCACCAGAGCGCAGATCGTGACGTTCCTGTACCGCTGCATGAAGTAAGCGGCAGCGATGCGGACTGGTTCGCAAAAGGTTTTTGAGTACAAGCGGGAGATCGCCGAGATCTCCCGCTTGCCATAAAATCGCTTCATTCCGCAAGGGACGGCACTGCGAGCGCGCCGCCCCTTTTCTCGTGATGTGCGGCATCACAAAAAATGATTTTTTTGAAACACAGATAGGAACGACGCTGCTATCTATGGTATAATGGATCTGTTAAATCGCTTATGACACCATAGCCATTCCCTGCGAACAGGCTGGGCGACTAACTGCACAGGAGGAACCAATGATGGGCTGTACCACCGCACCGGGCGAAAAGACGCCTGCGCCCGCAAGGGCGCCGCACAAAGACCATACCTATGAGCTTGTATCAAAAGTTGCCTATCTGATCGGTGTTCCTCTGCGTATTTTTGAAAATGAACACGAGCCGCCGAAGCTGGAACTGTACGATCAGCTGGAACGGGATAAAAACGCACGGATCATCCGGAATCTCTGTATCATCCGAACCGCTATTGAGCGCAATTATAAAAGGATCAATGATACGATCCACATGGAATACCGTGGGCTGCTCTCCATGCCGGAGTTCATTCCTTCCGCCAGCCTTCAGCAGCTTTCGGATGACGGCGTCAACTTCATCAAAAAACCCAGCACAAAACTCTGCCATCATGTGATAGAGATCAACCGGCTGATCTCCGACCGTATCAATAACTGCAAGGGCCTGTTTCCAGTCTGGATCAGCTGGGCATATCTCAAGGAACTGTTCCTCATGCCGGACGGCCTGACTGAGAGCGGAACCAAAGCTGCGGCCAGCCTTTACTACGCAAACCTGTCCTATTATCCCTACCAGATGTATATCAACTGGGTGCCGGCAGATGAGGGCAATATCCTGTACAGCGACAGGAAGTTTGCGGACTTGCTTTACCAGTGGCATTGCGATGCCTTTACCGAGTATAGCAAGGTTTCGGATGCCGGTGCCTTTGTGAAGAACAACATCTACGATTTCGTCAATGCCAGTGAAAAGACGGTCATCGTTGTGGACTGCGAGAATTCCGACCCGTACAAGCTGTGCGCGACGCTCAGAAATCTTGACCGCGAGATCATGCGGAAGATCACGACGATCCTTCTTTTCGATGACATCCACACCGTGACCGCATGGCGGATCCTCGAAAGCTATACGGATATCCCTGTCGAGCACATCATGACTGAGCGGATCAAGCAGAATAAGTCCCTTGTGGACATCAAGCTGACTGCACGCGCCTGTCAGGAGCATTATCAGAACCATGTGGATTCCTTTGTGATCGTTTCCAGCGACTCAGACTACTGGGGACTGATCTCATCTTTGCCAGATGCCGATTTCCTTGTGATGATCGAGCATGAGAAGTGCGGGCCGGACATGAAGGCTGCCCTCGCAGACGCCGGTATTTTCTACTGCTATCTGGATGATTTCTATTCCGGCAACAGTGAAGACATTAAGAAGAAGGCGCTGTTTCAGGAGATGTACCGCTGGATCCACAGCACCGTCCACCTGAATGTCAATGATATGTTTGACGCCGCCCTGAGAAATACCCGGATCGAAATGTCGCCCTCTGAGCGAAAGCAGTTCTTCGAACGGCATATCAAGCACATGACCCTACAGATCGATGAAAACGGGAATGTCCGGCTGGAGCTGAAGCGCGGATGAGCTGTCCGGGCGTAGATTGTCTGGCTGTTCGCACATGCTTCTTCCGGAATGCGAAAATCACATCATGAGGACCTCTGCCTGCGGACGCCGTTCTATGGACAGAGGTCCTCTGCTGTTTACTCCTGATAAAACTCCGGTCTTGCGACAGTGGTAAATCCAGCTTTCCCTGTGACCACCACATTGTTGTATCCGCTGGCGCAGTGGATGACCATGATATTGCCGCTGCTGTCAAAGCCGCAAACAATGCCAACATGGCTGTCCTCCGGGTAAAATACAAGGTCGCCCGGCTGGGCGTCGCTCCAATCAATGGGGGTGCAGTAGCTGTGCTGGGCAGTGGCCCCACCGCCATGCCCAATGACGTATTGTCCACCGCTCTGGTTGTAGAACACCCAATCCACCATTCCCGAACAATCCAGTCCGAAGGGCCGCACGGTGCCAGTGGTGGAGCTTCCCTCGGCTGTAACTTTCATCGGCATTCCCCAGCGGGAATCCCAGCCGATCACCAAAGATTTTCCGCCCCAAAAATAATGGACTCTGCCTAAGAGCTGATATGCTGTCAGCACAACTTCTCTGCGGGCCTCGCTGAGATCGGCGGGGAGGTTTTCCATGATCTTCGCTACCTCGTCGGGACTCAGCTCAATGTCCTGGTAGCTGCCGGTGAGCGCCGTGAATAGTTCCTGATACTCCGGCTGCATGAGTTCTTCCAGCAGCTTTCGCTGATCTGCGTTGAATCGGTACTCATCCGCCATCTGCAGGTGATCCTTTACCGTGACGGTGATGCGCAGGATGACGGTGTCACCCTCATCTTCACCGCCTGAGACAGTCTCGAGATGGTAGGAGATTGCGTTCATGTCCCAGAAGATTTCACGAAGGATCTCCATTTTTCCTTCGGTCAGCGTAGCGACCTCATCCGGCGAAGCGTTGTCCGTGGTGGTTCGCACAGCATAAACCGCCAGCACATCCCGCCAGTTGGAGATCATGGCGGCACTGCCGGCGTTGTCCATATCCAGTTCGTCATGCGGGTTCTCTGCCTTGATCTGCTCGATCCGGGCAGAGAACTCACTGTTCAGCATGCTGACAGCATCCGGCATGGTATAGCCGGTACCGCTGTTTTCTCCGGAGAAGAAAATGCCGAAGGGGGATGCGATCAGAAGGCCGATAAGGCAGATAACCAGCACCAGAGATACTACGGTGCTGCCGCCAGTCATCAGCACGGCGATCAGGCTCCGGGCGGCGGCAAGAATGGAGCGCAGCGCGCGGCCCGCCGCCTGCGCGGTTTTCTGCGTTGCGGTTTCTGCCGCTTTTGTCATCTGCTGCCGCTTGGCCATCTGCATGGCCGCTTCTCTGGCAGCGTGTGTTCCAGCCGCAGTCGCATGGACGGTGGAGGAGCGCACGGCCTGTTCGGCGGACAACACCGCAGATTTGCTGCCCTCACGCGCTTTTGGTGCGATCCCCGCAGCGTAATTTGGCGTTTTCGGTTCGGGGAGTTGGTGCTTCTTTGGCTGCTGGATGCCGCCGCGCTCTTTGATTCTGCCCCTGCTGGTTGGCTTGAAACCTTCCGTACGCAGCGAATCTCCACGCAGATCATCCTGGTGCCGGAACCGCCGCTCTGCCCGCCTGCGCTGCGCCTGCTGGCGGGACGCTTTGCGGCCCTGCTCTTGAATGAATGTCTGCTGGCCCTGCCGCTGCGACTCAGGCGCTGACGTTACAGCGGTCTCGCCCTGTGCGCTGATATAGGCATTCTTCGTCTTGACTGCCTGCTTCATAGCCGCCTGCCGTGCCTGCTCCCGCACTGGCGGTGAGGGCGCTCTTGCCCTCGCCGCGTCAGTCTCTCTGGTGCGGATGACAGGCGGCACGTCGCTGTTGGAGCTGGGGGCAGAGGCGTCACCCTGGGGTGACGCGCTCTGCTCCGTGTTTTTCTTCTTGCGCTGCTTCAGCAGTTCCTTTTCGGCGCGGTGCAGGCCGCTGGCGGCGGTGTCCTCAATGGCGTCGCCGCC
>Ga0129311_1001428_pt1 | contig 16938 bp, 15 predicted proteins | sample Go1ome_FD_94435 | JGI IMG/M metagenome (GOLD analysis project Ga0129311, IMG submission 94435) | Western lowland gorrila individual fecal microbial communities from Wisconsin, USA - Go1022B metagenome | ecosystem: Host-associated > Mammals > Digestive system > Large intestine > Fecal | place... | reverse complement strand
CCTGTTCCCATCCCGAACACAGAAGTTAAGCTCATGTGCGCTGACAATACTTGGCGGGTAACTGCCCGGGAAGATAAGTAACGCGAACACAAGCCTCAACCGAAAGGTTGGGGCTTTTCTTTTGCTGTTTTTTTGGAACTGTGCCCAAACGGAGTCAGGGAAGCATATAATACCCCCACCTGATTGAACAGGGAACGGCTATATTCTTCTCCGGCACATATTGCTACCGCTTCCATATCTCGTCAAAAACCCATTCTCACTGGAACTGGAGTCGTTGATCCCCTGACCGCAGCTTATGTGAATACCATCTCGATTAACAGGCAGGCCTATGACTTGGGCCTGCCGATTTTTTTGCGGCGGATGATTGGGCGCTTACCTTTTCACGCTTTCCCACATTGAGGTGTTTTCTTCATTGTATCATACCAAAGGGAAAGAGAAACCCTTGCCCGGCTTTAGAAATACTTATCCATTGAAATTTTAGCTGCCTTAACCATATCGGCAATGACCTTGGCTTCCTGTGCGGTGCAGCGTTCCAGCACGGCGGCAATTTCGTCAAGGGAAGTGCTGGTGGTGGCGATGGCGGGAGGATCCAACAGGTCATCGGTGCGGATTTCCAGAGCGGCGGCAATATCCACGAACACCGGCAGGCTTAACTTGGTATTGCCCGTTTCGATGTGGCTCATGTGGGTGGTGGAGATGCCGACCTTTTCCGCCAATTCCTCCTGGGACAGTCCATGTGCCTTACGGCTTTTGCGTATCTTCTGCCCGATTTTGTAGTAATCCATCGAAATCACCGCCTATATAGTGAAAATATACTTGAATTATATAGGCATTTTTGATATGATCACATAAACTGAGTAGGCTATTAACTGCCTATACAGTTTATTTAGTTTTATGAAGGAGGGGAGTGCAGTGAATCAAGACAGAGGCATGCGTCGGCGTGTCTGGTTTCTGTTGCAGCTGTTGCTGATCGTATCCTGGATGAGCAATCTGGCGCTGACAGATGCTTACGTCAGTGTCTATGCACTGTGTACTGTGGTGGCAGTTATCAGTGCTTATGATAACTGCCGAAACCGATCCTGCGCAAAGCAGGGAAGAAAGGCAGTGGCATTGCTGTCAGTTCTGTTTTCCCTGGCTGTCGTCCTGGCAAATTACCCTCTCTTTCAGGTAGTTCGGGATTCGAGTACCGTATCCGCCGGCACAAACAGATTTCTCAATTGCTATAATGCTGTTGCCACGTTCCTGGGCGGCATTGTAGTTGCATACCATACCCAAACAGCGATCCTTGTCCGCTATCCGAAAAAAGCCTTGTCAGATTGTGACAGGGATAAGCCAACGGTTGTGTTTTTCGGCCTCTTTTCTCTGTTCCTGACACAGTATCTTGTTTATTTGCTTTTTGTGGTATATCCGGGAAGTGTTACCAGTGATTCCGTGGGCCAGATTATTCAGACCTATACTGGCCAGTATATAAACAATCATCCGTATTGGCACACCCAGCTGATTCATTTGTGCATGTCGGCAGGGTATCGCCTGTTTGGCTCCGTAAACGCCGCAGCAGCAACCTACAGCTTTGTGCAGTCCTGCTTTATGGCGGCCTGCTTTGCTTATGCAGGGGTGACGCTATATCAGCGTGGTATCCCAAAGGTCTGGCTTTATGTGTCTATGGGAATGTATCTGATCCTGCCAAACCATTTTACCTACAGCTGTACCATGTGGAAGGATGTTCCCTTCAGTCTTTCAATCCTTTTGATGATCACGGCTATGATCCGCATCCTTGACCAGGTGGGAAAGAACCCACGCTTGAATTACGGAATGTTTTGCCTGGGCTTGATCGGCAGCTGCTTGATGCGGACAAACGGTTGGTTTGTGATTCTGGTAATGCTGGGAATCATCACGCCGTTTCTGTGGAAACACAACCGCAAAATGCTGTTTTCCGGAATTTCTTGTCTGATACTGACCTGGGTCATGCTCAATCCTCTGCTTTCAATGATGGGCGTACAAAAGACCAATATGCTGGAGGCGCTGTCGCTTCCCATTCAGCAGGTCTCCCGGGTGATCGTTGAGGGCGGAGAGTTGACGCAGGAACAGACCGAACTGCTGGATGCCGTTGTGGATCGCTCGGTGATCCCGACAGAATATGATCCCAACTGCTCGGATCAGATGAAAGATGCCATTCTCATCAAGAGCTATGATGGCATCCATGTGATCCGTGGGCACTGGCAGGAATATCTGAAGCTCTGGTTGAATCTTGAACATCGGTATCCCCGTCAGTATCTGGAGGCTTGGATCGAAGAGACCAAGGGATACTGGAATGCCGGATATGATTATTATATTTACGCAGAATATGTATCGGACAATGATTTCGGCATCTTTATGCCACGCCAAAGCAACCCGATCCACAACCTAGTGAAGGCATATTGTATGTTTACGAGAGAAAGCCGGCTCTTTGAACCACCTCAGAGTATTGGGCTGCATGTGTGGCTGACGATTTTCCTGTTCTCAATGACGCTTTCCGGAAAACGGAAGGAATGGCCGGTATACATTCCGCTGCTGGTGATTCTTGGGGGTTTGTGGCTGGGAACGCCGGTGTTTGCGGAATTCCGGTATGCGTATCCTGTATTTGCGGCCTTTCCGCTGCTGCTGCCCCTGGCGCTGCACCGGGAGCAGGAGCCTTCGGTGGGATGAGAGAAGCCGGCTTCGGCCGGTTTCTCTCAGAAATCCAAAAAAAGGGATTGCCAAATGGTTAAACTTATGCTATAATAAGCCAGTGTCCGAAGGTGGGCGCTCCACATGTTACATTGGGATGTCGCCAAGCGGTAAGGCACCAGACTTTGACTCTGGCATTCGTAGGTTCGAGTCCTGCCATCCCAGCCACTTTAAATCCCATATGGTTCGCTAGCTCAGTTGGTAGAGCAACGCCCTTTTAAGGCGTGGGTCCAGGGTTCGAGCCCCTGGCGAGCCACCAAAACAGCCGATGTCAGATCTGACGTCGGCTGTTTTGCATTCTATCAACATATCCGGCGGCATCAGCCGCAGAAACAGGAAGTGAAACCATGATCGCCAATTACCACACCCACACCTGGCGGTGCAGCCATGCCACCGGCACCGAGGAAGAATACGTTCAGGCGGCTCTGGATCGAAAGCTTGAGATCCTGGGCTTCTCTGATCACACACCCTACGGCTTCCCCCAGGGCTATGACTCCTGGTTCCGTATGAAGCAGGAGCAGCTGGCCGACTACTGTAATACCATCCGCACTCTGGAAAAAAACTACGCCGGACAGATCCGCTTGCCCCTTGGGGTGGAGATGGAGTATTACCCGGCCCTGTTTGATCAGGAAATCACTCTGCTTCGGGAAGCCGGGGTGGAGTATCTGCTGCTGGGACAGCATTTTGTGGACAATGAAGTCAATGCCAGCTATAGCGGCCACCCCACGGGGGATGTGGAGGTGCTGAACAAATATGTATCCCAGGCGCGGGACGGGATGCAGACGGGACTCTTTACCTACCTGGCCCACCCGGATCTGATTAACTTTCAGGGAGATCCCGGGATCTATCGGCAGGCCATGCTGGGGCTGTGCCGGGAGGCAAAGGGATGCGGAATGCCTCTGGAACTGAACATGCTGGGCAAGGCCAGCGGCCGTCACTATCCCAATGATGTTTTTTGGGAACTGGCGGCAGAGGAGGGCTGCGATGTGATCCTGGGCTGCGATGCCCACAGCCCGGAACAGCTTCGGAACCGGCAGACCGAGGAGGAACTTTGCCGGATGGTGAAGGATTACGGCCTGAATCTTTTGCAGACAGTGCCCCTTCGTTCCATCGGATAAATACCATTGTTTTTCATTGGTGGATTTTTCCCGAATTTATCACGATAACCAAAATCAGCTTTTGTTTTATCAGAAATTCGTATTTTACATTTTCTCCTTTTTATGATAAAAAAGTGTCGTTGCATAGAAAGATGCATAATATGCGCAATATTGGATCTTAGAAAGATAAAAAGGAGAACACTATGAACGCAAAAAAGATTCTTGCAATGATTCTTGCACTGTGCCTGATGCTGATGGCCACCGCTTGTGGTTCCACCACCCCTCAGAGCCAGATCAAGGGCGACCTGAACAACAACGGCCAGATCGAAGTGGGCCAGGAGGGTGTTGATGTGGAAGTCAACCTGTCCGATGTCCACATGGATGCTGCCGAGGCTTTCGCTGCCGGTCACTGGGAAGCTCTGTTCACCCCTGTTCAGATCGAGGGCCGTGCCCTGGATATGCTGAACTTCGACCTGACCCCCACCGCTGAGGAGAAGGCCGCTATGGAGAAGGAGCCTGCTTACGGCAAGCCTGTTGTGTACATGATGTCCGACGGCTGCACCTCCGGCCCCACCGTTGCCGATGACCTGAAGTACTATACCGAAGCCGGCCTGACCGCTGACGGCCTGAAGGGCATGAGTGTTGTGGAAGCGCTGGGCACCGGCAAGGCTACCGTTGCTGTCAACCACATTGCCACCATGCTGGTTCCCATCACCAACGGTGTGGACATGACCTTCGTGGGCGGCGCACACATCGGCTGCAAGACCCTGTACGTCCTGAACGATTCTCAGTACAAGACCACCGAAGATCTGAAGGGCACCAACATCTCCGTCCCCAACGGCATCGGCAACGCTGACTACAACATCACCTGTATGATGCTGGATGCCGACGGCATCAACCCCCAGACCGACGTGACCCTGATGCAGGTCACCGCAGATGCCTGTGTCAGCGCCATGGAGAGAGGCGAGATCTCCGCCTGCCTGCTCAGCGACTCCTTTGCCTACGCCATGGTCAAGGACGGAAAGCTGCGGGCCATCCGCTCCCTGCTGGATGAGGATTTTGCACACAACAACTGCTGTGTCATCGCCATGAACCGCACCTATGTGGAGCAGAACCCTGTCCATGCCAAGAAGATCATCCAGGCTGTCCAGAAGGCACACTCCTTCATGCGTGAGAACACCGCCGAGGCTACCCAGTACCTGCTGGATCGGGGCTGGAACGCCGGTGACTTTGACATGAACGTGATGCTCAATGGCTCCATGCAGTTCGGCACCACCGATGCCTTCACCCAGGCTTCCCTGAAGCAGATCGTTGACAACTACCTGCGGCTGGGCCTGATCCAGAGCATGAGCAATGCCGACGAGATTATGGCTCTGGCCTGGCATCCTGTTCTGAACTAAGAAGCACCTCTTTCCAATATCCGCCCCCCGACCGATTGGCCGGGGGGTTATTTATACAAAGTTAAAATAAATATACGTCATATCATCAGAAAACCGTATTTCACATTTTCCGTGTTTTGTGGTAAAAAGTATGTCGTAACAATACGCCGTAACGGGACATTGGATGGAAAAGGCTCCATACGGCGAAAGAAATAACAGGAGGGAGATCCATGTCTTCTAACACCCCCGAAACCACGCCTGTCCAGAATCTGACCAGACAGCAGCTTCTGGATCTGGAACGGAAAAAGAAAACAAAAGCCCAGCTCTGGCTGGATATGCTGATTTACCTGCTGCCCTTTGTGGGCGGCATCATCGCCGTACTGGAGTATACCCAGGTGCCGGATAACAGCCTGAACCGGAATCCCTGGGCTTACCTGGCTTTCCTGTACATCCTCATCGGTGCCTATGCAGTTTACTGCGTGGTGTCCCTGGTGTTCCTGAAGCGGGGCAACCGGGATGTGATCGACAAGCAGCGCTACCGTGCGCCGCTGTTCACCGCTCTGTTCCTGCTGCTGGCGGTGTATGACTACATGACCCTGAAAACCGGTATTCTGACCCAGCCCTTCGTTCCCTGCCTGAACTTTGTGATCAACGCCTTCTGGAAGGATCGGGCCATTATCGGCGAATCCACCCTGGCCACCCTGCGGCTGCTGTTTTTGGGCTATTTTGCCGGTGTGGCCCTGGGCCTGGTCACCGGTATCACCTGTGGCTACTCCGAAAGATGCCGCTACTGGGTGGATCCTATCATCAAGTTCCTGGGCCCCATCCCCACCTCTACCTGGATCCCCATTATGATGGTGGTTGCCAGCTCTCTGTTTGGCGGCGCCGTGTTCATCATCGGTCTGGGCTCCTGGTTTGCCGTTACCGTGGCCTCCATGACCGGCATTTCCAATGTGGACAAGGATTACTTTGAAGCTGCCAGAACCCTGGGTGCTTCCAGCCGTCAGCTGGTGTTCCGGGTGGCCATTCCCCATGCCATGCCCTCTATCTTCCAGGGCTGCACCCAGGCCATGAGCAGCTCCTGCACCGCCATCATGATCGCAGAAATGCTGGGCGTGAAGTCCGGTCTGGGCTGGTATATGAACTGGTCCAAGTCCTGGGCCGCCTATGACAGCATGTTTGCAGCCCTGTTCGTCATCTGCATCATCTTCACTGTCGTTACCAAAACCCTGGAAGCCATTAAGCGCCGTGTGCTGCGCTGGCAGATTGGAGTGAACGCATAATGGAAAAAACCATTCTCAAGCTGGATAACGTATCCAAGAGCTTTGCAAAGATCGAGACGGATGAGGTCACCCACGCCCTGTCCAGCGTGACCACCACTATGGAAAGCGGCGAGTTCATCTCCATGGTCGGCCCCTCCGGTTGCGGCAAGTCTACCATCCTGCGTCTGGTGGCCGGTCTGATCCAGCCCACCACCGGTGAGCTGACCCTCAACGGCAAGCCCATCACCGGTCCCGGCCCTGACCGGGGCATGATGTTCCAGAAGGCCACCCTGTTCCCCTGGCTGACGGTGTATGATAACATCGCCTTCTCCCTGAAGATGCAGGGCAAGCTCAAGGGCAACGAGGAAAAGGTGGAGGAAATGATCAAGACCATCGGCCTGGAGGATTTCCGCACCGACTACCCCGGCCAGCTGTCCGGCGGTATGGCCCAGCGTGTGGCCCTGGTTCGCTCTCTGATCAACGAGCCCCCTGTTCTGCTGCTGGACGAGCCTCTGGGCGCGCTGGATGCGTTCACCCGTATGAATATGCAGGATGAGATCCTGCGGATCTGGCAGAAGAAGCAGCAGCTGGCCATTATGGTCACCCACGATGTGGACGAAGCCATCTACATGGGCACCCGTGTTCTGGTGATGGATGCCCACCCCGGCCGGATCATTGCCGACCTGAAGATCGACCAGCCCTATCCCCGGGATCGTTCCTCCAAGGAATTCGTGGAATACCGCAATGACATCCTGAATAAGCTCCACTTCGCCGGAGCAAACGCTGCAAAATAATCCTGTATCACCTACAGCAACGCTGTATCTGAAATAAAAAATAAAAAATGAATAGGAGAACACCACCAATGAATCTGAAAAGAATCGGTTCTGCTGCTCTGGCTCTGGTGCTGACCATGTCCATGGCAGCCTGCGCCAAGTAGGACACAAACCCCACCTCCTCCAAGACGGACGACAAGCTGACCGACTACATGGCAGCTGACAGCCAGATCAAGACCGGCATCGACGGTCAGGAAGTGGAAGTCAACGTCTCTGACGTCCACATGGATTCCTTTGAGGCCTCTACCTCCGGCAAGTGGGAAGCCATGTTCACCCCTGTGGACGTGGAAGGCCGTGCCATCGACATGGCGAACTTTGACCTGACCCCCACCGCTGAGGAGAAGGCCGCCATGGAGAAGGAGCCTGCCTACGGCAAGCCCGTCAACTACTACATGTCCGACGGCTGCACCTCCGGCCCCACCGTGGCTGCAAACCTGGGCTACTTTAAGGAAGCCGGTCTGGAGTCCGAGGGCTTCAAGGGTACTTCCTACACCGAAGCTCTGGGTACCGCGCAGGCTACCGTGGCTGTGGGTCACATTGCCACCATGCTGGTGCCTGTCACCAACGGCGTGGAGCTGACCTTCGTCGGCGGCGCTCACATCGGCTGCAAGTCCCTGTACGTTCTGGCTGACTCCCAGTACAACACCACCGAGGATCTGAAGGGCACCAGCGTTTCCGTCCCCGCCGGTATCGGCGCTTCCGACTACAACATCGTCTGCATGATGCTGGAAGCTGACGGCATCGACCCCCAGAAGGATCTGGAGCTGATCCAGGTCACCACCGATGCCTGTGTCAACGCCATGGAAAACGGCGAGATCTCCGCCTGCTTGCTGTCTGATACCTTCGCTTACGCCATGGTCAAGGACGGCAAGCTGAAGTGTGTCCGCTCCCTGCTGGACAACGACTTCTCCAACAAGTGCTGCTGCGTCATCGCCATGAACCGTGCTTACGTCCAGCAGAACCCTGTCCATGCCAAGAAGATCGTTCAGGCTGTCCAGAAGGCCCACTCCTGGATGCGTGAGAACCCCGCTGAAGCCACCGATTTCCTGATGGAGAACGGCTGGAACAAGGGCGACCGGGACATGAACATCATGCTGAACAACGCTTTGCAGTTTGGCAACGGCCAGCAGTTCACTGAGGACAGCATCAGAAGCATTGCCGAGAGCTACCTGCGCCTGGGCCTGATCACCAAGATGGACAACATCGACGAGATCATGAACCTGGCCTGGACTCCCGTCCTGGACTAATTCCAAAACCTCTTATAGCAGAAAAACGCCGGAGACCCGCGAGGATCTCCGGCGTTTTTTGACAAAAGGGGGCAGCTTTTTACGGCTGCCCCGGGGGATTAGAAAATACGGTACTGCTCGTCCTGAAGGGCTACGGTGGTGCTGTAGTAGGCGGCCATGGCATCCTCCAGAGCCAGGGCATCGGCCACAGCGCCGGTTTCGTAGCAGGAGTGCATTGCCAGCTGGGGCAGGCCGATATCCACGGTGGGGATGCTCACATGGGCCTGGGAGATATTGCCCAGGGTGGAGCCGCCGGGCAGATCCGCCCGGTTGCAGTAGGTCTGGGTGGGCACCCCAGCCTTGGCGCAGACCTTGCGGAACAGGGCGGCTCCCAGACCGTCGGTGCAGTAGCGCAGGGTGGCATTGAACTTGATGACCACACCTTCCCCCAGCACCGGGGCATTGGTGGGATCGGACAGCTCGGGGTGGTTGGGGTGCAGGGCGTGGCCGTTGTCGGCAGAGACCATAAAGGACTGGGCCAACATCTGCCGCAGATCCCAGCCCCGGTTCTGGCAGATCCGGGTGAGGGTGTCGATCAGCATGGTGGAAGCCGCACCCTGAACGGAGCCGGAGCCGACTTCCTCGCTGTCAAAGATGCACAGCACCGGTACACTGCCGCTTTCCTGGGCATTCAGGAAGCCCTGGGTGCAGCCCCAGGCGCACTCCAGATCATCCAGGGCAGCACTGGACAGATATTCGTTGTCCATGCCCCAGATGCGGGTGTTGTCCCGGACGTAGAGGTACAGGTCGTGTCCCAGCACCTTGGCACCGGCGGCCTGCTCCAGCAGTTCCTGGAAGCGGCCCTTGCCCTCCTTGCCGCCAAACAGGGGCAGCATATCCACGGCGGGGTTCCACTTGTAGCCGTCGTTGATATTGCGGTTCATGTGAATGGCCACGTTGGGTATCAGCAGCAGATCCCGGTCGATATCCACCAGACGGCTTTCCAGTCCGGAGTCGGTTTCCACCATGACCCGTCCGGCTACGGACAGGGGACGATCCATCCAGGTGGAGAGAATCTGTCCGCCGTAGCGCTCCACGGCCAGGCGGGTGTAGGCCCCTACCAGCTCGGGGTTCTCCTTGACCTTAAAGCAGGGCCGGTCGGAGTGGGCGGCGCTGAGCAGGAAGCCGCCGGTGACGGTTTTGGGGATCCGGAAGGCCATGATCGCCGTGCCGCCCCGGAGGAAATAGTATTTTCCCCCTTCTTCCAGTGCCCAGTCCCGGCACTCGGAAAGGCGGGTGTACCCGGCCTGCTTCAGCTGGGCTTCCAGATAGGAAACGGCGTGGTAGTTGCTGTGTGCAACGTCCAGGAAGGAACGCAGTCCCTGAATTCTTGTATCCATTGCAGTTTGCTCCTTTGTTGTTTTCCTTATTTTACACCCTGAACCACCGCTTCGTCAACCGGTGGGGAAAAAGAAATCGACATATAATAAAAATAAGGTGAAATATTTTATAAAAAGGGGATTTTTGTCGAAAAGCGGCGGTTCCTGACGAACGATTATTCCGGATCCATCTTGCAAACTCTGGCGCATTATGCTATGATTTGTATGTCGCAGGCGGTGCCATCCGCCGCATAGAGGGGAGTAATCTACATTGACAGGAGAGGAATGTATGGAACACGCAACAACGGTATTGATCGCCGACGGAGCGGAGGAGTTTTGCAGCAGCCTGACTGCCGCATTGCAGCGCGCCGGCGGATTTCAGATCGTGGGCACGGCCACAGACGGGGAACAGGCGATTCGCAGTGTCCAGCAGCTAAAGCCGGATATCCTGGTGCTGGATCTGATGCTCAGCAAGCAGGACGGGATCAGCGTGCTGAAAAGCATGGCAGCCATGGAGCACCGGCCGGTCACCCTGGCAACGTCCTGTTTTGTATCGGAATATGTTTCTGCCGCCGTGGGGAACCTGGGGGTTCGGTATCTGATGCTGAAGCCCTGTGACATGAGCGCACTGGTGGAGCGGCTGGAGGAGATCCGGGGTGGGGAGAGCCTCCGGAATTCTGCCCGCCGCCCCATGGATAAAAACAGCATTGAGACCATGGTCACGGGGATCATCCACGAGATCGGTGTCCCGGCCCACATCAAGGGCTACCAGTACCTCCGGGAGGCCATTATCATCGCGGTAAACGACATGGACGTAATCAACGCCATCACCAAGGTACTCTATCCCCAGGTGGCGAAAACCTTCGGCACCACCCCCAGCCGGGTGGAGCGGGCCATTCGCCACGCTATCGAGGTAGCCTGGGACAGAGGCGACCTGGACACCCTGCAGCGGTTCTTCGGCTACACCGTGTCAAACACCAAGGGAAAGCCCACCAACAGTGAGTTCATCGCATTGATTGCCGACAAATTGCAGTTGCAGCTAAAGGGGCAGCAGGTGATGAATTTCTAGGGAGAAACGGAAAGTTCTTGGATTTTCCGGCTGGCGGGTATCCTTCCAGGCAATCTGCATTTTCCGTACAAAACAAACACTCCTGGTTCATTGGGTGATTTACAGCCCAATAAACAGGAGTGTTTTTGTTGTGGGAAGTTGGGGAATTGGAGGATGCCTGCAATGTCAAAAAGATAGTATGCTGTTCTGCAATAGTATATATACTCCCGTTTTCGGATACGATTCCGAAAACGGGAGTGTTTTATGGCAACACCGCATAATTTGACAAGAAGACTCAGCCAGGATTTTTACCTCAATTCAAAGTTTGAAAAATGGAGGAATACTGTATGTACCCGCAAAGGGTATGCCGCATCCGTAAGCCAGCTTGCGCTGGCAACGGCTGCGCTATATTTCCCATTTTTCAAACTGAAGAAGTGGGGCAAAAAGACGGCTGAGGCTCGCAGGCACAATTGTGCGGTGCTGTCTTATAACCTTTATCCGGCAAAGCTCAGGAAATTGTCTCTGCGTGCCATGGCGGTGCGGCATTTGGGGCAGAGGTAGGTTTGCTGGAGCAGGCCGGGGGCGGCGCCTTGGCCTTCGCCGCAGCGGGTGCAGGCGGGGATCCGGGTGATCTTCTTTTCGTAGATCCAGTAGTACTGCCCGGCTTCGCTGATGCTGCCCCGGGTGTGGCAGTCCTGGACGTGGGCGGGAATTCGTTTGTAGTTGATCAGGTTGGAGTCCCGCACCACATATTTTCCGTCATCGGTCAGGCCGATCATGGCCAGATAGTGGCCGCCCCGGGTCCAGTAGCCCACATATTGCAGGGAGACGACCACCTGACCGTTTCTCAGGGCGTTGTCGATCTCCTCCCAGCTGTAGGTGCGCTTTTGCAGATAGAAGCCCATTTCGGCGGGGGTGTCGTCAAACATCACGATCTCCGAGCCCCGCTCGCCGCAGTAGTAGCCGTACCGGGCGGCCAGTTCCACGGGAGTCAGCTCCTCGTCGGCAAGATAGGTGGCAATCATGGCAAGGGTGGTGATGCCGCAGCCGTGGGTTTTCAGCAGATAATTGCCGTAGGGGGCATCGGGGTAGTCCTGCTGGATGTACAGCTGCATATCGGGGTAGCGCTCATGGGCAACATCGGGGTAGAGGAAATCCGATTCCATCACGCTGCTGCCCTGGAAGGGAAGCAGGGAAATGGCGGAATAGTCCACGGTCATGGGGTATTTCGCCATTGCATCGGTGACGATCTTCCGGGAAAGCTCCTGGATCAGACCTTCCTGCGCCGGGGCGTACCAGCCCTCGTTGGCCCGGGAGAAAAAGACGATGTCGTAGCCGCAGGCGGTACGCAGAATCTCATAGTCGCCGTGCTGCCGGGCTTCGTCAAAGCACCAGGCATCCAGCTCCGGGGTCAGCTGCCCCTGCTTCACAGCCACATAGCTGCCGCCGTTGATCTGGGAGCCGGGATCCTGGGAGCGATCCTTGGCCACCTCGGCAAACCGGGTCTCCGGCACATCGGCCTGGGTGAACTGGGCGTACCGGGTGCGGCTGACAGCCTTTTTCCAGGTGTCCACCACGGAACCTGCGGTGATCCGGGCCCGATCCCAGGCATCCTCAGAGGCCGTCACCGTGCCGTCAGGGGCAATTTCTGCGCCATCGGGTACCAGGAGAATGTGACGGATATTTACGGTCTTTTCCCCGGGAGTGACCTGAGAGGCGTGGGTCTGGTACCAGGCTTCAATTTCCTCGTCTCCGGTTTCCAGGTAGTAGCTCAGCTCGGTAAAATACATATAGGCCCGGTTGGCAAGCTGGGCGGCATCCAGAAGATCCCCCTCGGAGCCGCCCAGGGCGGCGGCCATGGCAGAAAGGGAGTCATAGCCCTTTTCTTTGGCAAGGGCATTCAGGGTGTCAGGCAGGCTGTCCAGATATTCCTGGTGGAGCCGGTTGGGGCGGAAGCTGTCACTCCAGGCGTACAGGTATTGGGTGGCGGGCATACCGGTCATCAGTTCCTTCCGCTTGGCAAGGTCGGGCTTGTATTCCGGCTCGGTGGGGGTGCCCTCATCCTGGCCCAGCTGCGCCAAAGCCTGGTGGCTGTGCCAGGTGTTCAGGGCCTGCTGTAGAAGATACTGCTGCCAGCTGTTCACATTGGCATCCAGAGGGCAGGGCTGGGTGTCCAGACCCTGGGAAAAGTCCGGCTCCAGATCCCGGTATTCCTGATTGAATTTGGCTGCGGCCAGCTGGTAGTAGATTTGCAGCTGTCCGGCGGTCAGCTTGCTGCTGCCCATGGTGGCAACCACGGTGTCGGCTGCCGGGGCCTCGGCGGTGTAGCTGCCCTTACAGGTCACATCCTTGGGGTTTCCGTCTGCCGGAACAGTGGGCGCAGGCTGGGTGGCGGCGGTGGAGGCATCGGGGGCATCCGGGCCCTGGGGGCGACCGCAGCCGGTCAGAGACAGGGCCAGTGTCAGAACAAGGGTCAGGGCGATAACAGATTTGCAGCGCATAGGCAGTCATCCTTTTTTCACGATTTTCTATACTTTACCACGGTTTTGCTCCTTTTGCAAGGGCGGAGAAAGATGGCAGGATTTTCCTTGCTTTTCTGCCGGGGATAGGGTATAATTTAAGACAGAATCTTTTATACCAAGGAGGTACCACCATGGAAAATGAAGAAATGATCCCCGAAGAGGAAGTCAGCATCCTCACTCTCACCGACGAAAACGGCGAGGACGTGGAATTTGAATACCTGGACTGCATCGAATATCAGGACAAGGAATACCTGATTCTGCTGCCTGCCGCAGACGACGAAGCAGAAATCGTCATTCTGGAAGTCGAGCCTGTGGACGAAGAAAACGAGAACTACCTGGCCGTCACCGATGAGGCCGTTCTGGATGCCGTTTACGGTATCTTCAAGGAAAAGTTCCAGGACGTTCTGGAATTCGAGGACTAGGGAAACTCTGAAGAAATCGCCTACGGCTGAGCAGCGGATCTTTTGCTCCCATGCAGCGGTTCGAAAAGCAGGAAATACACAAAGTATTCCTCTGCTTTCCAAACCTTGCCTGGAAACAAAATCTCTCGCTGTCAGCTCTTGCCGATTTCATCAGAGCTTCCCCCAAAAGTGCTGAAAACCGGGCTGCTGCAATTTGCGGCAGCCTCTTTTTTGAATCGGAAGGGGAATTATTATGGAAGAACAATTCCTGCGCACGGCCATGCTTCTGGGACAGGAGGCGGTGCAGCGGCTGCAAAAGGCCCGGGTGGCGGTGTTCGGCCTGGGCGGCGTGGGGGGCTATGTGGTGGAGGCCCTGGCCCGGGGCGGCGTAGGTCAGCTGGATCTCGTTGACAGCGACACCATCGGCCTGTCCAACCTGAACCGCCAGCTCCTGGCCACCCGCTCCACCCTGGGAATGGCCAAGGTCGAGGCGGGGCGGCAGCGGGTGCTGGACATCAACCCGGATTGCATCGTCCGGACTTACCCTGTGTTCTACACCCCGGAGACGGCAGATTCCTTTGATTTCCGGGACTACGACTATATTGTGGATGCCATCGACACGGTGACCGGGAAGCTGGCACTGGTGGAGCGGGCGGCGGCGGCAGGAACCCCCATCATCTGCTGCATGGGCACCGGCAACAAGCTGGATCCCTCGGCCTTCCGGGTGGAGGATATCTCCAAAACCTCCATGTGCCCGCTGGCCCGGGTGATGCGCCGGGAGCTGGGCAAGCGGGGGATCCGCCATCTGAAGGTGGTCTACTCCCAGGAGGAAGCCCTGACCCCCACCGGCTGGGAGGAGGAAGCGGCGGCACTGGGCAAACGCCAGATCCCCGGCAGCGTTTCCTTTGTCCCCGGCGCGGCGGGGCTGATTCTTGCCGGTCAGGTGATCCGGGACATTGCCGGGGGAGAAAAAGACGGCCTGCAAGCATAACATAAGGCAACACCGCATAATTGCGTCTGCGGACAGCAACGGATCTTTTGCCCCAATATCGCAGTTTGAAAAACTTGAAATACACAAAGTATTCCTGCGGTTTTCAAACTTTATCTTGGAACAAAATCTCTCGCTGCTGTCTCTTGCCGAATTATGCGGTGCTGCCATAAAAAAGCGGGCGCACTGCAAATTGCGGTGCGCCCGTTTTGGCGGTTTTGGGTTATTGCTTCGGCATATAGACGTTGATATCCACATCTCCCTGAATGCCGGGGACCCGGCCGGAGCTGGTGTACTGCCACATTTCCACATGGTAGGGATAGGTCATCCGATCCTGGTACAGGGCCAGCCAGAAGGGGTAGTCCTCCAGCTCGTTCAGATACAACAGGGTGTTGCTCTGGTGCCAGTTGAAGTACACCATGGGGGTGTAGCCCTTCTGGGTCATGGTCTGGCAGAAGTATTCCTGTAGGGCCGTCAGCGTCCGGGCATCCATCAGGGCCGTCCGGGCGGTGGGGCTGGGGATCTCCCAGTCCAGAACGATGGGCATTTGCAGCTCATACTTTCCCAGGATCTTCAGCATGAAGTCGATCTCCTCATCCACCTCCTGAATGGTCAGAGCCTGGGAGAAGAAGTAGGCACCGATGGGCATTTCTGCCTTCTTGGTGTTTTCCAGATTCTGCTGGATGTACTTATCCTCCACCAGCTTGCCGGATTCGTAGCCCCGGTAGCCCAGGCGGAGCATGGCAAAGCGGATGCCGGAGTTTTTTACCCGAGGCCAGTCAATGTCCCCCTGGAAGGCGGATACGTCAATGCCGGGGTAGCTGTCCTGCCGCAGGCAGTAGAGATAGTTGTTTTTGTTGTACTGGAAATCCCACCGGCCGTAGGGGTTTGCCTCCGGCTCTATGATGGGTTCAATGGTGGGCAGAGGTTCTTCCTCACCGTTCTGCTGCTCCCGGTAGGGAAGCTCCGGGTCTTCTTCAAAGGCGGGGGCGGTCTGGATGGGAGCCGGGGAAGGATCCTGATCTGTATCCCGGATATAGGGCAGACACAGTACCACCGTCAGGGCCAGGATCACGGCAGACACCAGGGCAATGATGCCCATAATGGCTTCCGGGCGAAGGCGGCGGGGGGCGGTGAACCGGGGCAGCTCCTCAGGCTCTGCATCCTCTGACGCCTCTGTTACTTCCAGCTCTTCCAGTTCCTCCAATTCGTCCGTTTCTTCGGGCTTTTCAGGGGTATTCAGCCCGCTGGAGGGCTCTTCGGGGATGATATCGGTGATTTCCACGGTATCCCCTCCTTTCGACAGATCTTTCGGTTCAGTATATCACATTTTCTTCCGTTCGCCAAGAGGGAACACCGGGAAATCCGGGGTTAAATAATTCTTAAACAATCCGTAAACAATCAGGCGGGCTAGTTGAAATCCCGTATTTTTGCAATATAATAGGGTAAAAAGCATTGGGACACAGGGAAAAAACGCCGGTGTTGCCCACACAAGAAGGTGATTTTTTATATGACTGGATTTAATGGATGGTTTCGCCAATTCTCGGCAAAGGCTGCCGGCGGATATCGCAATTTTATGGCAGGCCGGTACGGTACGGATCGGCTGAATATGGTGGTGCTGTGCACCGGATTGGTGGCCAGCCTGCTTTCCATGATGATCTCGGCCCGACCCCTTAACCTGATCTTCTGGGTCATCAGCTATGGCCTGATGATCTGGGCCATTTGCCGCAGTCTTTCCCGGAATATCTATGCCCGCTATCAGGAAAACCGGCGTTTCTTGCAGATCTGTGAGCGGCTCAAGGATCGCCAGAATCGGTACTTTGACTGCCCCAAGTGCCACCAGACCGTTCGTGTCCCCCGGGGCAAGGGCAAGATTTCCATCACCTGCCCCCGGTGCAAGGAGAAGTTCATCCGGAAAACTTAGGGTTTGTATAGCGCTTGCTGAAACGACAAAAAATCGTGCGCCTGCATCTGCCCAGCAGCGGTTTTTTCTTTTCTGCCGCTGGGCAGATGTTTTTTCTTTAGATACATGATAAGAGGAATTTTTGAAGATTCCATAAAGATTTGAAAAATGGACGGACATAAAAGACGTCCATT
>Ga0129311_1001425_pt1 | contig 16993 bp, 16 predicted proteins | sample Go1ome_FD_94435 | JGI IMG/M metagenome (GOLD analysis project Ga0129311, IMG submission 94435) | Western lowland gorrila individual fecal microbial communities from Wisconsin, USA - Go1022B metagenome | ecosystem: Host-associated > Mammals > Digestive system > Large intestine > Fecal | place... | reverse complement strand
TGCAGCGGAACAGAGGTAGCTTACGGACAGGCAGCGGGAGCTGATCTTACTATCAATGGCTTTGTTGCAACATATGGTAACTGGATATCAATATTTACGGCTGTGGCTCTGTGCTGTTTTGCATTTTCAACCATACTTGGATGGGGACTTTACGGCTCTAGGTGTGTTGGATTCCTGTTTGGAAGCAGGCTTATCAAGCCGTTCATGGTTGTGTATGCGTTTGTAGCCGTTATCGGTGCAACTATGGATCTTGGTCTGTTGTGGGATATAGCAGATACGTTCAACGGACTTATGATAATACCTAACCTTATTGCGGTATTCATGCTTTCCGGAACTGTAGTTAAGCTGACATGCGAATATTTTCAGGATGCGGCTGAAAAATTTAATACAGATGTGAGCAGACTGTAGAGATGAAACTATCGTGATTTTTATTAGTACCTGTTCCATACCAGGTGTGAAAGGAGAACATATATGGAGGAAATATCAGGTGAGATATCGAGCAAATATGCAATACTTATAGATTCAGAGAATGTATCAGCAAAATATATCGAAAGTATATTTGATGAACTTTCAAGAATGGGATCAATAACAGTGAGAAAGATATATGGGGATTGGTCAAGAAATACGAACGGATGGGACAAGGATTGCCTGTTATCATATTCGATACAGCCGGTCCAGCAGTTTTCATATACTACAGGCAAGAATTCAACAGATTCGGCAATGATAATTGATGCTATGGATCTGCTGTATACGAGTAATATTGATGGTTTTTGTCTTGTTACAAGTGACAGCGACTTTACAAGACTTGCATCAAGACTCAGAGAAGCTGGAAAACAGGTTATTGGAATGGGAGAAAGAAAGACGCCCAAAGCGTTTGTGAGTGCATGTACAAGTTTTAAGATACTTGATTCTCTTGTGACTGAGGATCTTAACAGAATATCGTCCAAGTCAGGAACACAGGATAACACAGTATCTGATGAATCAAGTATTACAAGTATAAGAGACATAAAAAAGACTGTGTATAATATAATAGATGAGAATGATGACAAAGATAAAAAGACTCATATGGGTGAGATCGGCAGCAGACTCGTAAATAAATATCCGGATTTCGATGTCAGAAACTACGGATATTCCAAGTTGTCGACTTTTCTGAGCGAGGAGTTTGATGATCTGGACATTGACAGCGGCAGACAGAAATTCGTATCCATAAAAAATCATATGGATCCGAAGAGTGCAGTCAAGGTGAAGATAATCAAGTTAATAAATGAAAGCTCTGAGACAATGTATAATATGGGTAAGCTCAATACTGACCTGAAGAGCGTAATTCCAGGCTTTAGTATCAAGAAATATGGTTATAGTAAATTTTCCAGTTTTTTGAAGAGTTTTGGGTGTTTTGAAGTTGTCGGAGATAAGGTTACAATAACAAATTAAATTACATATATACAGAATGCAAATTTTGGAAAAAATCACAAAATATATGTTGCTTTTTGTTGAAAATCAATAAGAATAGTGATAAATTGAAAATGTGGGTTTTAAGTACAGAAAACCTGCATATGGGGGAATTGTGTACGCGAATTTTAAGGAGAGGCGTTTATGATACTTATTGATACTCAGAAAGAGGAGTTTAGCAAATTAAAGGACATACGTGTATTTGGTAGGATCAGTCATGACAACAGGTTTAATAAAAATCTGCTTGTTATAGGTCTTGGTGGATTGGGAAGCAGAACAGTGTGCTCACTTAAAGGCATGCTTATGAATGATATAACGCCAGATGACAATATCAATTTCCTTATGTTAGATTCTGATATTGCAGAGATGGAATCCACTATTGAGAGCAGCAAGGACGGGGTTGGTTTTAATGCCCTTGAGGTTATCAGTATATACAGACCTGATATAGAGAATGTTCTGGAAAATGGTATTCAGAATAATCCGATACATAAGAATCTTGCAAACTGGATGGATCCGGAATTCCCGGCAATCACTATAGGTCGGGATGGAGCAAAGGGAAACAGACAGATAGGAAGACTTATGTTTTCCAATGCATATACGGATGTAAGGATGCTTTTGTTTGATAAGCTTCAGGATGTATATGACAAAACAGATGAGGGAACTGTAGATGTCATACTCGTTACAGGTGTTGCTGGAGGAACAGGAAGTGGAATTCTTTCAGATGTTGCGTATAATATCAGGGCATATGGAAAGGCTAAGAAGTGGAATAATCTGCGTATAGGCGGATGCCTTATGATGCCGGATGTGCTGTTTGGACACAAAGCAATATACGATGACACAGAACTGGTATCCAGGCTTAATGCCAATGGATGTGCAACCTTGAAGGAAGTTGATTATTATATGAAACTTTCGGAAAAGGATGACAATTATACATTCATCAGCAAGGACAATAAGATGGTAATCAGGGAGAATCTTTTTGATGCATGTATGCTTGTGTCGGGACGTAAGGATAAGCAGGGATATGTACCGGAAGGCTTTATTACACAGGATACGGCCAGCTTTCTATACAGACTTGCAAGTAATAAATTTATTGGCAACAACGATGTTGACAATGACAGAAAACTGCTCAGAGACGTCTTCTTTGAGAATGAAAATCATTCAATCACCAGTTGGAAGATGGAGCACAGTGATAGCTGCATAAAATCCGCAAATTGTTATTATAAAGTTGTGAGTGAAGCAGATTACCATATTCCGATCAGAGAGATAGAGAATATGTGCGAAAATGATCTGTTTTCACAGGCCTACAAGGGACTGTACAGGTCACCTTTTAAGGAGGGAGATGCCGAGAATGATATAAAGTCGGTATTGGCTGAACTCACAGAATTTCTTAAGGAAGAACCTGGTGAGGATATAAAACTCGGTGTAAATGGCCTGATACAATATGGACAGATAGAGAAGCCTACATACAAGATGATCAAGAAGAACACAGATGGTGTAAGGGAGAGTTTTGCAAAGAAGATGGAGACATTTGAAAAAGAGCTTCCTGTGATCATCAAATCCATGAAGAACAAGTTGTGGAGCAGTCTTGATGATGTCATTGTAAAATATATGAAATCATATGGTCCATATGGCGCCATTGATGTGATAGGCGCACCAAGTGCAGGTGTTACAGATTCAACCAAAGGTATGATGGCGGAGATAAAACGCCTGGAGAACGCACTCAAGGATTATACTCCATCTGGGGAATATACAAGAATAATAGACTCTATCAAGGCTATTGTTGCGAAGAGATTTTTTACATTCCCGTCGGCGAAGAGGGAGACTGAGAATGGATATTTTGATGCCTGTATAAAGGAGGCTCTGGCCGCAGAAAGGACCAAACTCATTGATGAGATAGATGCGCAGGATCTGTTTGGAGATACACTCAGGTGGCTTCAGCAGAGAGCAGAGAGACTGGATGAGATATATTCACAGTTTGGTGATGACTTAAAGAGTTCTATAGATGATATGGCACAAAGAGGAAGCCAGACAGTAGTGAATATTTTGAAAAAGGCAAAGAGGCATGAATTCCTGCCATCTGATTATGTCACCGATAGACGTATAACAGAGATGAGGAATGGAATAATCAAGCTTATGCTTGACAATGAGGCCAATATAGACAATGGTCGTGTTGTTCCGGTAAAGGATGAGATGGAGAAGATATACAGGGAATTGTTCTCTGGTGTTGGAGCATACGGACCAGAGAAGATGCTTACAGTAGCTTTCTCGGAGAAAAAGCTTACGGAACATGACCTTAATATTATGTATGGGTCACCTGTCAATGACAGGAGAACTGATATTCTGGAATCTGTTGCCAGGGCATTTGTTGATGATATATCTGATGAACAACCTTTGTGTGTATTAAATGATGGATACAAAGAGAAACTTCTCAACAAGAAATATATATCAGTTCCAAATGTTATGCCGTATTTCAGTAAAGCAGTCAAGGCAATACTTATGGGGGCACCATATAATGAAAAGGAAGATTCAATCACTTTGAATCCTGGTGAGATTGAGATTTCGATGGATGACATGTTTGTCGGTGTTCCGGTATCCATGATGCAGTGTGCTATGGAGATGCAGATGGCGTACAATGCAGTTTATGATTATAAGGGACTTCATATTGATGAGGCAGTAAAGGATATGAAGAGCTTCCCGGACTTTGTAACTATATAATTATGTAGATGACTACTACATACAGAATATCAGATGCCCTTTAATATGTTAAATATTAAAGGGCATTGTTATGATTGACGGAGAGACAGATTGAAGAACTATATTGCTTATATAACTGACAGTAAAATATTGGATGATGATGGAGTATTTGACGTTTGCCTTGGCAGGGTGTCGGAGTACAGACGAAACAAGGTATTAAAACTAAGACGTCGTGAGGATAGAAATTCAAGCCTGGCTGCTGGTGTTTTGCTGACATATGTCCTGGATATATGGGGTGGGATTGACGAGAGACGGGTTGAATATGAATGCAATAAAAAGGGAAAGCCTTTTATAAAGAATTATTTTGCGGATGTATGTTTCTCTATGAGTCATACAGAGGGGTGTGCGGCTGTTGTTTTATGTAAAAAGCCATGTGGCATAGACGTAGAAAGAATACGCAGGATTCCTGATAGTATAGTTGACAGGCTTTTTTCTGACATGGACAGAAATGTTATTTCCGAGGATCAGCAGAATGCTGATGTATATGGAATGAGTGTTTGGACACGCAGAGAGGCCTATAGCAAAATGACCGGAACAGGGATACTGATGAAGGATGAATCGCAGAAGATGGTTATGAATGACGAATACATGAATGGCAAGGGAGTAAGTCTTAAGAATGCAGTTTTTGACATAGGTGGTTCAGAGTTTATGACTGCGCTGGCGCTGTCTGATCAGATTGATGAAGATAAAGGAGTTGAATTTATACCATCAGATCAGATTATCCGTGAGTTATTTGGCAAATGAGATTGTATATGATATATTTGTACTTCACCAATGGTCGGATGTATGGTAATATGTGTAATTAGGTATAAAAACTGAGGAGAAAATAATGAGTAAAAAAGCAACTAAGGCACTAAACAACAAATATTATGTTGCCAGATACAGTGCATCAAAAAACAACGAGAATCTCACCAGCAGAGAGAAAAGTGCTGAGGTGTTGAATATTGACAGAACAAGATTGTCGAGAATAGAGCTTGGAACTGTAGTTCCTTATCCTGAAGAGGTTCTGTCCATGTCCGTGGCATATGATATACCTGAATTGTGCAACAGCTATTGCTCAGGCGATTGTCCAATTGGAAAGGTTACTGTCAAGCCGATAAATGCAGACAGTTTGGACAGACTTATATTGCAATTTCTGGGATCTTCAAAGAAGATAGAGGATATCTCAGAGCAGCTGATAGAGATTACAGCTGATGGAATAGTTGATGAAACTGAGGTTGAGACATTTGATGCGGTGTTAAATGAACTGGAGAAAATGTCGGTCAATATCCAATCACTAATGCTGTGGGCAAAGAAGAACAAGGATGTGCTCAATAATAAGAATAAGTGATTGCAGTTTTTGCAGGTAAATAAGATATAAGGAAGATATAATAATGGATGACAAGTTAAGAGAAGAAATCAACAGAAGAAGAACTTTTGCCATAATTTCGCATCCGGATGCAGGAAAGACAACTCTTACCGAGAAATTTCTGCTGTTTGGTGGTGCTATAAATACAGCCGGATCAGTAAAGGGAAAGGCAAATTCAAAGTATGCAGTTTCAGACTGGATGGATATAGAGAAAGAAAGAGGTATATCGGTAACATCATCAGTGTTGCAGTTCAACTATGATGGATATTGTATCAATATACTTGATACTCCGGGACATCAGGATTTCTCTGAGGACACGTATAGAACACTGATGGCTGCTGATTCAGCTGTCATGGTTATAGATGCGTCCAAGGGTGTTGAGGCACAGACTATCAAGCTTTTTAAAGTATGTGTTATGAGACATATCCCTATTTTTACATTCATCAATAAGATGGACAGGGATGCCAGAGATACTTTTGAGCTACTTGATGATATAGAGACTGTACTCGGAATAAGAACCTGTCCGGTTAACTGGCCTATAGGATCAGGAAAAGAGTTTAAGGGCGTGTATGACAGAAATACTCATGTTGTGTCTACATTTCAGGCGATATCCACAGGTGGTGCTAAAAAGGCTGAAGAGACAGATTATCATGTTGATGATGATGAACTCAAGGCTCTTGTCGGACCATATCTTTATGATCAGTTCAAAGAGGAAGTGGAGCTTATAGATGGAGCAACTGATGAGATGGATATAGAGAAGGTAAGAGCGGGAGAGCTCTCACCAGTATTTTTCGGATCCGCACTCAATACATTTGGTATTGAGCAGTTTCTTAATTACTTCCTGAAGATGACGACACCTCCTGTTGGAAGAAATTCATCAGAGGGAATCATTGACCCTGTTACAGAACCTTTTTCCGCATTTGTATTTAAGATCCAGGCAAACATGAACAAGGCTCACAGAGACAGGATTGCGTTTATGAGAATATGTTCAGGTAAGTTTGAGGCTGGAATGGAAGTATACCATGCAGCTAGCAAAAGAAAGATTAAGCTTTCCCAGCCACAGCAGCTTATGGCTCAGGACAGGAAGATAGTTGAGGAGGCATATGCCGGTGATGTTATAGGTGTGTTTGATCCGGATCTGTTTTCTATTGGAGACACACTTACAACAGGCGGTAAGAAGTTTGAATATGAGGGAATACCAACATTTGCACCTGAACATTTCTGCAGGGTAGTACAGTTGAACAGCATGAAGAGAAAACAGTTTGTAAAAGGAGTTACCCAGATAGCGCAGGAAGGTGCAATTCAGATTTTCCAGGAGTATACAGCAGGACTTTCAGAGATCATAGTCGGAGTAGTAGGTGTACTTCAGTTTGATGTTTTAAAATACAGGTTGGAGAATGAATATGGTTGTGAGATAAGGCTTGAGCCGATTCCATACAACTATATAAGATGGGTTAAGGATCCAACGATTGATGTTACAAAGCTCAAGAGAGTAAGTGATGTCAAGAAAGTTAAAGATATGAAGGGTAATCCATTGCTGCTGTTTGCAAATGAATGGGTTATTGACCAGGTGCTTCAGCACAATGAAGGCCTTGAACTTGAGGAATTCCGCAAGAATTAACATCCGGGGATATTCTTAAAATACGTCAGCAAAATGTTATATATTTTGTTGGCGTATTTTTTATTGACAGTGAATAAATGCATCAGATAATGCCAATCCTACTGTTAGGGATATGTCATGTTTTCTATGAGAATTTGGCGTGCAAATACAGGAGGGTTCTGGTATGGCATGTAACAGAGTAGTCATATGCGGTGTAAATACATCAAAATTACCATATCTTACCGAAGAGGAAAAGAATCAATTGTTTGACAGGATGGATCAGGGTGATGCTTCTGCGAGAGAAGAATTCATAGAGGGCAATCTCAGACTTGTGCTCAGCGTTATACAAAGATTTGGCAGCTCAAATGAAAATCCGGATGATCTGTTTCAGGTTGGATGTATAGGTCTCATAAAGGCTCTAGACAACTTTGACAGAAGTCTTAATGTAAAATTTTCAACATATGCAGTTCCTATGATCATTGGAGAGTGCAGGAGATATCTGAGAGACAACAATTCTATCAGAGTGTCGCGTTCTCTCAGGGACATAGCATACAAGGCTATATATGCAAAGGAGAATCTTCAAAAAACAAAGGATAAAGAACCTACCATAGAAGAGATTGCAGAGGAGATAAGTATACCCAAGGAAGATATTGTAATGTCGCTGGACGCTATATCTGCACCTCTGTCATTATATGAACCGGTGTATCAGGAAGGCGGAGATACACTGTATATAATGGATCAGATCAAAGATGCAAAGAACAAAGAGGAGATGTGGGTGGAGAATCTTGATCTGCGCGAAGCAATGAACAGATTGTGCGACAGGGAAAGAAATATTGTCAGGTTGAGATTTTTTGAAGGAAAAACCCAGACAGAAGTAGCTGAGGAGATAAGTATTTCTCAGGCACAGGTCAGCAGGCTTGAAAAAAATGCAATAAAGAGTCTGCGCAGATATTTGGAAGAAAAATAGCATAAAAACTACAGGTATGCCCCATACATTAGTACATGATGTATGGGGCATACCTGCTTGAAATTATTTGATATAGGATTAAAACTATATAAGATATCCGGAATCAATATCCACATCTTTGACATCGTGTCTGGTGACAAGACCGTCTTTTTGAATATCTTTTTCAATCTGTTTTAGAGTTTCAATTGGAAGTTCGGTCATCATGGCAACTTCATCCAGAGAAATGTTGACTCTGAGCATTTTTTCTGCCATGTCATATTTGGCCTTTGTAGTTTTATTCATAAGTATCACTCCTTATTGTGATTGACTGAATCATTTGCGGCCCAGTCAAGAAACTTCTGGTTGGCATCGATTACCTTTTCCATGGCAGCGTGTCCTGGAGCGCCTATTGTGTTACGCTTCTGGACGCATTCCTCCATGCTTATGGCCTTGTATATATCTTTATCAAACACAGGACAGATTGCTTTGTAATCTTCGAGGCTGAGTTCATCAAGAGATATATTTTTTTCGATGCATGTCAGAACAAGCTGACCAACTATTCCGTGAGCATCTCTGAATGGAACTCCGTGATTGACAAGATAATCAGCTGCATCAGTTGCGTTGGTAAATCCATTCTTGGCAGATGCCTCCATCTTAGGCTTGTTGACAGTCATGGTTGAGATCATGCCGGTGAAGAGGGCAAGACACCCTTTGACTGTATCAATGGCGTCAAATGTAAGCTCCTTGTCTTCCTGCATGTCCTTGTTATATGCAAGTGGAATTCCCTTCATTGTGGTGAGAAGAGAAGTTAAAGCACCATAAACTCGTCCTGTTTTGCCTCTTACAAGTTCAGCTATATCAGGATTCTTCTTCTGAGGCATGATAGAACTTCCGGTACTGTATGAATCGTCAAGTTCAACAAACTGGTATTCATTGGAATTCCATATGATTATCTCCTCGGAGAAACGGGATAAATGCATCATGATAGTTGACATAGCTGATAACAGTTCGATGCAGTAATCTCTATCCGCAACGGAATCCATACTGTTGAGGGTAGGACCATAGAATCCGAGCAGAGAAGCTGTGAGTTCACGGTCAAGTGGATATGTAGTTCCTGCCAGGGCACCTGATCCGAGAGGACAGTAGTTCATTCTGTCGTAGATGTCATTCATTCTGTCGTAGTCCCTCTTGAACATTTCCATATATGCACCAAAGTGATGTGCAAGAGTAATAGGCTGAGCCTTCTGCAGATGGGTGAATCCAGGCATGTAGGTATTGATGTGTTTCTTCATAAGATCATGAAGAACATTGAGCAGTTTGAACAGGAGCTCCTTGAGTTCGATTATCTCATCGCGCACATATAGCTTCATATCGAGAGCAACCTGGTCATTACGGCTTCTTCCGGTGTGCAATTTCTTACCCACGTCACCAATTCGGTCAATAAGGTTAGCCTCTACGAAGCTGTGTATATCTTCATACTCTGATGAGATCTCCAGTGTTCCGTTTTCGACATCTTTTAATATGCTGTTCAGTCCGTCAATAATCTGATCTCTCTCGGCTTCGGTGAGTATATTGACAGCGGCAAGCATTGTCACATGAGCAATGCTGCCACGTATATCCTGTCTGTAAAATTTCTGATCAAATGAAATAGATGCATTAAAATTGTATACAAGTTTGTCTGTTTCTTTTGTGAAGCGACCGCCCCAGAGTTGCGCCATAACTGATCCTCTTTTCTATTAAATAATGATAAATGATCTGTACAGAACAGATATGTTCTGGCCAGACAGCGTTTTTATTTTACAACATAAAACAATCATTATCAACATTTGATGTTCCAAACTGTCTATATTATGATACTTGCGGGCGCCTTATACAAATGATAGAATGATGTGAAATGATTATTTGTATATAATAATTTGGGAGGTATAAGTGGGAAGATACAAAAAGATTGTGCTGTTTGTATGCATAGTATGCGGACTTGCTGTTATTATGGCCGGATTCAGATGGGTGTTTTTCAATCTGATAAAAGGCGATGATATGATGGATGGTCTTGTTCAGTTCAGAGCGGCGGTTGTGAGCGACATGGAGTCGGGGGCTGACAGTGGGGTGTATTATGTTAAAAATGTAAAAAAGACAGATGTACATAATATTAACAAATATATAGATTCTGCATATGGCACAGTTGATACATATCGTATAATAATAGAGTCGGGTGAATATCTGGCAATACAGCTCAATTATAATCTGTCAGAGAACTACTATGTAATAAGAAAGTATATATATAACGAGGAAATCCCTGAAGGAAATGACAGAGCAGGGTTGATATACGATAAGATCAGTACGTTTATTGACGGATACATAACGGCTGGAATGAGTGATTTTGACAAAGAGCTTGCAGTGCATGATTACATAGTCTCGGGTTGTCAGTATGGGTATCCGGATGTTCAGGATGATGCATATACGGCGTATGGTGTACTGGTTTTGAACAAGGGAGTATGCGATGGATATGCAGAGGCATTTTATCTTATAATGTCCTGTCTGGGAGTGAAATGTGATATAGTAGTGGGAAGCACGGATGAGGGGCTTCATGCATGGAATCAGATAGAACTAGGTGGCAGGTGGTATAATGTGGATCTTACATGGGATGATTCACTTCCGGATATGGGAGAGTATGTAAAGCATACATACGTCAATGTGAGTGATGATATAATGGCACATACACACAGCTGGGAAAAACAGTTTTATCGGGAGTGTACATCGGATGAATATAATTATTATGTAAAGAAATTCTATGTGTATGATTCGTTTGAGTCGTATTGCAAAGGTATAAGGTGTCAGATCAGGAACAAACGCATACTTGAGGCTGCTGTTTATTCTGAATCAGCAACATTTGACTTGTCTTTTCTGTATGATTATGGCAACATTAGATCAATAAATTATGCTGTAGAGGATCTTGGAGAATATAAAGTAATTATTGTTTATCTAAATATGTAATAGTATTTATGTATATGGAAAGTTAAGGAGTACAATTATGAAGAAAAAAGATTTTATGGATGAATTGAAGGCTGCTCTTGATGGTAATGTATCAACTCAGACATATTATGATACAGTTAATTATTATGAAGAGTATTTCAGAAAACAGAAGGAAGCTGGAAAGTCAGAAGATGAGATATGTACATCCCTTGGTTCTGCCAGACTTATTGCAAAAACTATCATTGATACTGAGGGACAGGGTGCAAGTGGAAGATATTATGATTCAGAGACGGAATCATATGCCAGAGAAAGCAGGAGAACAGGTGAAAGCAGTCAGAAGGGCTGGCATATCAATGTGGATGATGAGGGCAATACAAGCTTTGCTTACGGCAAACTTGATTTCAGCTCACCGCTTGGCAAGGTTCTTACAGCAATAGTTCTTGTCCTTGCTGCAGCTCTTGTCATAGGTATTGTTCTGGGAGTGATATGGTTAGGATTTAAGATAGTGTGGTACGTTGTTATACCTGTAGTTATTATTCTGTTTATTGTTAATCTGATAATATATTTATTTGGCGGGGGAAAGTATTAGAATATAGATATTTTCTCTGGTGAGTATGTAGAATTGCCGTAGTAAAAAACATGTAAAAAACAGTAAATAAAAAAAGTAAAAAAAGTTGTTGACAAAACATGGTCACTTGAGTATACTAACAAAGGTGTCAGCGATGACACACAGTAATATGGGATCTTAGCTCAGCTGGGAGAGCATCTGCCTTACAAGCAGAGGGTCATAGGTTCGAGCCCTATAGGTCCCATTTACACAGAATATGGCGAGATAGCTCAGTTGGCTAGAGCATGCGGTTCATACCCGCAGTGTCGAGGGTTCGAATCCCCCTCTCGCTACTAAAGAGAGACAGATATGTTCTGTCTCTTTTATTTTTATAGTAGAGGAGACGAAAATGAGAGTAGGAATGGGATACGATGTCCACAGACTTGTGGAAGACAGAAAACTCATAATCGGTGGTGTGGATATTCCTTACGAGAAGGGATTACTGGGGCACAGTGATGCGGATGTTCTTCTCCATGCTGTGATGGATGCCCTTCTTGGCGCGGCAGCGCTGGGGGATATAGGAAGACATTTCCCTGATACTGATGAGAGATATAAGGGTGCTGACAGCATGAAGCTTTTGTCAGAGGTGAAAATGATGCTTGAGGAGAAGCTTTATGTGATAGAGAACATAGATGCAACTGTTATAGCTCAGAGACCTAAACTTGCGCCATATATAGAGGAGATGCGGGAAAATATCGCCAATTGCCTGTGTATAGAGAAGGACAGGGTGAATATCAAGGCAACAACGGAAGAAAAACTTGGGTTTACCGGAGAGGAACTTGGTATAAGTTCTCAGGCGGTCTGTCTGATCGAGTCCGCATATAATTACACAACAGATGTTGTTGATATAAGAAGTTCATCAGGATGCGGAGGCTGTCAGGGATGTTCTGGAGCTGCAAGATGATCATATGTTAATAAATGATAAAATATTATTTTCTGATGATTACAAAAAGTATAATGTATGATAAAATATATTATTATTATGAACCAAGGAGAATAGAATATGTTAAATGACGGATATGCAGAACATATAGTGAAGACCAAGACACCGGCGGGCGTTATGGTTGGAATTGCCATAGGAGCAGTTATAATAGTAGCCGGCGTGGCCGCTTTCTTTGTTCCTATACTCACATCTATTGGTCTGCTCATGACAATAATAGGTGCGGTTATATTTGGAATATTTATGTCAAGAAGAGATACCGAGTATGAATATATTATGGTTAATGAAGATGTAGATATAGCAAGGATCACTGCCAAAAAAAGCAGAAAAAAGGTCTGCAGTTTTACAAACGCAGATGTTAAATTCATAGCCAGAGAAGGATCTATATATCTTGACAATGAGAAGCAGCAGGATTCATCTATACGAGTCAGGGATTACACGTCCAAAGATGCCAGATATGAAGATGGCGTATATGTGTTTGTTCTTAACAAGAATGGTAAGTCTGAGTTTGTCAAGCTTGAGTTGTCAGACAAGACTATAGATCATGTCAATAATTTTTTCAGAGGAAAGTACAAAGAGTAATAATTCAAACCTTTATGGCAAATACTTATATCTACGGGAGGTGTTTGTCATGAAGGTTATTTTTTTTAAGAATTTATCTATATTTCTCACTGGTGGGATGATATATTATTTTATGGAGATCCTGACAAGGGATTATTCACATTATTCAATGATCATATGTGGAGGACTTGCCACGTTGCTTTGTGGTGGGCTTGATCAGACTTTCAGTAAAATGGGTGTGTTGATCCAGATGATAGTGTCTGCGGTAATCATAACAGAGCTTGAATTCTTTACGGGATGTATTGTGAATATCATACTTGGATATAATGTCTGGGATTATTCGGATATGCCGTTTAATCTTATGGGACAGATATGTCTTTCTTATTCTGTTCTGTGGATGTTATTATCAATAGTGATAATATATGTGGATGATGTGATCAGAAGCGGGTTGTTTGGGGAGAAAATGCCTGTATACAAATTCATATGAATATAACTAGAGATGTATTACACAAAAATGGGAAATGTTCGCTGACTCCCTCAGGGGAAGAGGGCTGTGGAACATTTCCCATATCTGACACTGCTATTGGCAGAAAATGTGTGTGTATATAATGATTATACATATTATTATTATTTGTCTTCAAGGTGGGTAACCTTAAGACCTTTATACAGTTTTGTATACAGATTACGTTCATCAGTGTACAGCATAACACCGCGTGAATCGCGAACAATATATGCATATTTGTTCTTTTGAACATTCATGTATAGAACTTCATCAACATTAAGTTCCTTTGCCTTTACCTTGGCAGCACTGACACTTAGCGGTTCAAGTTTGTATTTTTTGATTGCTTGCTGAACTGTCATAATCTACACCTCCATTAATAAATGATTATACGTGCTTTAGTAACTATTTACAGTATATTGTAAAGATATAACAAAGTCAACTAGCAATGTTGCACAAATGTATATAAATTGACTGTTTCCAATAAAAATCAGTGTGTATTTTTACCAAAAAAGGAGATATAAATGATGCAGAATTCAAATTATTATAAAATGATGGAGGAACAGATTGCAAAGTATGATAGTACAAGTGACCAATCCGCAAAACCGAAGATGCTTCTTCACTGCTGCTGTGCCCCCTGTTCGAGCCATTGTCTGTCTGTTCTGGCGGAACATTTTGATATAACGGCATATTTCTACAATCCCAATATAACGGACTACGCTGAATACATAAAAAGATTTGAAGAACTTTCAAGATTCGTACATGAGGTGTATGTTGACGGTGTGGATGTAAAACTTGCTGATCATGATCCTCAGGTATTTCTTGACATGGCAAAGGGGAGAGAAGAACTTCCTGAGCGTGGGGCGAGGTGCTATGACTGCTACAAAATAAGGCTGGAAAAGAGTGCTTCTTATGCAAAAGAGAATGGATATGATGTGTTTACAACAACTTTATCCATAAGTCCTCACAAGAATGCCGACTGGCTGAATGAGATAGGTGCTGAGATGAGCAGAAAATATGATATAGGGTATCTGTTCAGCGATTTTAAAAAGAAGGATGGATATAGACATTCCATACAATTGTCTAAGGAATATGGTCTGTATAGACAAAATTTCTGTGGGTGTGAATTCAGCAGGAAAGCTGCAGAAAGCAGGGATAACAGGAAACAGGGATGACAAATTGAATAAAAAAGTCTGATAAAAATAAAGTTTTTTGTCGTGAACACAAAAATAAAAAATATATCGAAAAAAATATTGTACCGACTTGTCAAATGTGGTAGTATTTATTAAATTAAGAAAAAAGAGGCCAATAAATGTGGGTTATCTTAAGCGTTTCCCCGTTTTCACTCTTTTTTTTTGAGCAAAAATAGAAAAAACGAAAGGAATACGATTATGAAAGCTTTTTTGATACTTGAAGACGGACACGTATTTGAAGGTAAAAGTATTGGATCAACTGATGAGATAATCAGTGAGATCGTGTTCAATACTTCAATGACTGGCTATCTGGAAATTCTTACAGATCCATCATATGCAGGGCAGTCGGTTTGTATGACATATCCACTTATAGGCAACTATGGTATATGCAGAGAGGATATGGAGGCTGGCAGACCTTGGCAGTCAGGATTCATTGTCAGAGAACTGTGCAAGACTCCTAGCAATTTCAGAAGCGAGATGACCATAAACGAATTTCTTGTTGAGAATAATATAACTGGTATAGAAGGAATTGATACCAGAACACTTACCAAGATTCTCAGAAAAGATGGTACTATGAGAGGTATGATAACAACTGATGAGAATTACGATCTTGATGAGTGCTTGAAACGTATAAAGGCATGGAAGATGGGACACGTTGTTCTGGATGTTACGTGCAAAGAAAAAATGTTCTATCCTGGTGATGGATTCAAGGTTGCAGTCATCGATCTCGGTGTAAAAAAGAACATCGTCAAGTCACTCCTTGCGAGAGGCTGTCAGGTCACAGTATATCCTGCAGAGACACCTGCTGAGGAGATCATCGCAGACGCTCCGGACGGAATAATGCTTACCAATGGTCCTGGAGATCCAAAGGAGTGTAAGGTCACAATAGCTCAGGTAAAGAAGCTTTTCGATACAGATATTCCAATTTTTGCAATATGTCTTGGACATCAGCTTATGGCGCTTGCCAACGGCGGAGATACAGAGAAGATGAAGTATGGTCACAGAGGTGCAAATCACCCTGTAAGAGATATGAAGACAGGCAAGGTATATATTTCAACGCAGAACCATGGATATATGGTCAAGGAGGACAGCCTTGATAGAAAGATAGCAGAGGTCAGCTTTGTCAATGTAAATGATGGAACGGTAGAGGGAGTTCATTATCTCGGAAAGAATGCTCAGACAGTTCAGTTCCATCCGGAGGCATGTGCAGGTCCGTTGGATACAGATTCACTGTTTGATACATTTATGAATATGATGGAGGTGTCAAAGTAATGCCAAAGAATCCTAATATAAAAAAGGTTGTAGTTATCGGTTCAGGTCCTATAGTTATCGGTCAGGCTGCTGAGTTTGATTACGCTGGTACACAGGCATGCCGTTCCCTCAAAGAAGAGGGACTGTGCGTTGTTCTCATCAACTCAAACCCTGCAACAATCATGACAGATAAGGATATAGCTGATAAGGTATATATTGAGCCTCTTACAGTCGATGTTGTAAAGGCTATCATTGAGAAGGAGAAGCCGGACAGTCTTTTGCCAACACTTGGTGGTCAGGCTGCCCTCAACATCGCAATGGAGCTTGATGAGTCAGGTTTTCTGAGAGATCATGATGTGCTTCTTATAGGAACATCATCAACGACGATCAAGAAGGCTGAGGACAGACTTGAGTTTAAGAAGACTATGGAGAAGATCCATGAGCCTGTAGCGCCTTCAGAGGTCGTAACAACGGTTCAGGGGGGTCTCAACTTCGTAAAAAAGATTGGTTATCCCGTAGTTCTTCGTCCTGCTTATACACTTGGAGGTTCAGGTGGTGGTATCGCAAACAACGAGGAGGAGTTCAAGGAAATCCTCATGAACGGTCTTAGACTCTCACGTGTTGGACAGGTCCTTGTCGAGAGATGCATCGCTGGTTGGAAGGAGATAGAGTACGAGGTTATGCGTGACGGAAATGGTACATGTATAACTGTATGTAACATGGAGAACCTGGATCCTGTCGGAGTCCATACAGGAGATTCTATAGTTGTAGCTCCATCACAGACACTTGGAGATAAGGAATACCAGATGCTCAGAAGTTCAGCACTGAACATTATCTCAGAGCTCAACATCAAGGGTGGATGTAACGTTCAG
>Ga0129311_1001424_pt1 | contig 16994 bp, 16 predicted proteins | sample Go1ome_FD_94435 | JGI IMG/M metagenome (GOLD analysis project Ga0129311, IMG submission 94435) | Western lowland gorrila individual fecal microbial communities from Wisconsin, USA - Go1022B metagenome | ecosystem: Host-associated > Mammals > Digestive system > Large intestine > Fecal | place... | reverse complement strand
ACCTTGGCGGAGGTTATGATAATGTCTTTCATACGCTTAGAACTTCATATAAGGAATCTTGTACTCATCGGGGAATTCGAGCCTCGTGCCTCTCTTCATGGCTTCGTCGCCGAGCAGGCACAGAGTGGTCGAGCAGTAGGCCTCTTCCACGACATCCTTGACCCTCTCGCCCGTGATGCAGGACTGGCAGAATGCGGAAACGATGAGGTCGGAACCGTCGGCGTCGATTCCGGTGGTGTTCTGTCCGGAATTGATGGTAGCGGTCTTTGTCAGCGCATGGGGCACATAGTCGCCCTTGAACTCGGGCCTCCAGCTGGGACCTGCGGTCGGGACAGCTGCGAAGAGGCCGGTCTTGATATTGTCGAGGAGCTGGCGCATGCCGTAGATGGTATCGTCGTCCTCGAGGTAGTAGACACCCTTGGAAAGGTCGACCGTGCCCCTGTTGCCGAGGATCTGGTCTTCCATTCCGTTGTATTTGTTCGAGATCAGGGACTCGTAGTTGATCTTGCGTCCGTCGTCGAAGTGGTAGGTGAGGCTCACGCTGTCATAGACCTCGCGGCCGTCCTTCCAGTAGACGATGTCTCCGAATCCGGCGACCTCCCTCGGCATCTTTCCCGCGGCCCAGGTGCAGATTTCCAGCTGGTGGCAGGCAAGTTCCGTCATGAGACCTGCGGAAGATTCCCTGTAGAGGCGCCAGTTGATCAGGCGTTCCAGTTCCGGAGAGGGGACGGGACGGCGCCAGTCCGCGTTGCGGAACCAGTGGCAGCGCATGCCGACGACTTCTCCGATGAGTCCGCTCTGGATCTGCTGGATGGCCTTGATGTACTTTTCGTCGTACATTCTCTGCATGCAGTAGTACAGGGCCCTGTCGTTGCTCTTGTACGCATCATAGACGGCTTTGCATTCGTCGAAGGTGAGCGCCATGGACTTCTCGCAGAACACGTGCTTTCCGGCCGACATCGAATCGAGCGTGATCCTGGCGTGCGTTCCGAGAGGGGTGGAAATGATGACTCCGTCGATGTCCTTGTCTTCGAGCATCTTGCGGTAGTCGCTATAGGTCTTTGCGGAGGGCACGAGTGCATGCGCCGCATCCAGATTGGCCTGGTAGATATCGCAGAGCGCGACTATCTTCGCATGAGGTATCTTGAGCAGGTTGTGGATGTGGTACTGCCCGCGTGACCCGACTCCTATCAGGGCTATCCTGGCTTTTTCTTTGGCCACTGCCGCAACCTTCTCGGGCGTGCAGGACGAAAGCCAGGGAGCTGACGCGAGCAGAGTCGCACCTCCGGCCATCAGGCCGAGGTCCTTGATGAACTTGCGCAGACCGAGGTCTACATTTTCATTCTGTCCTTCCATATTCAGAATTATTCCAAATCAAATATTTTGCATTTTGCTTCGGGGAAGTTCTTCCGTATCGCTTCCGCCTGTCTTTCGTCCGCTATCATCAGCGCAGTGCTCAGAACTTCCGCATCTACTGCGCTGCGGCTCGTGACCGTGCATACCCTGCGCCTTTCGCAGGACTGTCCCGTCAGCGGGTTCAGGATGTGCCCGGAATATCCGGGACTGTTTCCCGAGGTCGAGAGGGCTTCGTTCCGCAGTTCCGCTTCGCTTACGGCAGCTCCGCCCCAGGGGTTCACGATCCCCACTTTCCAGCAGTCTCCTCCGGGCTGGGCGCCGCGGGCTAGTATCGAGGAGCCTCCGAAATTCACGAATGCGTTCCCTACGTCCGCCTTGTCCAGTTCCCCGGAAATCCACTGGAGAAACCATCCTTTAGCGAAGCCTCCGAAATCGAGCCGGCTCCCGTCAGGTCTTATGTCAAAGAGTCCTGCAGTAAGTTCTTTGTATCCGAGCGCCGCTTCAAGCACTTCTGTCAGCGCGCCGCCCGGCCGGAACTTTTCTCCACGGTTCAGGCGCGAAGTCTCGCTCAAAGGGTCGAACCTGTTGAGAATCTTTTCCAGATTCCGCCCCTCCGTGCAGATCTTCTCCCACAAAGGCCCGGCCGAGGTTTCCGGAGTTCCTATGGTTATGAACTCCAAGGTAGTCCCCATCAGGCGGGGCTGTGAGCCGTGGAACAGTTCCTCCTGCACTTTTTATTTCGCGCTGGCCTGCTGGCTTTTCTCGTATTCCTTGAGAATCTTGTCGGCGTCCTTCTGTCCGGCCTTGAGGGCTACGCTCATCTTGACGGGTTTGCCACCCTGCTTCAGGCTCATGTTCGAAGCCTTCATGAAGGTGAAGATTTCGATGGTCTCTTCGGGTGCGACGGGCAGGTTGCCTGTCTCGTAGAATGACAGAACCGCATCGACAAGGGGTTTATATCCGTCGAGCACACCTGCGGGGACGGCTTTCTTCTTGGAAGTGATAGCGGTGCCGCCGTAGATGTTCGGGCCGGTGGTGATGGCGCGGAAAGTTCCGAGACGTCCGTCCTCCCATACACCTACGCAGATGTCACCCTCGTCGGAGTGCATGCGGGAAACCTCCTTGCAGCCGGGGCCCATGACTGTGAACAGTCCCTCGATGCCGTGGATTCCGTAGTAGCCGAAATCAGGATGGGTCGGCTCCGGATGGTGGGGGGAGTAGATGTCCGCACCCTTGACGGTTCCGTAGACACCTGCGCGCAGGTCCTGGTTCTGCTGGGCGAAACGTACGGAAGAGGAGGAGAAGGTCTTTGTCCCGTATTTCTCGGCGAGCTTGAAGATTGCGATGGTCTCTCCGAGCGTGGAGCCGAGAGGCTTGTCGATATAGACTGTCTTTCCGGATTTGAAGACCTCGGCGGCCTGCTCGAAGTGCAGACGTCCGTCGTTGGTCTCTATGAAGATGAGGTCGGACTGCTCGATGACCTGGGCGATCGAACCTGCGATCTTCACTCCGTAGTTCTGGATTTCGTCGATGTATTTGGGTATTCTGGACGAAGCTGACTCAATGGTCTGGGTGCCGTAGGGGTAGGCGACGACAACTTCGTAGTTCAGAGCCGCATGTTCGGTGCTCAACTTGTCGTTGAGGTACTTGGTGAATGCGATGGAGTGCGAAGTGTCAAGTCCGATGATACCTACACGGGTGACGGCTCCGGTTGTCCTGGGGGCCTGTGCCGCCGCTACTGCGCAGAAAGCTGAAAGTGCGGCGATAATAGAAAGGAAACGTTTCATATTACTAGTTTAAGTTATTAACAACAATGGCCGGAGCGCGCAGGCGTATTACCGACACTGCACAAATATCGCAATTAATTATTGTAGATTATATGCGAAAATGCGAATTTTTTTCGTCATAATGCGCAGGAAACCCCATTCCGGCATTCAGGACGGAATGGGGTTCCATGCAGGTATGCGGGATTATTTCCTGACTTTTCTGGCGAGGGCCTCAAGGTAATAGTAATCGGCGTAGCTCAGCGGCGTGTCGATTTCGTTGTTATGAGGGATGCTGCCCACGCTGTGCATGAGGATGAAGTTGCCGTTTGTGCCGGGCTTTGCGAGGTACGCGGGCGAGGCGAGGCTCTTCACAATGCGGTCGGCGAAGGGACGGTAGCCTGCATCGGGTGCGTATGACTCAAGCTCATAAAGAGCTGAAGCTATGACCGCTGCGGCGGAGGCGTCGCGGGGCTCGTCGGGAATGCAGGGGGCGTCGAAGTCCCAGTAGGGGACCAGATCCTCCGGAAGGCGCGGGTGGTTCATGATGAACGCCGCAACTTTCTTCGCGTGGTCCAGGTAGCGCTCGTCGCGGGTATAGCGGTAGCACATCGTGTATCCGTACAGAGCCCAGGCCTGACCGCGGGACCAGGCGGACTCGTCGGCGTAGCCCTGGGCGGTCTGTCTTGCGCGCACGTGGCCGTCTTCGAGGCTGTAGTCAACCACGTGGTAGCAGCTGACGTCATCCCTGAAGTGGTTTTCGAGGGTCTTGTCGGCGTGCGAAACCGCCACCTTGCGGAAAGTGTCGTCTCCGGAGAGTATCGATGCTTCGAAGAGGATTTCCAGGTTCATCATGTTGTCGATGATGACGGGGCATTCCCATCCGCGCTTTCCCTGCCAGCCCTTGTCGGCGTCCCAGGACTGGATGACGCCTGCGGCAGGGCGGAAACGGGTGCAGAGCGACTTAGCGGACTGGATGATGACCGGAACGTAGCTTTCATTGCCGCTTTCGCGGTAGCCGGTCAAGTAGCTGCAGCCTACCATGAAACCTATGTCGTGGTGGCTGGTGAGGTACTGGACATCTTCGAGGGCCTCGGTGAAGCGCTGTGCCTGCGCTTTCCAGCAGTCCTTTCCGGTCAGTTCGTAGAGATACCACAGGCTGCCCGGGAAGAATCCCACGCGCCAGTCGCGCATGCCTATGTATCTGACGCTTCCGTCGGCGTTTATGGTGTTCGGAATCAGGATCTTGCCGGATTCGTCAATGGCCTTGATCTGGTCGCCGACCATCGTCTCGGCAGTTTCGAGGACCTGTTTTACAACGGGATCCTGGCCCTTGCACGAAGGGAGCGCTGCCGCTATTACGGCAACAGCAAGGATGTGGGATAGTTTCATATAGTGTTGTTTTGTGGTTGTCAGTCGAGTTTCAGAACTGCCATGAAGGCGCTCTGGGGCACTTGAACCGTTCCGATCTGACGCATGCGTTTCTTTCCCTCCTTCTGCTTCTCGAGCAGTTTCCTCTTTCTCGAAACGTCTCCGCCGTAGCATTTCGCTATGACGTCCTTACGTACCTGTTTCACGGTTTCTCTCGCGATGATCTTCGCGCCTATCGCCGCCTGGATGGGGATGTCGAACTGCTGTCTGGGGATCAGTTCCTTCAGCTTTTCGCACATCTTCCGCCCGAAAGTGTAGGCGTTGTCTTCGTGGATGAGGGTGGAGAGCGCGTCGGCGGGGTCTCCGTTGAGCAGTATGTCGAGCTTGACCAGCTTCGCGTTGCGGTAGCCGGTGATATGGTAGTCGAACGAGGCGTAGCCCCTGGAGATAGTCTTCAGCTTGTCGTAGAAATCGAAGACGATCTCGCTCAGGGGCATGTCGTAGTTCAGCTCCACGCGGTCTGCGGTGATGAAATGCTGGCTTACGAGCGTTCCCCGCCTTTCGAGGCAGAGCTTCATTATCGGGCCGAAATACTCGCTCTTGGAGATGATCTGCGCCCTGATGAAGGGCTCCTCGATATGGTCTATTAGGGTGGGCGAAGGCAGCCCGGACGGGTTGTGCACGTCTATGACCTCGTTCTGCGTGGTGTAGACCTTGTACTGCACGTTCGGAACGGTGGTGATGACGTCCATGTCGAATTCGCGGAACAGCCTTTCCTGCACGATTTCGAGGTGCAGCAGCCCTAAGAAGCCGCAGCGGAAACCTGAGCCGAGCGCGAGGGACGATTCGGGTTCATAGACGAACGAGGCGTCGTTGAGCTGGAACTTTTCCAGAACCGTGCGCAGCTCCTCGAACTTGTCCGCCTGCACCGGGTACATGCCCGCGAAAACCATGGGCTTGACCTCCTCGAAACCTGCTATGGCCTTGGAACAGGGGTTCGCGACCGTCGTGATGGTATCGCCGACCTTGACCTCCGTCGCGCTCTTGATCCCCGTAATCATATATCCTACGTCTCCGCAGCCGACAGTCGCCTCGGGGACGAGTTTCATCTTCAGGCCGCCGATTTCCTCGACGTCGTACTCCTTGCCTGTGGCGAAGAACTTGACCTGCTCGCCTTTGCGCACCTGCCCGTTCTCGATCTTGAAATAGGCTATGACGCCGCGGAAGGGGTTGAACACCGAGTCGAAGATCAGCGCCTGCAGCGGAGCATCGGGGTCGCCCTTCGGTGCGGGGATCTTCTCCACTATCGCGTCGAGTATCGGCGGAACGCCCTCTCCCGTGCGGGCTGAAACCTTGAATATATCTTCCGGGTCGCAGCCGATCAGGTCGCAGATTTCGTCCGAAACCACATCCGGCTGGGCCGAGTCCATATCTATCTTGTTCATCACGGGGATTATCTCCAGACCATGGTCGATAGCCATGTATAGGTTGGAAATGGTCTGCGCCTGCACTCCCTGCGTGGCGTCGACGACGAGCAGCGCACCCTCGCAGGATGCAATCGAGCGGGAGACCTCGTAGCTGAAGTCCACGTGACCCGGGGTGTCGATGAGGTTCAGGCGGTAGGTCTCGCCCTTGTAGTTGTAGCTCATCTGGATGGCGTGGCTCTTGATGGTGATGCCCTTCTCCTTCTCGAGGTCCATGTTGTCGAGCACCTGGTTCTCCATCTCCCTCGCTGCGAGCGTGCTGGTAAGTTCAAGCAGCCTGTCGGCAAGCGTGCTCTTGCCGTGGTCGATATGCGCTATAATGCAAAAATTGCGAATATTCTTCATTTCCATAAGCAATCACAAAGATAAGCCAAATTTTTCTTAACTTTGTATGGTTTGATAATCAGTATTATTACTATGAATACAGAAGAACTTGCAAAAATTTCATCTCAGGTCCGCCGTGACATCGTACGCATGGTCACAGCCGCCAAATCGGGGCACCCGGGCGGATCGATGGGCATCGCCGACGTCATGACGGCGCTGTATTTCTCGGAGATGAAGCATGATCCTGCAACCTGGAAGCGCAACGCAAAGGGTCAGGACGCCTTCATCCTCTCGGCGGGGCATCTTGCTCCGGTCTACTATTCGGTCCTTGCACGCAGCGGCTACTTCCCCGTGAGTGAACTGGGAACCCTGCGCAAGTTCGGCTCCCGACTCCAGGGACACCCCTGCGTTACGGACGCTCTTCCCGGAGTGTTCAAGCCCAGCGGCTCCCTCGGGCAGGGCCTGTCCGTCGCCGCCGGCATCGCCCTCGGCAAGAAAATCGACGGAGACGGCACCCGCGTCTTCTGCCTCTGCGGAGACGGCGAGAGCGAGGAGGGCCAGATCTGGGAGGCCGGAATGTGGGCGCAGCACCACAAGGTCGACAACCTCGTCGCGTTCACTGACTGGAACGGCCAGCAGATTGACGGACCCACCACTACCATCACCGGAATCGAGGACCTCTCCGAGAAATGGGGAGCGTTCGGCTGGGACGTCATCATCGCCGACGGCCACGATTTCGAGAGCATCCTCGACGCTTTCAAGGTCGCGCGCAACGAGAACGGCAAGCCCAAGATGATCCTCTTCAAGACCGAGATGGGCCACGGCGTTGACTTTATGGCGGGCACTCACGAATGGCACGGCAAGGCCCCTTCAGCGGAACAGTGCGAGAAGGCTCTTGCCCAGTTGGAAGAAACCTTAGGAGACTATTAGTATGAAAAAGTATATCGATACAGGTAAAATCGACACCCGCAGCGGCTTCGGAGAGGGGCTCCTGCTTGCGGGCCGCGAAAACGACAAGGTTCTCGCTCTTACCGCGGACCTGAAGGGCTCTCTTAAAATGGGCGCTTTCGCAAAGGAATTCCCCGAGCGTTTCATCCAGTGCGGTATCGCCGAGGCTAATATGGTGGGCGTGGCAGCCGGACTTGCAATCACAGGCAAGGTTCCGTTCATCGGCTCTTTCGCCGAGTTCGTGACGGGACGCGTCTATGACCAGCTCCGCCAGGAGGTCGCATACGGCCATACCAACGTGAAAATCGCATCTTCGCACGCAGGCATCACCCTCGGCGAGGACGGCGCGACGCACCAGACCATGGAGGACATCGCTCTTATGAGGGCCCTCCCCGGAATGACCGTCATCGTTCCCTGCGACTACAACCAGACCAAGAACGCCACCATCGCGGCGGCAAAGTACGACGGTCCGGTCTACCTGCGCTTCGGACGCCCCTCCGTTCCGAATTTCACCGGTGCGGACGAGCCTTTCGAAATCGGCAAGGTCTATAACATGAATCCAGGAAAGGATGTCACCATCATCGCCTGCGGCCATCTCGTGTGGGAGGCTCTCGGTGCTGCGGAAATCCTTGAGGCCGAGGGCATCAGCGCGGAGGTTCTGAATGTCGCGACCGTCAAGCCCCTTGACGCGGAGGCTGTCCTCGAAAGCCTGTCCAAGACCGGCTGCGCCGTCATAGCGGAGGAGCACAATATGGCGGGAGGCCTCGGAGAGGCGGTCGCCGGAGTGCTTGCATCTTCGAAACCGGCTCCGGTGGAGTTCATCAACGGCGGTGACCGTTTCGGCCAGTCCGGAACTCCTGCGGAACTGATGAAGGCGTACGGCCTCGATGCAGCGAATCTTGCTGCCGCCGCCAAGCGCGCCATCGCCAGGAAGTAGATTTGAGCCGCTGCTTGGCGACGGGGAGCTGCGACTTTCTCGCTTTTAGATTTGGGTTTATGCTCGAAAGTTCGCACTTCCCCGTCGCCTGGTCGCAGCAGCTTTCTACACGAACGCTGATTAGAGGTAGTTTTGAGAGCTCAGCTCGAAGGCGCTTCAGCGCCGCATCGGCAGCATCAGTGAGATTTCGTAGAAATCGAAGCAGCGTAGATGCCCGATGCAGCGAAGCGGAATCGGCGTGCCCCCTTGGGGCAGATGCGCAAGCATCGGGGGTTGAAGGCAAAGCTGGCGCAGCCAGCAGGGGAACTCGGATCCCCTCAGATAAAGAGTCGGTGAGAATTTTGTCCGCCGACTCTTTTTAATTAAACCTCAGAAGGTGCGGGGTGTCAAAACAGGTGATGGTTACTGAAAGGGAAAGATTTTTCAACACCCTCGTGAAGGATTACAGCGAACGGCTCTACTGGCACGTCCGCTCGATGGTCGGTACCCACGAAGATGCAGACGACCTCGTGCAGGACATCTTCACGAAAGCCTGGCTGGCACTCCCGTCTTTCCGCGGCGATTCTTCCGCTTTCACCTGGCTCTGGCGCATCGCGACCAACACCTCCCTGAATTTCCTGCGCAGGAAAAAACTCAGGGAACTGTTCTCCCCGTCCGGAGTTGAAATCAACGAGGACCTCTCCGCCGGGGAATCCGCCACGGTCGCGGGTGACGTCGCGCAGAGGCTGTTCACTTCCGGACTGGCGACCCTTCCTGACAAGCAGCGCGCCGTTTTCTGCATGCGCTACTACGAGGAACTGAGCTACGAGGAGATTTCCGCTATCACGGGAACGTCGGTCGGTGCGCTGAAAGCCTCCTACCATATCGCGCAGGAAAAACTTAAGAAAATAATCGGTGCGGCTGTTTAAACCATCCGAACCTTAAAGAGTCTAAAAGATTGAAATGAGCAAGAAGTTACCATACAATGTACCCGAAGGGTATTTCGAGGATTTGCAGACGCGGCTTTCGCGCATCCCGGCAGCAGAAGGGGCCGGAAAGCCACGCAGCTTTGCCAAAACTGTCCGGTACCTGGCAATCGCGGCTTCAGTTGCGGTCGGAGTCCTTATAGGTGTGAATCTCAAGAGCATGCGGGACGCCGCTGTATCTGAAGAGGAGGCACTTGTGGAGTACCTTATCGAATCAGGGACAACCCTTGCACAGATTGCTAACGTTATAGACTACTAAAGAGATGAAACGTATCATTACACTTGCGGTAATCGCATTGCTGGCCCTGCCGGTGGCGGCCCAGCAGCAGACAAGACAGGATGAAGGTCCTGCAAAAGAGCAGAAAGGCGGATGGAACGAGAAGTTCGAGATGGAGAAGATAGCCTTCATCACGAAGTATGTAGGACTTACTGAAGCCGAGGCCCAGGCTTTCTGGCCGGTCTACAACAAGGCCGAAGCCGAAGTCAAGGAACTGGTCCACGCGGAAAGGGAGGCTTTCAAGGCTCTGAACAAGGGGCTGGCGGACAAGCTCCCCGAGGCTGAAATCAAGGCTCTTTCCAAGGCTTACGCCGAGGCGGCTTCCAAGAAAATCGACAAGTCTAAGTATCTGGACAAGTATCTGGAAGTTCTCCCTGCCGAAAAGGCTGCGAAAGTGCTCCTCTCCGAAGAAAGGTTCCGCAGGCAGCAGATTTTAAGGCTCAGGGACGGCAAACCTCAGGGCAGACCGAACCACAGTCCCCACAGGCCGCGTCCTGAAAAATAACTCTCATACATAATTGGTTGGACGCATGATTAGTAGATGCGTAGCCGGAGATTCGCCAGCGGATTCTCCGGCTTTTTCTTGTGCGCGTATTGAATAGTGAATTTCGCTTATTGAATAGGAATCAGGGGCTAACTTTTTTATCTTTGTACAATTATGCTTCAAGAATCGGAATATTTTGCTGAGTCGAAACTGTTCCACGGGCTGGTTCCCGCGGCCCTCGGGTCGAAACTGGATGTGCTGCTGATCGGCCTTGAAAAAGAGGCTGCCGATGCTTTCTGGAAGAAGACCTGCGCACTTTGCGAAAATGTTGAGGACATGCTCAACGGGGATAATCCTGAAAGCGAGATCGGTCGTTTTAATGCCGGGAAGATGCTTGCGCATTCCGCAGTCAGCGAAGAACTCGGAGACGCGGTAGACCTCTGCAAGGAGTATGTCTATTCCACCTCAGGGCTTTTCGACCCGGCGTTCGGCAAGATGAACTATGTCGACCACGACGAGGATGACGGAAGCCTATCTTTCTATGGCGTGAAGCTTGATCTTGGCAGTTTCTCGAGGGGTTATATGCTGAAGGAAATCCGCTCCCTTCTGCTCTCTTCGGGCGTTGAAAGTGCGTTCCTGAATCTCGGCAACTACGCATTCGTTGCGGTCGGGCACCATCCTTACGGGGAAAGCTGGAAAGTGACTCTGACCAATCCTTTCACCCGCATGCCCATTGAGGACGTGGAACTGAAAGACGCGACTCTTGCGCTCTCCTGCAACGCCCCGGGCTCTTTGGGACGGGTGATCGACCCTGCTACCGGCAGAGGCAACGAGGAAAGGAAGATGACGGTTGCCATCGCTTCTGATCCGCTGGATGCGAAAGTGCTCGCGACTTCTCTCATGGTAGCTGATTCTTCGAAGACCGAGGATCTTAAAGAGTCCTTCCCTGACGCAGAACTTAAAGTTTACAGATTATAAAACTGGTAACCGTTATGTCAACAAGAAGAGAATTTCTGAAGCAGGCCGCAGTTGCAGGCGCTGCTTTTGCCGTGGGTGACAGGCTCCAGGGTGCAGTGCCCTCGACCGCCCCGGGCCGTGTGCTCGGTGCAAATGACAAGGTGCGTGTCGGTGTGGCAGGTGTCCACAACCGCGGTCGCGCCCTCGCAATGAACTTTGCGAAAATGCGCGATGACGCGGAGGTCCTGTGCATCTGCGACTGCGATACCGCTGTCATTCCTGCAGCACAGCGGGCTGTGAAGAAAGCTACCGGCAAGACTCCCGATGCAGAGCAGGATTACCGCAAGATGGTAGAGAGGAATGACCTTGACGTCATCGTCGTCGCTCTCCCCGACCATTGGCACGCAGCTGCCGCCATCATGGCCATGCAGGCCGGGAAGCACGTCTACCTCGAAAAACCCGCCACCCACACTCCCGCTGAAAACGAGATGGTTCTCGCAGCCCAGAAGAAGTACAACCGTGTTGTCCAGATGGGTATGCAGCGCCGTTCCTGGCCCAAGATCAAGGAGGCTATCGAAATCCTGCACAAGGGTGAGTACGGACTCGGAGAGTGCTTCTTCGCCAAAGGCTGGTACACGCACAACCGCCCGTCTCTCGGCAAGTACGAGCCCACTCCCGTTCCCGAGAATCTGAACTGGGAATTCTGGCAGGGTCCCGCACCCCACAAGAAAGAGTTCAAGGCCAACTGCCTGCACTACAACTGGCACTGGTATTGGGATTGGGGTACAGGAGAAGCCCTGAACAACGGCAGCCACTTCGTGGACATCATCCGCTGGGGTATGCGTCTCGACGATTATCCTACGCTCGTGACTTCCGTCGGCGGAAAGTTCCGCTTCAAGGATGACGACTGGGAGACCCCCGACCATCAGCTTATCGGACTGCAGTTCGGCGACAAGTGCGCCTGCAGCTGGGAGGGACGCAGCCGCGACCAGTTCCCCTGCGACGGTTTCCGCTATGGCGTAACCTTCTACGGCGAGGATAGCTGCATGTGGCTGAGCTGCCTGGATGAGTATCTGATCAAGGACAAGCAGGGCAAGGTCATCAAGGATGTGAAGGGTGACATGCCCGTGCGTGTCAATGACGTCTTCAACCCTTGCGAAAGCCTCGATACCATCCACCTGAAGAACTTCATCGACGGAATCCGTCTCGGCACTCCCGTTGCCGCTCCTCTTATTGAGGGCTGCAAGAGCACACAGTTCATGCAGTACGGAAACATCGCCCAGAGAATCGGACGCTCCATCAAGGTCGATCCCGTCAGCGGAAAGATCATCGGCGATGCCGAGGCACAGAAACTCTGGACCCGTAAATACGAGAAAGGCTGGATGCCTAAAATCTAAGTCTTTCTAAAGATTGAACCGCAGACCGGCCTCGAAACTAACCATGAGAGGTCGGTCTGTTCTTATGTTCTTGGGCTGGTTGCAGGGGAAGTAATACCTTGCGCTGGGATCGAAGTACAGACCGAGGTGCTTCGAGAGGCTGAATTCCACGCCCGCACCGAAACCTGCGGATAGCTGCATGCCCTTGACCTTGGTGGAGAAAATATCGTCAGGGTTGCCCGCGATGCGGTATCTGTTGGAAACTGCATATTCGGTGAGTGCGCCGCACCAGGCGTAGAACCTGATTGTCTTGTTGTTTATGAAATTGTAGTACATATTCAGCGGAACACCTATGTAATGCATGGTGTGCGTGATGTCGGACTCTATGTCGCGGATGACGTTGCCGCCGTTGTCAAGCTCTGTATATTCTCCCTGGAACGAGCGTACAAGCATGGACCAGTTCATTCCGGTTCCTATGCTCAGCTTGTCCGAAAGAGGGAAGTTGACTCCGGCTCCGAGACTGACCGGCACTCCATAGACGGAGATGCTCTTTTCCACTATTCCGCCCTTGCCCGAGGCGGGGTTGCGGGAGCTGTTCAGACGGCTGCGGGTAACTGAACCTGAAAGCAGGTCAGAGTCATTCCCGTCGATTGTGCCCTGGATGTAGATCGAGGGCTTTCCTGCAGAACGGCGGGACTTCTCCCCGCTCTCAAGTTCAGCGAACGGGTCTGACCAGGGCTCTGTATCCTTTACGGTTTCGGCAGTATCGCCGGTGGATTCTTTTGTCTCGGAGGCGGTCTCTTCTCCGCGCGATGCAGGGACCTCTGCGGCGGATTCTTCAGACACGGCGGAGGTTTCCGTCCCGGTCTGTCCGCCTGGAGTCTTCACCGTCCGAACGTCCTGCGCCTCGGTTCTGGAGGCTTCCGCAGTTCTTTCGGCATCGGTCGCTCCAGTCGTAACTACGGTTCCGGCGGCTATGCCGGCTGGAAGAACGGCTTTTTCAACTGCGGCTTCGCTGTCCCGTGTCCCCGTTGCTGATTCTTCTGCTGCGTACGGCCTGGCAGGCGTCGTTGCTTCTTCCGGGCGGACTGAATCCTGCGCGGGTGAGACGACTGCGAGGCAGTCTGAGTCAATCCTGGAGGAGCGGTCTGAGGTACCTGCGATGAAGAACCCGGCGGCAAGAACTGCAGCGGCGGCAAGAGCGTAGGCCGCCCTGCGCCAGTAGAGGCCGGCTCCTCCCAGGCGTGCGGATATGCGGGACCACACGCGGGCGGGGACTTCCTCCTGCGCGTCTTCAAGCATCGACCGGACGGCCCGGTCAAACTCGTGTATGCCTTTGTCTTCTTCGAGCATTCTCTTAATACGTCTTGATCTTGTTCTGCAGCATGGTTCTCGCACGCTGCAACTGCGAACGTGATGTCGCCTCCGATATTCCCAGACTTTCCGCTATCTCCTTGTGCGAATAACCTTCTATTACGTACATGTTGAAGACCGTTCTGAATCCCGGCGGCATCGAGGCAATCATTTTCATCAGTTCGCTGTATCCGATGTTTTCGATTGCGGTAGGGGTGTCCGCCGTGATGTCCCAGGCTTCGTCCACGTCTTCGGTCTGTCTGAGCACATCGTTTTTTCTCAGGCTCATCAGCGCAGTATTGACAAAGATCTTGCGGGCCCAGCCCTCGAAAGATCCTTCCCCCGAATAGCTGTCCAGCTTGGTGAATAAAGTGACGAACCCGTCCTGGAGGATGTCCTCGGCAGCCTCTCGGCTGTCCATGTAACGCAGACAAACTGCGAACATCTTCCCGGAAAGCAGGTCGTAGATTCTTTTCTGGGCGCGTCTGTCGCCTCCTCGGCAGGCCTCTACGAGCGGCGTCCAATCCACTTTTCCACCTCGTCCGGTTTCCTTTACCCGTGTGTTAAGATGCTCTTTCTTCTTAAAAAGTTGCATCGCCACCTCTTGATAACTGAATTACGAAATTAGCGAAAGTTGGGCACAGAAGCAAAGTTTCCTATTTTTTGCACTAAATTTGTAGATGTGTACTCTGCCATGGTGAAAAACATAGTCACATATCTTTTATGCATTCTGCTCACGGTATCTGTCTGCGCGCAGCCGGGCCGGAATGTCCGTACGCTGGCGAACAACCTGCTTATAGACGGGGTCACTCTCATTTCGGAGGGGCAGTATGAAACGGCGAGAGGAGTGTTCGAGGCTCTGCTGAAAGAAGATCCGGAGAACGACGCCCTGCATTATTACCTGGCGGTCTGCGAGATGCGCTCAGGAAAGGCCGCTGACGCCGAAAAGCATATTCAGAAAGCTATCCAGCTGGACAGCACGAATCTCTGGTACAGCGAAACCCTTGCGAGCTTGTACAGCACGGGAGGCAGGATGGACAAGGCTACGGACATCCTCGCACGCCTGATGGAAAAGGACCCGAAACAGTTTGCTACGCCGTTCACCCTGACCATGCTTGCCGACCGGGAACTTTCGGCGGCGAAGGACTCTACCGCCCTGGACTATATCGAGAGGGCGCTTGAAATCGAACCGTCCTATCCTCCTGCACTTATCGGCAAGGCGGAAGTGTACCGTATGCGCGGCAATTACCCTATGTATTTCGTGGCGCTGAACGAATTTGTGGGAAACGAGAACATCTATCCGGAGGCAAAGGCGGATTACCTGGACAATCTGCTGCAGAACTTCAATCCGAGGATGTACCGGGTCTGGGGCTCGCAGCTCGATTCGCTCGTGGACCTTGGAGTGCGTGTGAGCCAGAGGGATACCTCGATGCTGAGTCTTGCAGGGCGCTGGTATTACGGGACAGGGCGCAAGGACAAGGGCGTGGCGTACTTCAACAGCCTTTTGGAGGCGGATCCCAAGTCATACGATGCGAATATGATTCATATCCAGCTGCTTGGCGAGGATAAGAAATATGACGAGATGATTGAGGCCTGCACGGCGCTCTTGGGGTTCTGCGAGCCGGAACGCAGGGCGCAGGTGTTCAGCATACTCGGCGATACCTATTATCTCAAGGAGGACAGGAAGTCAGCATATAAGGCCTACGACAGTGCGTTGAAAGAGAATCCGGAGTATATCCCAGTTCTGAACAATTACGCGTACTATCTCTCGCTTGAGGGCAGGAAGTTGCGCAAGGCTCTGAAAATGAGTGCCAAGACCATTGAGAAAGAGCCGGAGAACCCTACTTATCTGGATACTTACGCCTGGATTCTGCACCTGCTCCGAAAGGATGAGTCCGCCAAGATTTATCTGAAAAAGGCCATAGTCTACGGCGGCAACAGTTCTGCTACGGTGCTGCAGCATTATGCCGAGGTGCTCAGGGCTCTGGGCGAGGAGGATCTGGCCCGGCATTATGAATCTCAAGCGGAAAGGAAGGGTAAATGAGATACTGGCTTAATGTGGTTATTCTTCTGCTGCTCCTGGCCGTTCCGGTTCAGGCGCAGGATGTTTCCAGGCAGCGTTCCCGCAAGGCGCAGCTCGAAAAGGAGATAGCCATACTCGACCGCCAGCTCAAGGACAATGCATCACGCAGCGCCTCGGCACTTACCAAACTTACTCTGACCAGAAAGAAGGTCGATGCCCGAAGGTCACTTATCAAGGAGAGCGACCGAGAAATCTCGCTGCTGCTGGATTCGATCGAGGTGAAACAGCAGAATATTGCTGCACTGCAGACGAAACTCGACACGATGTCGGTGCGTTATAACAGGCTTGTGCGCACGGCATACCGCAACCGTGACCCGCACCTGCTCGCGATGCTGCTGCTTTCGAGCGACGATTTCGCGCAGGCGGGCAGGCGTTATGTCTACATGCGTAAAATCAAGGGTACGATGAACGCGCAGGCGGCCGCCATCCGCAGTGCGCAAGATTCTCTTGCAGCGGAGAAAGCGCGTCTCGAGGGTCTGCGCAAGGAAGCTGACATTCTGCGAAGTTCGAGGAAGGCGGAACTCAAGACCCTCAACCGCGAGGAGGCGGCTTCCGCGAAGGTCGTGTCGCAGTTGATGCGGGACAAGTCGCGCTATCAGAAGCAGTTGAAGGAAAAGCGCAAGCAGGTCGAAGCCTTGAACAAGGAAATCAGCCGCATGATTGCTTCCACCCGCAAGAAAGCGGAAAAATCGCAGAAGCCTGCTGATCTGAAACTTTCTTCGGAGTTCGCCGCGAACAAGGGAAAGCTGCCCTGGCCGGTCGAGGGTTCTGTCGTGGATCATTTCGGACAGCACTACCATCCGGTCTACACTTCGCTGAAACTACCGTTCAACAACGGCGTTTCGATAGCGGTGCAGCCTGGGACGGAGGTCAAGGCGGTCTTCGACGGCACTGTGAGCCAGATTATCGTGATGCCGGGGTATCACCAGTGCATACTCGTCCAGCACGGTTCGTATTTCACTTTCTACTGCAAAATCGGTAAGGCTCTCGTGAAGGCGGGGGACAAGGTAAAGACAGGGCAGGCGCTCGGCGTCGTTGATACGATAGCCGGTGAGACGCAGGTGCATTTCCAGCTCTGGGACGGCAAGGATCCGGAGGATCCGGAAGATTGGTTGAGATAATCGGCTAACCGAGGGCCCAGACGAGGACGTGGCGGTCGAAGGTGATGTAGTTCAGATCGAAATTCTCCTCGTAGCCGTCCTTGTTCGTGAAAGTCACTTCGAGCTCACCCTCTCCGCGGGGACGGAACTCTTCAACTTCGATCTGCTCTGCGAAATCCACCTTGTACTGGGACTGCAGTTTATAGACCGCCTCTT
>Ga0129311_1001421_pt1 | contig 17008 bp, 13 predicted proteins | sample Go1ome_FD_94435 | JGI IMG/M metagenome (GOLD analysis project Ga0129311, IMG submission 94435) | Western lowland gorrila individual fecal microbial communities from Wisconsin, USA - Go1022B metagenome | ecosystem: Host-associated > Mammals > Digestive system > Large intestine > Fecal | place... | reverse complement strand
GATTTTGAGTTTGGCTTGCGACACCATTCTCATCATATCACAGGAGGCTTTATTTTGTTATCCTCACCGTCTCCACTTATTCCATTCTCCCCAGCATAGCTGGGGGATTAGACTTTTCATTAAGCCAATGGCGTGGATATGCAGATAATGGTGCCGGTCTTTCTATTGGTTTCGATAAAACTTTTCTCAACTTTTAGGATATTACGGCACTCAATATAACAGTAGTATTTCATACAAATAGGCTTATATACCATTAATTATTCTTCCAAATCATTTCTCCCATTATACCTCATCAGCACCTCCCTCTTCCGATTGATCGACACTTCCGTATAAATCTGCGTCGTCACAATACTGCTATTCCCCAACAATTCCTGCACATCCCGAATCCCTGCTCCATTGTTTAAAAGCTGCGTCGCAAAACTATGTCTCAGGGAATGCGGTGTTGCGCTCTGGCTGATTCTCGCCACCTTCTGATACTTTGTAAATACATTTTCTATACTGAACACAGACATCCGCTTCCCCAGGCGACTGGGAAAAAATGCATGATCTTTCATACACCTGGTCTCCCGTATCCGCAGCCATGCACTGATCTTCTGGCATACTACCGGTGATGATAGAAACAGAACCCGTTCCTTGCTCCCTTTCCCATGAATAAGAACCGACTGATCTTCCTCCCGATAATCTTCAACATTCAATGCCGCCGCTTCTCCCACTCGCAGTCCCAGGCTGAATAAAAGTTCCAGAATACACATGTCTCGCAGCGCGAGCCAGATCTGGTATTCTGTCCCTGCTGCCTGAAAATTCTTTGATGCAGCGCTTAAAAGCCGCTGGATTTCCGATCGTTCCAGAGTCTTCGGGAGTGTCTTTGGAACCTGGAATTTTCTTGATGAGAACCGAAAGAACTTTTCGTGAACGTCATACGTCTCTCCCAGAAATTCAAAAAACTGACGGAGCGCCACATATTTCCTTCTGATCGACCGGGCACCGAGGTGTTCCTCATCCTGCAGATAATTAAAATATGACATCGTGACCTTATCGTTCAGCGCCCGGATATGGTATGTCTCGATCCACCTCAGCATACAGTGAAGGTCACACTCATATGCTCTCAATGTATATTCCGATAAATTCCGCTCTATCTTAAGCTGCTTTTTAAAGTTCTGAATATCCTGTTCGATCTGTTCCACATTCGCCTGCGTGTCTTATCCTCCTCGTAAAAGATCTTTTATTCCTCTATCATATCTTAATTTCGCCCTGGCATGACCCATTTTGCCCAAATATTATCCGTTTTTTGTCAATATGGAAGGACTAAAATAACTGGTATTTGTGACGAAGATAACTTCCAGGCATTTCATAGCGCCTTTATTCTAATCAATTGCATTACTATTTTTGTCACCTTACAATATTGGGGAAACCATTCTAAAATTTTAGAAAAGCTGCAAAAGCCAATTATCTCTATTGGAAGCTGTACCTTTGGTATTTATCTTCTTCATATTTATATTAAGGATTTTACATCCCTGACTCCCAGATTATGGCATATCTTTCAGGAGCAGATCCATATGCCGGCAATTATATACGCCTTTTTCTATTGTGCTGCTATTTTTGTCTGCTGCTATCTTATTACGTTAGTTATTAAACATATTCCTATTATCAGGAAACTAGTATCTTAAAAGCAGGAACAGGGGAAGCAGTTAAACCGCTCCCCCTGTCTTATATCTCTCGATACAATTTTCATTTTTTACATACAAACCGTTCGTTATGCTCTCTATAATACGCCAGCATCTCCTTCGTCTGCGGCCCATATGCCAGATGTCCTACCGCACAGTTTTCGTCTACTGCGATTACCATGCCGTGATCCATTCCGTATGTACACATCTGATACTCATCATATCCCAGATTGTTTCCCTCTGAGACGTCGAGCATTCCCATATCGTTCCAGTAATCCCTCTTAAAAAAGATTGCTCCGATACTGAATCGAATCGGACAGATCGAGTAGGCATTGCTCCTCGCCGCAAGTTTTTCAGAAAGCAGATCAATGTCCTGAAACTCCCGACATTCGCCCCACATAAATCTCGCTGACTCCGAATCTTTCAGTATCTCGCAGTGGTGATCCAGTCCATTGGTATAGGTTATAGTTCCAAATTTCTTCTGCCATTCCTCTTCCCGATGGAAGATTTCCAACAATCGAACATATCCATATGTATTTACCGGAATCAGCGGTGCCGCAAAGCTGATCACATACTTTTCCTCTTTTTCTATCTGAAAATATTTGTTTCTCACGGACTCAAAAAATTCTTTTGTAATAAACATATCTTCATCCAGTTTATAGATATATTCCGCTTCGCTCATCAAAGATATTGCCATATTTAACGCAAGCGTGATCTTGTTCGCCTTCGTACTCACATAAGACCAGCAGTTCTTCTGAGCAATTTCTGAAAGTCGTTTGCTGTATACTCCCGATGAGACGATACACACGTCTACATCTTCCGGAACATATGCTGTGATTCTCGCAAATACATTGTCCCATAATTCTTCTTTGTATCCAGCAAGAATCAGGCACGCATATCTGCTTTTTTTTCTTCGATCTTCGAAGACATATTTTTTTGTCAGCCTTCTTTTTTCTTTTCTGACCTTCTTAAGCCCAGCATTTACTTTTTTAATTAATGGATTCTTAATTAGAATCTTCTTCGCTTGTTCCAGCATGATTTTCACCTCCCGAATTCATGGAATGGTTTCCCCTTTGTGGACCACTTCTCTTATCTGAGAAGCGCACCGATAAAGTGAGAAGCGCCAGCGGGAATGGATTGTATCCAATCTCCATTAAATGCTGAGCGATCACACAGTTGATTGCAATAATTGCGATTGCATACAGAAAATATTCATCCTGTTTATTTTTATTGCAAATGTAGATATGAATTCCTATTACAATGCAGAAGAGGATCAATCCCCAGGTCAAGAGGATATTGACATATGAACAATCGAGAAAGAAATATTCTCCTTGGTACTTTGTTGTACCTCCGTTTCCGATCATATCGATCTTCTGTCCAAACAGTTTGACACCGAAATCTTCAAAGCCCTGTTTGCCAAATGCCAACCTCGCTTCCAGTGTGGAATCTAATACTTTCCAGAATGCCGCACTGCTGTCATAGAAATAAGAGAGTACAATTGAAAATATCACCAGCACAGGCATAATGTAGGTCCCTAAATGCATCCACATATATCTCCACATACGCTGTATCCTCTTTCCAACTTGTTTTGAATTTTTAATCTGATTTCCAACTCCAAATAAGGCTACTGTCAAGAAAATGCAGGCGCTGTCAACTCTTGCATTGCAAAAAATATACACAACTACTCCGACTGCAAGCCCGATTATATAATGATGTCTTTTCAATTCTGCTCCTTTTAAGTAAAAAAATGAGAGCAGTAAGAAAAAAACATGAGCCGCAAAATCAGTAGGATAATTAACTCCAAACGAGTTTCTGATTCCACGTCCTTCCGATGTATATTGAAGGTTCTCTATTACCCCTATCATAGATCCTGCAAAGGCAAGGATAATGATTGAAGCTCCGACCGTCAAATATATCTGCAGGATCTTCTTAAACGGAATATCCTGACTTCCCGCAATGAGCAGAACCCACAGAAACGGATCTACATAACCGCTTTGCTTCCATGTAATCACACTGCAGGCCAACGCAAATCCCAATAAAAGGAGTGTTCTTACCCTATACCGACAGTACACCAGAATACGCAGCCCAATTAATCCAATAAACAACAGCTTGCAGATCTTGCTGGCAAGAGAACTCAGTGGATACAACGTAGTCAGCCACACCCAGAGACCTAAATATACAGCAAAGGCTAGAAAGAACAGCCACTCTCCTACTTGCTCATCCTCCACCCAGGCAGCTAATTTCTTTTTCCAGTTCATTTAATTCCCCTGAATCTTTCTTATCGTTTATTCCACCAGAATGCATCCCAAAATTTCAACCTTAAACCGTGTACAGATCTGGATCTGCTGTTCAACGTCTTTATAACTTGCTTTTCCGGCCTCTATGATTAAGATGCAGAAACCGCTTTCCATCATCTGTCTAAGGCTCTCTGCATTTGAATATACATCACTGCCGATCATACCCGTTATATGTGCTGCTTCCATTGCTGTTTTATAGTCCTCAGCTACTTTTCTCGACTGTTCGTACGCGGAAAGTATATTCAAAAACAGACCTGCTGCTTTTCTTTCACCAGCAAGGAGTTCAACGTCCATCATGCTTCTCGTAAGATCCGGTGTATATCCTTTTCCATTTTTATAAGTTCCAAGTACATTTAAATGAAGATCCCTTAAGTCTCTTTCACTCTGAATCCTGTCGCCAAAAATATATCTGAGCAGGATTGCCGCAAAAGCAATAACTATTCCAAATATAATTCCAAGCAGTACGTACTTTATCAAAATCACTTTTTTATTTACTACAACATCAACATTAAATTCCGGTTCGTTTTTCTCAATATACGCCTTCTTTGAATTCTGGTTACTAATCAATTTATTTTTAAAATCCACTCTATTATTCGTATAATTTCTTAAGTCATTTCTATGCCCATTCTGCTTATCTGTCATTCCCGAATCAGCCTTTACATACGCTGATGTTTTTATTTCATCAAGACTGAAATCTCCCTGACGTTCCTTTACCTTCGGAATATAATTCTTAACTCTCTCTTTTATAATTGACATAATTCTTTTTGCAGAATCCATATCACTGTGAACCACTACAATGTTCAGTGTATTACCACTCTGGTAGCAACTAACAATATCTCTCCAATACTTCACTTTCAAATCCTGATCTTCCTCTGGCAGTCCCTCTTTTAATGCACCATCATTGATAAATGATATAAATGTATTGATAATATTTCCAACATTTCCACCCGTACTTAAGCTATACTGCACCGCCACCGTCTGAATATTCTGCGGATCGATCTGCATATAGATCGACTCATCATTATACTCCTGCAGCTCTTCGATCTGCTTGTCCGCCTCGGAAATACTCTTCTCGACATCCGCAATTACAGAATCATACTCTGCAAGTTTCAAATTATAGTCGTCGAGTTCCTGCTGCTGCTCCTCGGAAAGCTCTATCTTTTTGTTTCCCTGGCGGATTCCAAGGCCTGCAAAAGAGATTGCACAGATGCATACAAAAATCGCAACTATTTTTTTCTTCTTGATCAGGTCCTCCACAACGTTTCGCACGTACAATGTTTTAAACTGGTACACGATATTCCTCCTCATGTGATTGATCTTATTCTAAGTTTCTGTTCTCCGCCCATTATAGCATAAACTTTTCTAAAATTCTTTCTTTATTATCTCCGTTATTCTCCGTTGTTTATATATGGCCGCATAGACACACCACCGGATTTATGTTATACTCGGTGGAACAAGGAGAGTATTTTCATGAATTTTCAAACTTCTATAAAGAAAAATTTTATCATGAACGTTATTTTGACCGCTTCCTCCCTTATCTTTCCGCTGATTACATTCCCTTATGTATCGCGAATCTTACTTCCTGAGGGAACTGGTCGCGTAGCTTTCGTTCTGTCCATTATCTCTTATTTTTCTATGGTCGCTTCCCTGGGAATCCCGACTTACGGAATCCGCGCCTGTGCCCAGGTCCGCGATGACCAGGAACAGCTGAGCCAGACTGTGCAGGAGATCTTTATTATCAACGCCTGCATGACCGGACTCGTCTATATCGCCTATTTTCTCTCTATTCTAATGGTCGAACATCTCCGCCAGGAAAAGACCCTGTTTTTCTTATGCGGGTCTACATTGTTCTTCAACCTGATTGGAATGGAGTGGCTGTACAAGGCACTCGAACAGTATCAGTATATCACAGTCCGGTCTCTTATTTTTAAGGCAATCTCCGTGGTATTAATGTTTTTAATGGTCCAGTCACCGGACGACTGTATCCGATACGGTTTCTTATCGATTCTGGCGGATGTTGGATCCAATACTTTTAATTTTATACATGCCAGAAAATTTATAAGCATGGCCCCGCGGCAACATTATAATTTCCGACAGCATATGAAGCCGATCCTTATTTTCTTTGCCTTTTCCGCATCTGTGACGATATACAAGTATCTCGATACCGCAATGCTGGGATTTATGAAAGGTAATCAGGAAGTAGGATATTACAGCGCCTCTGTCCGTATAACGGACTTGCTCGTCTCCTTCGTGACAGCCCCTGGGGCTGTCCTCCTGCCGCGAATTTCATACTATGTAAAAGAAGGCCGCCTGAAGGAGTTTTCCTCCCTGGTCCATAAAGCTCTGGACCTTATTTTGTTTGTCTCCGTCCCTGTATGTATTTATTTTGAATTTATGGCGGACAGTTCGATCTTTTTTATCTCCGGACCCGCATACGCTGGCTCGATTCCACCGATGCGGATCATCCTGCCAACAATCATCTGTATCGGAATTACAGGAATTATCGGTGTCCAGATCCTCATCCCTCTCGGTCGTGAGATCCTCGTCGTCTATTCCACCTGTGCCGGAGCTGTCACGGATCTGCTTTTAAACTGTATTTTTATCCCGCGCTTCGCCTCCAGCGGTGCCGCGTTTGGAACTCTGGCGGCTGAGATCGTTGTGCTGATCGCTCAGCTCTTCTTTATTCGGAACGAAATGCCGGATCTTTTTTCCGGTGTTCAGTATAAGAAGCTGATTCCGGCTCTGGCAGTCTCCTCGGTTGTCCTTTATTTTGTGAAGATAAATCTCCACACAGGAAACTTCCTGGCGTTGGTGATCACTTCAATCATATTCTTTTCTATTTATCTGGGAACATTATTCCTGATAAAATACAAATTCCCGGTAGAATGGCCACGCTGATAAACCAACAGCGCGGTCTTTTCTATTCTTCCTGCAATCCGCATTTTTTCAGTGCATCCTCAAGGTATTTTCCCTGGTGTACACATTCCCTGATCCGCAGCGCGTTTTCCTGCATTTCCCGGTAATCTTCCGCCGACAACTCCTCTAATTCCCCCGGAAGTTCCCGAAGACTTTCCACCGTGATCCCCAGCTTCTCCCTTTCTGTGATCTCCGCCATCGCCGACTGTTTTCCAACAATTACCGGCATTCCAGCTGCCATATACAGGGAGAATTTATGCGGGCAGTTGTACCGAAGATATCTTCCCGCCGCTTCCTGTCCTTCTTCCAGGCTTTCTCCGTCCCATACGAGGCCAAAATCGCCTTCCAGCACATTCGGAAGCCGGTCCGGCGATTCGACGCCTTTATAGAATCCGGATTTCTGTATCTTTTCTGATGGCTGAATCCCGTACAAGGCAAATCTCAGGGCGGAACCATTTTCAGAATCGATCAGCCGATCCAAAAACCGGCTCTTTCCGAGATTTCCCGCAAAGGCAATCGTATATTCGCCGGACTCTTCACACTTTTCCTTTTTGGGCTTCGAAGTCTGTTCTTCTTTCTCCACAAGATAATCAAACATCTCCAGCATCACCATCTTCTCTTCCGGTATCCCGCGATCCGCCAGCCATTTTTTCATCCAGCTATTATGGACAATGATCGTTCGGAACTGGTTGATCATTCCGATTTCCCTCTGAACCGCTTTTTCCGGCATCTCATATCGCAGACTGCTGATATCATGAATCAGGAGAACCGCTTTTTTCGGCAGTACTCGATAGCAGATCTTATTAAACCGCTCGTTCGCGTAGAATGGATACTGGATCAGGATCCTAGACCGAGCATAGATCATTGGAAGACTGACCGCCAGCCGGAAAAGACTGTATGCATAATCCCTGATCTTTGATTTCTTCTTTATATAGCAGTAAAAAATGTCCCCGTCTACAATTTTCCGTACATCCTGCCGCGCCTTTGTACCGGAAGTAAATCCATCTTCATACAGATCTTCGATCAAAAGAATTTTCTTATCCATAGTACAAATATTCCTCCATCTGTTTCGCCATCTGGGCGATATCGTAACCGGCTGCTTTTACGCGCCCGGATACATCTCTTCTCCCTGCCGCAGCTGCAGGCACGTTACTAGCCTTGAGCTTTCCGTCCGGCCCGCAGGTCTCCAGAATCTTTTCCGCCCAGATCTGTGCACCGCCGCTTAACGGAATTTTATGATAATTTTCATCCACGATCTTCGTCTCATCCGAGATCGTATCCGTCAGAAAGCAAGGCAGATCGGCAGCCTGTGCTTCGATCAGCGCTACCGGGAGTCCCTCATAGAGCGACGGGAAAATAAAAGCGTCCATCGCCTGATAATAATCAGAAGTATCGCTTACCGCCCCCGTGATAAAATAGGCTTTCTCCAGACCGTACTCTCTGATCTTCTTTTCTGTCTCTCCCCGCAGGCTTCCGTCCCCGACATGGATAAACCGACACTCTTGGTCCTTTTCATGCAGACATCGGAAAATATCCAAAATAAAGCCAGGATTTTTTTGCTCTTCCAACCGGCCAACCGTGCCATATACCCGCGTGCCCGGTGAAATTTTCAGCTGTTCCCTGATCTTTTTCCTTTTTTCTAAACTGAAGCAGAATCTCTCTGCGTCGATGGCATTGTGTATCACCGCAAAATCAGTGTTCTCACCGAACATAAACCGGCCGGCCAGATCAGAACACGCAAACAGCTTCTCTGCATACTCGTTCAGCTCTTTCTGATGCGTCTGGTGCAGGTGTTTCCGGATCCCCATAAGATCCCATCCTGTATCGTTGGAATTGTGGGAATGCGCAATGATCCGCTTTACATGGTTCTTTTTCGCGTAGATCAGATCATCGATATTTGCCAGCGACAGAAGATTGCAGTAAATTCCATCATACCGTTCTCCTGCGTTTTTGAAGAACTTCCTGTATGTGTTTTGATGTCCGATGGGATGTTTTCTTCTCCCCGGAAGCCGGATAATATCAGCTCCCATCGCCCGCAGTTCCTGTTCATACGCGACTGGTTCCTCAAAGTTGGACAGATAATCGAACTGTACCTTATCTGGATCGATATGGCGCACAAGATTCATAATATAAGCTTCCACGCCGCCCGGATTCGGTGTCATGCCGGTCATCAGATATCGTTTTGCAGGCAATCTAATTACCTCCCCTCAGAACTCTTTTCGCGGTCTTTCTCGCCTCCGCAAACAGGCTGACAAGCCATTTACTGTCGCTTCCCAGTACGAAGTGGTACAGCATCATATCCTTTTTTCTGGAACGTTCTTCTTTGATGACCCGTTTCAGAACTTCCCGGCCGAGCAGTTCTTCTGCTTTCGCGCACCGGGTCGAAAAAGGAAAACGTTCCAGATAGTTCATACAATCCTTATAATAGACCTTCCACACTCGCTCCATAGCCTGAGATCCCAGTTTTTTTTCTTTCACCAGATTCTCCGCAGCCCCCAGCAGCGTCTCACTGAGAACCAGGCGGCTTCCACCATCATCTTTGGTGAGACTTCCAGATCTGGCTCTCTGGTTATAAATATACAGCGCCTGGTTCTCCACCGCGATCCCGCCGCATGTCTTTAAAAATGTCAGATTAAACAGAGCGTCTTCCCCCAGCGCCATATCTTCCCGAAAAACCGACCGCAGGTTTTCAAGCGCGCTTTTCCGGTATAATTTTGCCCATACACTCGTAAGAAGTGTTGTCTCATAAAGCCGGCCAAAATATTTTCCCAGACTTTCAGAGTCCGCAATGTTCCCGCACTCCGGGAGTACCTCATACTCTGATACAAGGTGCTCTTCCCTGTAAAATTTCCGCACAAATCCGCACAGAACTATATCCACGCCGTCCTCAATATGCCCCGCCAGCCGTCCGCAGGCATCTTTTTTGATGGTATCATCCGCGTCCACAAACATCAGGAATTCCCCATCTGCCGCCTCGATTCCGTGATTTCTCGCGGCGGAGACACCCTGATTCTCCTGTTCCAGATATTTGATCCTGCGGTCTTTTTCGACATAGGAACGGCATATTTCTCCCGATCGGTCCTTCGATCCGTCGTTTACCAGAATAATCTCAATATTCTCATATGTCTGCTCCCGGATGCTTTCAATACATGTTCCAATATATTTTTCGCAGTTGTAGACCGGTACAATTACGCTTATTTTTTCCATCTCCGTCTTCCCCTGTTGCAGCAAAGGGGCACTGTGATCATTTTCTCTGTCCACATGCCCCTGTACCGTAAAATTTTTAATTATCTTCCTTCTGGTCCGGATCCTTTAACGCCGGATCCTCAAAACCGCCATTCTCAAAACCTTCTGTTGATTCCTTCATAAACAATACTTTTGGAGTCATTAAGATCAGTTTCAGATCCATCCATATCGAATAGTTTCGAATATAAGTAAGGTCAAGTTTCAACTTGTCATAGCTAGTCGTACAATATTTTCCGTAAATCTGCGCATAGCCGGTGAGCCCCGCCTTTACCTTCAGACGGTAGGCAAATTCCGGAATATTTTTCGTGATGATTCCGGCCAACTCCGGACGTTCCGGGCGCGGTCCAACCAGGCTCATATCACCTTTCAGGATATTTAGCAGCTGCGGCAGTTCGTCCAGTCTCGTCGCACGAAGGAATCGGCCTACCGGGAGAATCCTCGGATCTTTATCCCCCGCTTTTACTGGTCCGCTCTTCATTTCCGCGTCTACGACCATCGTGCGGAATTTATAGATTGAAAATACCTTGCCGTTTAATGTCAGTCTCTGCTGCGTGTAGAAAACAGGTCCCTTATCCGTACACTTGATCATCAGCGCGATGATAAGGAAAAACGGGCTGGTGAGGATCAGCATGATCCCGGACACGAGAATGTCTTCCATTCGCTTCAAAAATGCCTGATCCCAGGGAAGTCCGTCAATGTTTCTCGACAGATATAGCGGTGAATCGAAAATATTCAATTCCACCGATGTGCGCAGAAGAATATCGCTGACTTTCGGTACGGTGTAGCTGCGGATATTGTTGGCGTAGCACCGCTTCATCAGCTCATTTCTGTCCCCGGCCGGGATATCTCCGATGATCACACCGTCATAATTCTCTGCCTTTCGAATGATTTCCTCCACATTGTCCTGCAGACGGATCGTTTCTTTAATCTCGTATTTGTCTTCTCTGGACTCGATCCTGCCCATTAAATGGAACATTGGCCTGTCCGCATGGACAAGGAGAAGTTTCTTTTTCGGGAACAAAGCAGCGTAGATCTTTTTAAAGGCAAATGTCCAAAGCATAACAACCAGAAAGTCTACGATCGTCAAAATCAGAAGCGCCGTCGGGTTATGCATCTTTTTATCAAACAGAACTACCTGCACATACGAGAACGCATTTACTCCGATCAGGGAGATCATGTGAGAATATACCAATGTCCAGTATTTATAAATTCCGATCTTCAATCCGCCGTACATCCGGTGCAGAAGCAGCAGCAGACTGAGGTACTCTCCCGCTATCAGCCAGTTTCCGCGTCTCCAGAACGCCACTTCCATATTTCTGTTGTAATAATTCATCCAGACATAATAGTACAGCGCAAGTTCCAGGAGTACGATCGTCAGCGATCCCAGAAATTTTACAAGCCTTTTATACTGTTCAAATTGTCTGCGTTCAATTTGTGCACTCATCTACATATGTTTCCTTAATTTTTTATCATATAAATATTTTCGCATGAAATTCGGAATCAGGCTGATCAACACCCGCACAGCCGTCATCGGCAGATATTCCGCAAGATTCAGAAGCCCATATCGGTACATCCGATTCCGGAACGAGATAATTGCTTTTGCGTACTCTACTCCCCCCCGCCGTTGATGCATTCCATTCACGCGCATATACAACAGCGTGTCCGGAAGGTTCGCAAGTACCGCATGATCCCGGTACATCCGCACCCACAGATCATAATCCTCAAAATACGGACACGGCTGATATCCGCCGGAGAGCTCCACGCTTGATTTCTTGAACATCACGCATGGGTGGTTGATCGGATTTCTCTGTTTGATATACCCGGAAATCTCCTCCGGCGTCTGCGGAACAGTTTTATAGGAGGTAACTGCCTTTTCCGCCGCCTGCACATCCAATGCGTCCCCCTGAAACTCCGCAATTGTCCCACTCAGCGCATCCACCTCCGGATGCCTTTCCAGATATCTCAGCTGCCTTTCACACCGATCCGGCGCCGCAAGATCGTCCGTATCCATCCGGGCGATCCACTCACAGGAACAGTGACGGAGACCTTCGTTCAGGGCCTTTCCAAGTCCCCCATTCTCCGCAAGGCGGACAACCCGAAATACTGTTCCCGGCATGTCCCGCTTTCCATCCGGCGTCACATGATCATTCATATCCGTTTGTCCGCTCCGTGGAGTATCTTTTGAACAACTGTCTTCATATTCCAATATCACCGCGTCTAACGCCGCCGTCAAGGGTCCATCGCATACCAATACAATTTCCGTTGGCGGAACTGTCTGATGAAAAATACTGCTTAACGCTGCCCGGAAGTATTCCGGATTTTCTTTATTGTATACGGACATTAAGACGGAATACCGCATATCCATATACATTATCTCTTTTCGTACGTTTCCGGCGTATAATGGATCACTCTCGTACCGCTGTTCTCAAACTCAAACGGAACATATAAAAGTTCCTCCATCGCCTTATGAACCGCTTCCTGCTTATCCGGCTCTACATAGAAGAGCAGGAATCCGCCGCCGCCGGCACCGAGAAGCTTTCCGCCGAGGGCACCTGCTGCCATTCCCTTAGCGTAGAGACCGTCAATAGAATCTGTTGAAATTCTGTTGGAGATTCCACGTTTCAGTTTCCATGTATAATCGAGAAGGCGGCCAAACTCGTTGAGGTCTGTCTTGGAGGTAAGGACTTTTTCCGCGTCATCCACCAGAGATAGCATCTCAAGGAGCTGTTTCTGCTTGTCCACCAGCGCTTTTTCCGTTGTCTGCTGGATATCGGAAGAAAATCTGGAAAATCCGGTAAAGAACAGCATCAGATTCTGGTTTAACTGCTGCTTCCTCTCTGGGGAGATAATAACCGGATTTACCTCGTAACCGTCGGCATTGAAGTTGATACGGTTCAATCCGCCAAACGCCGCCGCGATCTGGTCCTGAACGCCGCCGCTCTCGTTGCAGAGAACTCGCTCCAGATAGATCGCATCATCCGCAAGCTTTCTCTTATCCGCGTATTTTCCCTTCAACGCATAGAACGCGTTCAACATTCCAACCGCGAAGGAACTGCTCGTTCCAAGTCCGGATCTTGCCGGAAGGTCTGCCTCGTAGGTAAGGCGTATCTCCTGCATATCCAGGTATTTCATCGCTTCGCGGATCGCCGGATGATTGATATCGTTGACATCCGTCACACGCTCGATCTTTGAGTAGGAAAGCTCTGTGGAATAATCGAAAAAGCGCGGTAAATGGCGCACATTTACATAGCAGTATTTATCAAATGTTGTTGAGATTACGGCTCCGCCGTGTTCCTTATAAAAGTCCGGGAAGTCTGTTCCGCCTCCGAAGAAGGACATTCTAAAAGGGGTCTGTGTGATGATCATAATTAACTCCTAATTACTTGATAAGTTATGCATCTATGGAACCATCTGTTGTTTCCTGGCACATAAATGTTTACCCATTTACGTTTAGATGATCCTGTATTGATGCTTTAATTCTTTGCAACAGTTCAATATCATGATACTTACTGGTTTATAAACCAGTCTTGTCTTTATCCTTTCAGTAAACCAGTCTGGTATTCTCAGTTCTCAAATGAGTTTTACCATCCTCAATCCATCTGCAAAATTTTCTCTACAGCATCCAGAAGGTCCCTGCAGACAAGATCCGGCTTCACATCATATTTCTTATCGTTTCCGGCCTCACCGGTCAGTACCAGCGCCGTACGCATTCCTGCGTTGATCCCGGTCTGGATATCCATCGTCGTATCGCCGATCATCCAGGATCCCGCGAGATCAATATTATACCGCTCCGCCGCCTTCTGGATCATACCGGTCTTCGGCTTTCTGCACTCGCACGGGATCTTATAAGCCGGATTTTCCTCCGGATATCCCTTATCCGGGTGATGCGGACAGTAGAATACATCATCCAGGAACACTCCCTCTTTTCCAAGAAGTGTTTCCATTTTTTTATGGATATTCTCTACATCTTCGATCTCACAGAGTCCCCGCGCAACCACCGGCTGGTTCGTGATAACGATTCCAAGTCTTCCCGACTGGTTGATCTTCCGGATCGCGTCGACTGCGCAGTCTTCCAGCATGAAGTCTTCTTCTTTGTATACAAGACCTTTATACTGGTTGATCGTGCCGTCCCGGTCCATAAAGATACAACGCTGCTTATTTCTAAGGCATTTTCCCGCAATTACACCGCGCTCAATATCCGCCAGCGTCTGGTTTACGCGGTCCACAGTTCCGACATCTTTCACATACTCCGGAGAGCAATATCCATAAATCGGCTCCCCCGCCTCTAACATTCCCTTGATCACATCATTCTCAAGGTTCCTCTTCACTGGCTCCGGAACATAATCGCAGATCTTCTTTTCAAACACAAAGATACCTGCGTTTACGCAGTTCTTATACCAATAATCCCGCACATTATGCTTGGAATCAAACGCTGTGATCTTGTCATCTTTGTCGAGCACAAGAAGATCCGAATCAAACGGATGCCCATTCGGATGTACAAACAGCGTCGCCACCGCACCTTTTTCTTCATGGAAGCGGATCATCCGCTGAAAATCGATATCAAAGAACAGATCGCCGGACATCATGACAAAGCGTTCGCCGTGGATCATATCCTTTAAATAATAGAAAGATCCAGCCGTTCCGAGCGGCTCCGTCTCCTCATAATACCGGATCGCAACGCCAAATTTCTCGCCGTCACCGAAATATTCCTTGATCTTATCTCCAAGGTGTCCGATCACCATGATAATATCTGTAATTCCGTTCTCCTTCAGCCGCTCCACCTGCCATAAGAGCAGCGGCTTTCCGGCTACCGGAACCATCGGTTTCGGAATCTCGTCCTTTGTAAGTGCTGCCAGTCTCGTTCCCTTTCCACCGGCCATGATGACTGCCTGCATCATAATATTTCCTCCCATGGGGCAGGAATCTGCCTGCCCCATTATTGTCTCATATGTTTTATTTACTTACTCAGTCTTTCTTTTCTTCGCTGACCGTCGTCTTCCTGCATCCAACACCCATAGCAAGCAGCTGCAGAATAATCGGCATAGCGATCGGCAGATTGATGTTAACAGTCGCCTGGATCATGTACGCTAAAACAGCCAGCATGACCGCCGCAACGACCGGCTGCTCTTTCATTCGCTTTGCCATAGCCACAACAGAAGACACCATAAATACAATATAAGATGCCATACCGGCAAATCCAATGGTAACTAAATAATGCAAATACTCGTTATGTGCGCTGTCAAAGATAACCATCTTTCCATTCTGCATGTCCGCCGGAAAATAGTACTGCATGAGAAGCGCAAATGTATCTGCGCCGTATCCGAATACCTTCTGAAGCGGGGTCAGCTTCTTCGTAAAGAGCTCGATCGCACGTTTCCATACGTATCCACGCTGTGTTCCCCAGTTATCATCAAAAACAACATAGGAACTGATCGCTCCGTATTTGTCCGCATGTCCCGCTGCGTTTGCGTCGTAGAGTACGAAAACTACCACAAGGCACACAACAACAATAACGCCAAGCCAGATATAAACCGCGGTCTTATTCATCTCATCAGAGCTCGTTCTGTTCATCAGCGCCTGCGGCTTTCTGCTCATGGCAACAAGCGCCGCGCTCACGATCCAGAGAAGTACCGCAATGACCGGAAGGAATTTCTGCTTCGCGATAAGGCCAAATGCACTGTCGATTCCAAGTACGGAAGACGCATATGCCTGGTTGATCCCGTTGATGCAAAGGATCACCGTAACAAATGTGGCTGCGGAGATCACATATCTGCGGAGTCCTGTCTTCGTCCTGAATAACCATAACGGAGCCAGGCCAAAGATTGCCGCTAAGGACAGGTACGCGTTATCACTGGTACCCATAATCAGCGCAAAGCTTGATAATACCATATTTCCGAAGTACCAGAGCATTCTCTTCTGGTTCTTCTCCTGTGTGAACAGGATCATGGAGACAGCTAAAAGCGCTGCCACATAGATCGTATAGGTATTGATGTTACCGAATGTGGCTGTGTAGATCGCTTTCTGCTCATCCACCATGTTTACCTTAAATCCGAGAACATCCATCTGGAAGTAGTCTGTAATTCCGAACACGCAGACAAGAATGCCGACTGCGAGGAACGCATCCAGATACCACTGCTTTAATTTAAAGAATCTAGTTACAAGGAAGTAGGAAGCCATGTAAACGGTCATAAGGAACACACCGTTATAACGTCCGGATGTTCCCCAGAACGCCTCCCATTTCCAGTCTTTACAGAATACCCAGGAGAGCACATTACAGAGCCAGAATGCCAGCATTGCCCAGTCGCACACATTCATGCTCTTTCTCCATGTCTGGAAATTAAACTTTGAGAACCACTCGATCATCTTCCCGCTCGCCAGGCCATATCCGCCCATGATCACAAGCGCCGCGATCGCAGCTACACTATAAAACTGATATTTGGTCTCCAGGATATCAAAATAGAAATCATGGAACACTAACGGAAGCACACAAAGAACGATCAGCGTGAACACTCCCATAATTAAAGCAACATTATCCTGATAGCTGCTTTTCGTCTCCTCTTTCTTCTTTATTCTGTTTGCCATGAATTTACTTCCTTTCGTCACGTCATAAAAAATCTATTATATTATAACATCCTTCGACTTTTATAGCAACTTACGCCGATGGGAATTTACTTCCTTTTTGTGAAATTATTCTTAATTTTCTCCCCGCACTCCCCTCTCCATCCCTCTTTTCTCTCCATTTTCAGCCGTTCCCGCAACTTGCGATAATTTTACTTATCGGAAGTATAATGGCTTCGTAATGCAATTAGGAATTTCAAAAAGCGTTTCAAAAAAACAAAAGGAGAGTGCATTAATTATGAGAAAGCAGACTAAAATTGCTGCAGT
>Ga0129311_1001419_pt1 | contig 17019 bp, 18 predicted proteins | sample Go1ome_FD_94435 | JGI IMG/M metagenome (GOLD analysis project Ga0129311, IMG submission 94435) | Western lowland gorrila individual fecal microbial communities from Wisconsin, USA - Go1022B metagenome | ecosystem: Host-associated > Mammals > Digestive system > Large intestine > Fecal | place... | reverse complement strand
TATTCACTCATTAACATACCGTGTCCTTTAAAAAAAGAAAAAATTCTAATGCTTTTTTCTTTAATTTTTTTCTGTATTGGTTTTATGAGATTATATATTCCATCTTCTTCTTCATAATATTTGAAAATAGGTACTACAGTTTCATTTTCGATCTCATACCTAGAAGTAGACGCATGTGATGCATATAAAATTTTTTCAAACAACCCTGCATCCAATGCCAGTCTTTTATCCATTAAAGTCTGATATGGAACAGTTGAAAAGAATAGCCCATTCTTTATATTATTTTTTTTTACTTCATCCCATCCCAATTCACCAAAACCAACATAAAACCCATTAATTTTGACATTGGGTAGTATATTCGACATATTGTCTTGTATTGTCCCCTTCCACCCAACATCAACAATATATAATGTTTCTCCCTTTCTATATCCCTCTTGATCTAAATACTTTTCAAACATTGTCTTCTGAAACTCCACAACATTTATGTATGCATTTCTAAAAGTACCACTATTCTTAAGGTCTTTTATGCATTCTGACTGTTCAAAATTTTTGATTTCTTTATTTATGTCAATTTGCACTTCCTCTTGAACCGCAAGAATATCTTCAGCAGAAAAGTCCAAATTAAGCATGAATGTCTTGGCTGACATATTTTTAAATTGTCTGAACAGGTTGTGAAATTTTTCTTCATCAAGATCTATATTCAATGACGCCAAGAAAGTAGATTGTCTAGAAACGTATAAATATCTTGTTTCAATTGAATTGTCATTTTGAATCTTTAAATAAGCGTCAAATAATTTTTTTAAAAACTCCCCTTCCCTAGAAAGAAAAAAAACTTTTGAAGCATTGTCCTGTTTCAATTTTATATATAACTTTTCGGTAAAAAGTGATAATGAAAAACAAAAACCTGAGTAATTTTTCTTTTCATATTCCCTATATAAAAATTTATTAACTTCATTTTTTTTAATATTATTTTTATTAACATATCTTTTATAGTACGCTTTTATACCATATTTATTACTATTTTTTATATCACTCTGCTTATTATCACCTATCATTAAACATTCTTCAAATGTGTGTGATACCTGCTCTAACACATATTCATACATCGTTCCTGAATACTTTGATCTTTTACATTCACATGACACGAAAATATTCTTGAAATATTTATTTATGCCAAGGTAATCTAGGTAGTATTCGATAACATCTGCCCCCATATGATAATCAGATATCACATAAATATCTTTGCCAAGTTCATCACAGAAATTTAATATTTGCAAAATATCCTTATCCAAATAAAGAAATTCCGCTTCAACCTCTTTCTCAATTTTTAGAGCTATTTGGGGAATAAGTGAAACATTTTCCATTATAGAATATGCCTGTAATCTTTGAATAATCCTATTCATCAACTGACCATAATCATACTTCTGTTCAAACAAATTTTCCAAATCATTTTCTGCTTCTAATCTTGTCTTAAAAATTATTTCTGGTTCATAAAAAAAATTAATTTTTTGAGAGATCCTATAAGCCCAAATTTTTTTTATTTCAACTGGAGAACACTTCCGATGAACAATAGTGTCAAAAAAATCCAATAAAATTATATCTTTTTTTTCAATATAATTTTTCTTTAAATTTTCCAAATCATTCATACGAAATGCTCCTTTATTTTTTACTAATATACTATGATGAAAATACCATCAAAAAAAGCAACTAACCATAGAATATCAAAACCATATATCTTATTAGGTTTTGGTAAGACCTTTCCATCATTCGCCATAAACCACTCTTTGATTCGAATTTATACTATTTACAGCTGCTCCAACTACAATTGCAAAAACCGTACTCGGTAACGCTCCATTTATAACATGTCCACTAAAACAAGCACATATCATCGCAATTACCAACATGTACTTATACAAATACTCATATTTTCGGTTAACTATTGTTTTAAAATAGAATAAAAACAGAATCATAAAACCAATTACACCATGTTGAAACAATGCATCAAACCAGTCCATTTCTATGGCTCCATAAAAGACTGTTGGTCGCCACCCAAGTAACAATTTAAAGAAAGAAAAATTATCACTTAGTTCAGTGAACATATCTGAAATTCTGTATGTTCTTGCACTGGTTAAAAATCCCATAAAATCTGCAAAACCATTACCATTACTTGCCGTTACCTTGTAAAAATCCGAATATCTTTTTATAATATCAGCGATGTTATCACTCATCACAAACGTCATTATAATTCCCAATATGACTATTCCCAGTAAAATAAAAAATCCTTTATCAAAATTCTTCTTGCTTTCTTTAAAAAGGAAAATCGCAACTGAAATAAAGCAGAAAATCAAGCAGGATTTTGTAGATAAAATCAGTATTGCTATAAGATTCAAGACTACAGGAATCAATGATTTTATATTCATCTTTACCCTTATAAACATATACAACGAATATATTGTCATCATAGTAAGAGAAAAGCCTATATCATTATTGCAATAAAAGTATCCCTTAAATCCTGCATCATAATACGCTTCTGTTCCGAGGTTAAAAATATATTCAAAAATAAGAATTCCCGGTATAAGGCATTTCCATACTTCAAGAATTTTCAACGGTATATTTTCATAACCTTTCCTTACAAGAAATGCAAACAGTAAAATATATATTCCCGGCAACATCCATTTTAGACCATATGTAAACGATGACATAAATGAATAGCCTTCTACTTCACCTCTAAGCGCTGCCGTAACAGGAAAATACGCTAATATTAAAATCCACTTCCAAGATTTAAAAGTAAAATTATATGCACAGAAAACAAAAAGAAGAATAAACATCCTATAAAAAGTCCCTATAGAAACACCTGTCTCTCCATGGTTTATTACATACCATCCATTTAATGTGTCCATCAGAGGCGTAATAACGAGTAAAAAATATAATATTGAATTTTTATCTACCAACGAGCCTACGGCTCTATTCATCTTTAATATTAAATATTTCTGCAATCTACTACCTCTTAATAGAATGGAAAATAACTACCATTAAAATCATATATAAGATTTTTATTCCTATCTCCAATCTTTTTTGCAGGTATGCCTGCATAAATCGAAAATGGTTCCAAATCCTTATTTGCCAATGCTGCCGATGCAAGTACTGCGCCTTCTCCTATGTTCACATTTGGTAATACAGTCGTTCTTGAACTAAGCCAGGCTCTGTCTCCAACAACAACCTTCCCACCACTCATATTACTTGCAAAATATGGATCATTAATATCATGCTGTTCTGTATAAATATATACATCCGAACTCAGATTTACATTTTTTCCAATGACTAATCCATTGCGACCATCAAGTTGACAGCCATCACCTATAACAGTTCCATTACCTATAGCAATATTCCATGGTGCTCTAATTTTAAAACCACCATAGATTACGACGTTTTTTCCTATTTGCATCCTATAAATATGTCTCAGTATGAACAATCTATACTTCTGAAACGGACATCTCCCAAGACGCATTACTGAATACATCATCCAACCCATGAGCAAGTCTTTTATCTTCTGTATTAATCCGTATCTGGTGCTTTGGTTTTGTATATCTACATTATTCTCTTCTAGCACAACTTTTTTTTTCCTTGATTTCAATGTACAATATATAAAACAAACAACCTTATCAAACAAATATAACGCACATAACACCATCAAGATCGTAATTATAATTCTCATCAGTTTATTACATTCCCATATATTCAACTAACCTACTGCAAATTCCATCCCATGAAAGATTATCCTTCGCATATTCAGATATATAAATAGGTTCATTTTCGTCTGTACTGCGATTTGCCTCTTCAACTAAAGCATCTACCAAAGCATCTACATCATTAGTCTTTATGCTAACACCATATTTCTGATCTGCTGTTAATTCTTTTATTGGTGGAATGATATCTGTAAGTATCATTCTGCATCCGCAATGAGATGCTTCAGGTCCCACTAATGGGAATCCCTCCCAGCGGGATGGCAATACAAAGACCTTGGCTGAATTATATAATTCATAAAGTTTTTCTTTATCGGTTATGGATCCTTCAAAAATAACTCTGCTTTTCATATCCGGATGTTTTTCAAAAAAACTGTTCTTATATTCAATAAACGATTCATCAATCGAACCAACTAATCTGAGATTCCAGTTATGTTTTTCGGAAGATTTATAAAAAGCTTCCAAAAGTAAATCAGATGCTTTTTGAGGAGTCCCCAACCGTCCCACAGTAATGAACTCATTCTGTCTTTCAGATGTCTTTTTTATTACTAGCTTTTTTGTATCAAAATATCCATTACAAATCTTCTTAATATCAGCTTGACTAAATTTCGAGACAATCTCTTTTATAGCCTCTGACTCAACCGATATAATATCTACCGCTTTAGCTGTCTTCTCAAAAATAGCTAATTCTTTTTTTGATCCTGAATATTTTTTGCACCCCTCGTAGCTTAGATCCATCTTTAAATATACTTTACCTGATGGTTTCAAAAACTTATAAAACCTAGTCCAGTAATATACCTTTCTACCCCCATGGTAAAAATTAAACCAATCAACTTTTTTAGCATTTTTCCATATATATTTAATTCCAGTAATAAAATCATTTTTTAATACAAAAGGGATTTTTTCTATTTTTACCCCTGTAAGATTTTTGATATTTTCATCTTCCATATTGAGAATGCAACTTACAAGTTTTGTATCTATATTTTTATAATTATTTCCTAATGTATTTGGTATCTGCCCAACATCCTTCATTAACCCTGGATTATGACATTGGGGATAAAATGTAATAAAACAAATTTTATCTTCCATCACAAAATTTCCTTAATTTAATTCTTATAATATTTATCACTGCTGAAAAGAGTTTATTCAATGGCTTATAGATTTCTTCGGTATAAATAACACTGCAAAGAAGAGTTGCCATTAACCCAGAAACTATACCCACAAATCCACTTATCATATAATCCAAATTATATGTAACAATTAACATATACGTGACGGCGCAGGATACACTAATCACAAAACTCCAATGAAAAACGTATATTCCAAACGAATACTTATTTAGCCATTGCGAGATTCTCGTATTAAAAGCCTTTTGTAAATCTGTGTTAATACTTACCGAAACAACAAGCAGTATTATCCCAATAACTTTCAAATGCATGCCTAAAGTGCTTAAATATCTTAATGGTAAATAAAAGCCAACAAAATCGCTAGGTGCTGTTATATATATCCCAACTATAAATAAAAGAAACGATAGCCATTTCGAAACTTTAAATTTCTGAAAACTCACTATATCTAAATGACCTATTAATGCTCCTGCAAAAATATAACCCAAATAAGGAACTCTCCAATCTACAGTTTCCATATCTGTCACAACCATATAAAGCATCACATAAATAAGTACCCTTACTTTGTTATCATTTATACTTTTTTCTATAGACTCTTCTATCAAGGTCCCCCAAAATAACACAGCTAAAAACCAAAGCGGACTATCATATTTACTTGAATCTATAAAAGTCATTATAAATATATCTTTTAATACTCCTCTCTCTCCTAGCAGCGATGGTTCAAATTCATTTGCCCACTGCACATAATTAGCGGCATGCGAATACTCCATAAGTCGTATATGATAAGTTAATCCAAATTGCATCACGAGGTAAGCTGTCATCCCCCCTCCAATTACCATAGGTACAAATTTAAAATATTTCGCAACCATACGATCTATGATGTTATTTGAGATGGTCTTTTGAGCGATAATCATTCCACTTAAGAAAAAGAACACCCCATTCATATGTCCACTGCAAATAATAAGTTTAATGGGCTCATATGGATAGCTGACTCAATAACCGAATGTGACTGAAATGAATTCCCAAAAATCATATTTGGAAAAATACACGCCACAGAATGTCCAAAGAAAACAATCAAACTCGCATATCCTTTCATTCCATCAACCCATGTAATTCTCTTATCCATCAGTTTTTACCTTAATTACCTTCGCCGGAACACCTGCGACAATTGCATAGTCTGGTACATCCTTCGTCACAACTGCACCTGCCCCTACAACAGCATGCTTACCAATAGTTACCCCTGGAAGAACCACAGCATTTATCCCAATAAACGCTCCTTCACGTATTCTTACTGGTTTTGTAGTAATACCCTGTTTAAGCACTGGTAGAGTTAAATCACTAGTGACATGATTAATGTCAGTGATTGTAACTCTACCAGTGCACACAACCCCGTCCTCAATATCAATACTTTCCGCTAAAGTTATATGTAAATTTTGTCCAAACATTACATTATTTCCAATTGTCAATTTTGGGTTATAATGTTTGCCTTGCCATTCATCAACAACTTCCACTCTCGCATGATGCCATATTCCAACGTCATGACCAATGTAAATATACTTAGTTCCTGTCAAGTGAAGAGGCTTATAGAAATATGATCTACTACCAATGGCTCCAAACTTCGATTTATGAAATTTACTGTAAGTATTCCTACATAATGAAATTTTTTTTTCATAATAATTCATCTTTAGAAATCTTTCCAACCTACTCATAAATTATCACATCTCCCCATTCTGCCTGCTCTATAATCTTTCCACGCTTTCAAAATATATTTATCATTTTTCTTATATATCGGCGAAAGAATAAATTTCGCAGCTAATTTTGTATATGTAAATATTCTAGCAGGAAATTTTAGCCTATCCTTGTACTTATTCATAAAATAGAGTTTATTTCTAAAGTTATAATATACATACACTTTCGAATCCATACCTCCACCTGAACTGCTGACCTTATGCCACATAAAAGCCGAAGGAATATATTTTATTTTAAAACCGGAATCATTCATTCTGACACAGATATCTGTATCATCAAAATACATAAAAAACACTTCATCTTCATAGCCAATTTTCGCTATTACATTCCGATGAATCAACATGCAGCATGTTGGTGCATATCCTATAATACATTCCTCATCATATTGTCCTTCATCAGTCTCAAAATTTCCAATATGTCCAGACTCTCCTTTATTCCAATACATTTTTCCGCCGGCAAACCAAAGCCTATCGCGGGGATCATAATAGTATATCTTAGGAACCGTAATCGTATTTTCATCAGCTTTTTTTATCAGTTCTTCTAAATTGTTTTTATCTATTTCAATATCGTTATTAATTAAAAGAACGTACTCGGCATCAAGTTTTTCTATGGCATATTTCATACCTATATTATTGCCACGAGCCACACCTACATTCTCATCTTGCAATAGAAAATGAATCTGCGGATATTCCTTTTGTGCTATAGCAATCGAATTATCTTTTGATGCACTGTCCACGATAATAACCTCAAAATTTTGATATGTCGATTCAAATATACTATTTAACGCATCAGTTTGATAATTTGCACCATTGTAATTTACAATAACAATCCCTATCTTGCCTTTAATCATTCTACCTCTCCGTAATCTCGCAAAAAACTTTTTGCAATATTCTCCCAATTAAATCTTCTTGACAATTCAATTGCATCTTTACGAATTTCTTCCTTATCTATTATCGACAATTCAGAATACCTCCGAATGGCCTCGATCACCGCATTTTCATCCGAACACATCGCAACACCCTTATATCCATTAAATAATTGTGTCGATTCCGCATCTCCCAATGATGTAACAATCGGGATTCCATGTGCAAGGAATGCTAAAAAACTGCCTCTCCTTAATGTCAGTCCGTCTTCATAAAATAATGTAGCAATCTGCGAATGCTGTATCTCATAAGAGACCTGTTCATCTGTTACATATCCTGTAACTATCACTGCATCTTTAAGTCCGTATTCGTCAATCCATTTCCAGACTTGTTTATGATATCCTTGAAAATGATTGTTATCATCAGTATCTATTTCGCCAATAATTTTATATCTGAATTTGTCTTTTTTATCATACTCACGAATTTGTTTCCAAACAGAAAGCATTTTTTCAATGCCCTTACCTGGATAAACCGATCCAAAATATGCTATTGTGACCTTTTCATCATTTATAATTTCATTCGACCTAACGCTTATATTAGTTCCTATAAGTGTCTGTTTTACCTCAGCTTTAGCATATCTAGATACACTTTCTCTATCTTTCTGCGCTGGCACATAAACCCTGTCAGCACACTTTAATATAGGTATAATTGCCATTCTTCTAAGCAAGCGCGCCCTTGAGAATTCATGGAGTCTGACATTGTAAGTGATTTGAGTGCCATGTTTTTTATTATATTTTTTTAAAATATACGGAAGAAAGCTCGCCAGAAATGTTTTTCCATAAAGATCTCCTGGATACTCCATATGGATAGCATCTATATCATACTTATCAAGTATATTCTCAAATCTTCTGCAATTAGCTAAACTTAATTTCCAATTTGGCATTAATTCATATCTACAATTTACATTTTTATCTATATTTCTTTTTATAATCGGAGAATCTGTTGTGAGGAGAAGAAAGTCTTCTGCATTTTTTTCGTTAATCATCGCATCTAAAAGCACTTTCGCACCTGAGGCAATTCCCTCCTGATTTTCCGGATAGCTACCAGTTACATATAAAAGCATTGTCAATTCTCCCCAAGATAATTAATTGTTCTATTCTGCTTTGCCAAAAAAATAATCTTCTAACGCCATACATAAGCAATGATAAACTGGCAAATGAAGTTCCTGAATCATGTAAGTTTCATCTTCCGGAACCTTAATAGCAACATCTGAAACCTTTGCTAGTTCTCCGCCATTATTCCCAGTAAGACCAATTACCTTTATTCCTAAAGCTCTTGCCACCACAGTTGCCAATATAATATTCTTGCTGTTGCCACTGGTAGATATTCCAAGAAATACATCCCCTTTTCTACCGAAACCATACAATTGCTGTGCAAATACACCTAAGCCATCAACATCATTTATGTAGGCTGTAGTAAGTGCTTCATGTGCCACAAGAGGAATCGCCATTAAACCCCTCTCAAGATTTTTTGAAATATTTTCGCCTCTTGTAGGATCAATTGCTTTAAGTTTGTCAGCAAATTCCCGTGGTACAGGTCTCGCAATTTTAAATCTTTTCATCAATTCCCCAGCAATATGTTCAGCATCAGCCGCAGAACCACCATTACCAGCAATTAGTAATTTATGGTCATTCACATAACATTCTTCTAAAATAAGATAAGCTTTTTCTATATCATCTTTGCATGTTTCTAAACCTGGATATCGCTTAATAAGTAAATCCACATATTTTTGAATCCTATTATCTAACATTAACAATTTCCCATTTCGTACTCTTCCGGACTGTAATGAACAACTCTTGTTCCTCCATCTTCAAATTTAAAGGGAATGTACATCAAGTCTTTCATAGCCTCTTTCACAACCTCTTGTTTCTCAGGCTGTACATAGAAAATAAGAAAGCCTCCACCACCAGCACCAAGAAGTTTTCCTCCCAACGCCCCAGCTTTTACTCCCTTTTCATATAGCAAATCAATTCCATCTGTACTAACAGAGGAACCCGTCTGGCATTTCAATTTCCAACTTGTATCCAATAACCTGCCAAAATCGTCTAAATTCTTATTTTTATCTGTAAGCACAGATTCCGCTTCATTCACAAGCTCGTACATTTCTTTTAGTTTGGCTCTCTTATCTTCTGTTCCGCTGATATTATTAATTTTTTGTAAATCCGAAGAAAAACGTGTAAATCCAGTAAAAAACATCAATAAGTTATCATTTAGCCTTTTTTTTCTTTCGGGAGTAATAATGACTGGTAAAACCTCATATCCATCGACATTAAAGTTAATTCTATTGAATCCTCCGAATGATGCAGCAATCTGATCCTGCCATCCACCAGCTTCATTACAAAGGACACGTTCTAAGTAAATTGCCTCATCTGCCAACTTCTTCTTATCAACATACTTGCCTTTGAGCACATAAAAAGCATTAAGCATTCCAACAGCAAAAGAAGAACTCGTACCTAAGCCTGAACGAGCCGGAAGATCGGCTTCGTATGTAAGCCTTATTTCCCTCATATTAAGCATTTTCATAGCTTCTCTTATTGCAGGATGCTGAATTTCATTCGTATCAGTAACTCTTTCCGTTTTGCTATAAGAAAGCTCTGTTGCATAATCAAAAAATCGAGGCAAATGTCTCACATTTACGTAACAATATTTATCAAATGTTGTTGACAATACTGCTCCACCATTATCTCGAAAATAATCTTCCATATCTGTTCCTCCGCCAAAAAAAGACATGCGGAAAGGGGTTTTAGTTATTATCATAGTATGCTCTCTGTTCCAAAATTTTTCTTATTTTTGTGTCATCCCCCCAAACAGCCTTAGAATCGTATGGCCTGTCTGGGAATTTTCCATAATCAAGTTTAATCTTATAATTATTATCCTTTATAAAGCGCTCTACTCGATCCGCTAACTTTTCTGGTCGTCCATTACAAATATTTATAATGCCATTTACTTTATCTTGTTCTACAGCAGATGCAACCTGTAAACAAAATTCATCATAATCTATAAAATCCCACTGATTTATGCCCATTGTGAAAGGAAATGTTTTCTTTCCTTCGCTTTCAGCTATGGCTATTTTACTAAAAATCGAAGAACCATATTTGCTATTACCAACGATATAGTATCCTCTGAGCCACTGAAAATTAACACCTCTCTGTTCACACATTAGTTTGACCATATTTCGCAGTGCATCTTTACTTATTCCATAAAGACTTTCCGGAAACGTAGGTGTTTCTTCTTTGATACTTCCTTCATAAAATCCAACCTCATGCATGGTACCCATAACTGCAATTTTTTTGCATCCAGAATCAATACAACTTCTTAAGAATCTATAGTGTTTTGGTAAATCCTCAATATGCGTCGCATCATTATGTACAAAACCATTTCTCCACGCAAGATGAAGTACGACATCCGGTTTCCCAAAATAGTCGTACGGTTTGCTTATTTCAAAAATATTACTCCGCATTCTTTTTGCTCTTTCATCTACGTTATCGCAACTGTGATAACATGCAGCGATAACATCCATACCATCATCGCATAGTTTTTTTACTATACCAGTTCCCAAATAACCACTTGCGCCTGTTACCAGAATCTTCATCATTTATTATCCTTACCCATTTTTATTATTTATAAAGTTCATTTATAAGATTTTCAAAATTCTTACAGAATGTGGCATTATTGCCTTCTATTCCATTCTGCATGCTTACTATTATATTCTCATAATCTTCTATCATTTTGCTTAATTGTTCAACATCTTCAACAACAATAATATTCTTTCGCCTTTTAGCAACTTCCCTGCAAAAGTTTATCTGATGGTCATTGACATGTTCATCAAATTCTTTCTGTCTCGGGATAACTATTGGCACTTTTCCAATTTGAAGTGGTGCAATAAAACTGGATGGTCCGCCATGTGTAATAACAATCCTTGCTTCCTCGACATTTTTACACATTTCCTTATATCCAAACAATTTCTGCCATTTAGCCTTTATAGGTTTGTAGGTGCTAAATCCTGTCTGAATAATCACTTCTTCATCATGTCTTTCAGCCCACTTGTCCATATATTCAACTAAACGATTAAATTGCTGTTCGTGAGTTCCCACAGTTACAAAAATCATATTTCTATCTTTCCTTTAAAAAATGCTTCCTAGATTAATGGACTTGGGATAGATTTTCTTCATTTCTTCCCACTGCACAATAAATTTATCAGCAATCGGATATACCATCTTTCCGCTCATTGTTGAATGGTTAATTCTATCAAAGACCTCTATATAAACGCATTTAGCTCCGAATAGCTTTCCAACATAAAAAAATGGAACAGCTACCGCAGCACCTGAAGAAACAATTAAATTCGGTCTTTCTTTTCGAATAACCTTAAATGCTAATCGTGTATTTATAATTAACCCCTTTATGCTTCTGTTGGTAGGATAATAGCAAGAAATCATTCTCTCATCTTCGAGTAGACTTCTCGCATCTTCCTTATTAAATGTTACCCAAAATCTATCCTTGTCCTGCCAGAAAGGTTTCAGCATATAAAGGTGTGTAAGATGACCACCGGAGGATCCAACCAGACACACTTTTATTTTTTCATTTTTCTTTACCATAACCATTGTTCACTTTCAAATAGCTTAATATTTATCTTCCACAACACAGAACATCCTACTCAAATACGCTCTGATCATTGTATTAGGATTTATCAAAACTAATTAACATTTAAACAGAACAATTTTTCTTAATTCTATGCGAAATAGTCCATGTAGCAATCTCCTAATATGTATACAGGAAGCTTTCTTTGCTTTCGCATGTTTTCTAATTTGTTTCATGATTTTCAAAGAAAATTTCTATAGTATTCCATTTAAATTAACCTCATCGTTAAATTTCCCCTTTAGCGACTACATTTTTCACAAATATTATTTCTGAATTTTCTTAAATTCTAACACTGCATATGCAATATGTCAATTTTCAGTATCCAAAATCCAATTTTTTCTTAATAAAAAATCATCATTTCTCCAATTTATTTGGTAAAAAATGCTACATTTATACTATTTATGCACAATGCGCAGTCAAATAAATGGTCAAAAAAGGAAGAAAGCCGGATGGTACAATACAATATTGGTATGTATATGCATCCAAATATTCAGAGGCTAAGAAAAAAGAAAAACTGCACTTTCTCAGATACTATATTCCCCGGATTCTGTACGGTATCTTACCGGTTCCGATTGCATATCAGAAAATTTATCTTCCTATTTATAATAGTTTCGATCAATTAATTGAAGAATGGGAAAATCTGGCAGCTCATCGTGTGCGTGAAAGCAGTTATCAATATTATGACACCATCATTGAGCAGCATATTAGACCATTCTGTGGAAGTTGCAAAATTTCTGCATTAAATAAGGAAGAAATCCTGCTATACCAACAATATCTAACTGATAAAAATCTGTCTACATCTTATATCCACACCATTTTTATTGTATGGAACAGTCTGCTAGAGCTGGCAAAGGAGCAACAATATCTTTCGGAGTATCCAATTGTTTCCCATTTACCGGACAAATCTTCCAAAGAAATCCATCCGTTTACAATGGATGAATGGGAAAAACTCACCAATTATCTACTCCATCAAAACACTAATTTTTCATTCGGCCTGCTCCTTGGTATGTATATCGGATTGCGTGTTGGAGAAATCTGTGGTTTAACCTGGAATGATTTTGATGATAATGGTAACATTACGATTCACCGCACTGTCTACCGCACAAAAAATAAATATCATATAGATGATCCGATGCAGCCCAAGACAATCCTCAAAATTGGCAGTCCCAAAACTTCTTCTTTCTGCCGAACAATACCGATACCCCATTTTTTACTGAGCTATATTCCGCAATATCGCCTCTCATCTGACTATTATATCTTAACAGGTACTACAGTCTGCATGGAACCAATATCTGTGCAGCGTGCTTTTCAAAAGATATTGAGCAATTGTCATATACCATAAAGAATGTATTAATAATATTCATGCAGGTCTATGTAAAGTTATACTTCACTCAGAAATTGGAATAAAAACAAAATCTAAAATGATTGTCCAAGGATTGTTTCCTGTCTGGTGGGTCAAAAGAGATTTAAAGAAACAAAAGAAAGCACTTCAAGCTGATACTATGAAATGAAGGAGGGTCCTTAATGGGATTGGGATTAAAGTCAAAATTCAAAAAAACATTATATCGAAAGGAATATATACCAATAGCGCATCCGGTTTCTACAAAAAATGAATTTAATGGAAGGGTTGCTCTTATTTCAGGTGGTTCGGGCGGAATTGGTTTATCAATTGCAAAGTCTCTCAGGGAGTCTGGCTGTGATGTAGTAGTTGCAGGTACAAACGAAAAGAAATTATCGAGAATTAAAGATGAATTGGGATTCGATATCGTAGTAATGGATTATTTAAAGCCTGATACTTTTAATTCTGTTATATCTGAAGTGATAGAAAAACACAATAGAATTAACATTTTCATTAGTTCCACCGGTGTTCATACTGAAAATATTGATTTTTGGTCAATGAATTCTAGTGAATTTGATCGGATAATTAATATAAATCTTAAAGGAGCCTTCTTCGCATGCCAGTCTATTGGAAAATATATGAAAGATAACAAAATTAAAGGCAGCATTTTACTGGTATCCTCTTCAAGAGGTTCAGAACCAGCATGGTCTCCATATGGCATATCCAAATGAGGACTAAAAGGATTAACAGAAGGATTAGGTCAAATGTTAATTCCATATGGTATCAATGTAAATGCTATTGCACCTGGATCTACTGCAATAGGATTGATAGGAGTAAAAGAAGGCGATAGTATTTTCTCCAACGAAAATGGTATGCAAAGATTAATTATGCCAGATGCGGTTGCAACACTTGCAAAACTATTAGTCAGTGATGCTGGAAAAATGATTGATGGCGAGGTGGTCTATATTTCTGCCGGCAGAGGTACTTTTGATATAAGATAATATAGATCAAATTGGATTTAATTACTCCACATCAATCACTCTTATACTATTACTTATAAGCAATTAATTCAATGAAGTAAAGTTGAAACAATTATAAGTCAACAAGAGGATTTTCAAATGAATAAAATCAATAAATTACTTGAATACAAAAAGCCAATCCTCATCGCAATAATACAATGGTTTATCACAACGATCTTTCAGGTGGACAGACTTTTTTACATATGATCAGGAAACCAAATACTTTTTCACAACAAAATTTTTATATCTGGTCCTACTCTTGATTTCATGGTGTTTTATATTTGAGGTAAGAAAAAAGATCAAAGAAGGCAATGTGGTCTGGAAAAGAGGCTTCTTTGTCTTCAAGGTTTATTTTTCATCCATGATGCTGTTACTTCTTATTTTATGGCCGGACACCTGGTCTTGGGATTATTTATGGACTTTATATCATATATCATCCTATAACAGCTGGGATGCATGGCAGCATATCTTAACAGGTCTTTTTCAGTCTGTTCTTCTTCAGATACTGCCCTTTCCCGGAGGTATCATACTCCTTCAAAATGCAATTATTGCCGTATGCGTAGCATTTACTGTCACAAAGCTGGAAATATCATTTCATATCGGAAGGCTAAAAAATTCTGTTGTCGATATGATAGTAAAAATTCTCCCATTTTTAATGCCTCCGGTATTAATGTATCAGTTTTCAGGATACAGGATGGGCGTATACGTATATCTTGAATTGGTTATGCTCATCATGCTCATTTGCTCAGCAAAGGACGAAAAGGCATGGAGCCTGCCATACTTGCTCACGTTTACAGTTCTTTGTACAATCGTTTCAACCTGGCGGACAGAATCCTTCGTTTATGTTCCATGTACTTTTTTACTTATTTTATTCATCAGCAAAAATATTATTTCCAATAAACGCAAACTGCTATGTATAGCTATTCTGGTAATCGGATTTGTTGGCATAAATAAATATCAAAATCTTCAGTTGGGAAACTCAAACTATGAAATTATATCTTTGATGCGTCCATGCACAGAGCTAGTCAGGATTGCTGATCCTGAGGAAGATGCTTCAGAGCTGACAGTCATCGATAAGGTAACAAATTTGGAAGTGATTCAAAACAATCCCACCTTGAATGGAGAAGCTTTATATTGGAATACCGATTGTGTCAGAAACAGAAATGACAACCCGGATGACGACTATACCGATGAAGATTATCATAATTATTTAAAGGCATTTATAAAACTTTCTTTAAAATATCCTAAGGTGGTTATAGCAGAACGTTGGAATCTCTTCATAGAAGGATCCGGAATCACAGGAGAAACCTCTAACAATGTTGCCTGGACATCCTCTATATTTGACGAAAATAATGGTTTATCTGCCGCCCAGGCAACATTGGAAAAGGATGGATAACCAATTCTCCGGTTTTTAAAACAATGCGAAAAACATTGATATACATCCTGGGGTGTCTAAAATATGATGGTTCTACTCCCATGTGGTATAATCGAATCATTTGGAATGCTATCATACCGGAATTAATTTTACTGTGTGCATGGCTTAAAATGTTGATTCAAAGAAAATGGTTTTTTGCCGGAATTTGTACAGCTGTTTTAATACGATTACCCATAGTTATTCTGACCCAGCCTGCCACATGGCTAATGTATGTATTATCATTCTATTTCCTTGGATATGTTTTCCTGGTATATGAGTTCCTGATACTATGGTCCAGACGGCGTCATGCTTCCACAGACAAAATTGCGTAATCTACATATTCAGATGCAAACTCAAGGAAATATATTAAAAAAATGATAGATGAATGTTCATATTACATTTTGATTTTAGGTGGATATCTTCATTTTGTTTCAGAAGCTGATGTTTTGCAACCGCTGAATTCCATAAAGCAGCTACTCCAAGCTGCTCAAGAAGCAGACAGTAAAAGTTGGTTGGTGTAAGTTTGGAATCAGATTCTGATATTCATTTCCATCCCCTGCCTTTTCCTTCTCCGGTAATGCCCGGTATTCCTGTTCTATGGATGCAGCGCACCCCTTTTTATATCGGATAATGTAATCCCAGCCATAATCCTTGCAAATCCGGAATCTTCCTTTGCGACAAAGTTTTCTTTTATTGTATCTTATCGCAAAGAACCAGGCTCAGGTCTTAGTAATATTATTGCGATTTATCTTCTCCACTCTTCTCGCCGCCAATCCTTTCCCCGTATGCAACACCTCAAACCTCACAATATCCCCGACCTGAATGCCGGAATACGCATTGTTTTTGGAAAAGTATACAGCATTACTTCCTTTATAGCAATTATTGCTGATAAAACCATATAGTTCTTTGACCGATGTTACGATTCCTTCATTTGGCGACGTTACCTCATCATATTTTGATATTTTATCATTCAAAATAAGTTTTATCTTCCGGAAAGATTGTTCATCAAGATTTTCTTCCAATTTCATCAGATGGGTGAACAATCTCTGTTTCTTGGCATGATTGATTCT
>Ga0129311_1001418_pt1 | contig 17027 bp, 22 predicted proteins | sample Go1ome_FD_94435 | JGI IMG/M metagenome (GOLD analysis project Ga0129311, IMG submission 94435) | Western lowland gorrila individual fecal microbial communities from Wisconsin, USA - Go1022B metagenome | ecosystem: Host-associated > Mammals > Digestive system > Large intestine > Fecal | place... | reverse complement strand
TAAATACCATTATCAGTTAGTATTCTATCCGGAGAGGATTGTTCCGGATATTGATGTTAAATAGGTGTTATTCGAAAAGCGAGGTATAGAAATGGATCAGAGCGAAATTGTAAGAAGTTATCGGGAAGCAAAGAACAAAGAAAAACAGATACAGATTCTTGCAGATCTAAATGGCAGCAGTCCGGAGCAAATCAGGAAGATCCTGATCGCGGCCGGAGAGCCGGCAGAAAAAAAGAGACCGGGACCGAAGCCAAAGGAAATCAGACAGATGGTTGTAAAACCCATGCCGGACTGCGTGAAAAAAGCAATCACAGAAAGGATGATCCGGCTGACGGAAGAAATCGACCGGGCGACAGCAGAACTGAAAGAACTTGATACATACATGAAGGAAGGAGAAAAAGCATGATAGAAACATATGGAACCTGCATCTATTGCGGACAGTCACAGGTGATCAGAGTACCGGAGGATGCGGATGAAGGAGAAAAGAACAGAGAAGCCACAAAACTGTGTACATGCGGTGATGCACAGCAGTTTAAAAAGATTGAGCAGTCAATCGATATTGCAGAAAGCATCATAAAGACTGAGTATGCATCAGATCCGGCAGCGCAGGATCTGCTTATGGCAGCAGCCAGACCGGTTGCAGAAAATCTGCTGGACAGGCTGACAGTCAAACATAACACCGTCACATACAAGCTGATGCGGAAAGCAGATGGTACGCTGAAGATTGAAAAAGAGACCAAGCGCGTGGAGGTCAAGGAAGCATGAGTAAGAAAAAGCTGAGTGCTATTGCTGAATTTCAAGCGGCAGCGGTGGAACAGGGAAAGACCTATGCGGAATATCAAATAGAGGAATCGCTACGGCAGCAGGCGCTTGAAATAGAGCAGGAGAGACGGCGAAGAAAGCAGGCAAAAGCTGTTGCCGTTGCAAAACAGAAAAAAGGGTGAAACACCGGGGCAAGACCTAAAAGAAACAAGTTTACCTAACTTTTATATCACAGAACTTATAGCTGGCCGGCTTATGAGCCGGTCGGCGGGAGGTGACAATTGACCAGTAAACAACTAATCCAAAAGAAGAAAGACTATCTATATTCATACCAACCAATAGAACGCCGCATCAGACAGATTGAGGATGATATCAGAAAGCTAAAGCTGGAAGCAGATGGAGCAAGAGCAATTCAGTATTCAGATATGCCTAAGGGATCAATAAATTTACAAAGCCCACAGGAAACTTATGTGACTTTGTTGGAAAATGCGGTTGAAAGAAAGTGGAAGCTAAAAGAGGAATATGTCAGAAAGAAAGAGGAAATAAGACAGGCAATCCATGAGATAGGAAATGCAGATATGGAATGCCTGCTTGAGTATAAATATCTCGATAGACTGAAAATAAAGCAAATATCAAAGCTGATGGGATATGAAAGAACGCAGTTATACAGAATACATGAGAAAGCGTTAGAAAATTTTAAAATTCCGTGTGAAAGGTAAAACAGAAAGATGATGCGGGAGTTTGCAGAAAAAAATTAAAGATGGGACGTTATGGGACATTTAGATGTGGTAATATGATAGTGTCGATGGATGTGAAGAATGTACCTCCTAAAATGTACAGGAAAGGAAGCAGGCAGAAATGCTGAGCTTCCTTTTTTCGTACTGACATACAGGGAAAGAAAATGGCAAAAGAATATGCAAAGACTTTCTATGCATCACGCCGCTGGCAGCAGTGCAGGAAGAGCTATATTGACAATAGAATCGTGATAGATGGCGGATTGTGTGAAGAATGTCATAAAAATTTGGGATACATCGTACATCACAAAACAGCGCTTACAGAAAGCAATGTAACAGATCCAGACATTACTTTAGGCTGGGGCAATCTGGAGTATGTCTGTAAGGAGTGCCATGATCTGTTTGAAGGACATGGCTTGGGGAACGATAAGATCAAGCCACTGTTTACATTTGACAGTGATGGTCAGCCAATATCAATGCGGGCAATTGATAGGGCTGAAGGAAAAGGAAAGGACATATCCCCCCTGTCTTCTGATCGTCGAGGGAGCTGGCGCTGACCGTTACGCCAGGTTGAAAAAATATACAGGTTATCATAAAGGGGGTGTGGTATGCATGACAGAGGATGAAAAAATCTGGGAGGAAGAAATCAAGAGAGAAGCCGAATATGACAGTGTTTCTGCATATTTGGAAAAACAAAAACGGATTAAGAAAGAGTTGTCAAGACTTAAGAGAATTTTCAAAGAAATTGATGAAAATAAGAAAAAATTAGTAGAATCCACGATGGAAGATGTGGCTTTTTTGCGTGTGACGATGCAGGATCTGCGTGAGAACATTATCAGGGATGGTACCACAGTCGAATACAAGAATGGAGAAAACCAGTACGGGAACAAACAGAGCCCAGATGCGCAGTTATATCTACAGATGTCCCAGAAACATACACAGGCAATGAAGGTCCTGCTTGAATGTATGCCAAAAACAAAACTGACGGAAGTGAAGGATGATGGATTTGATGCGTTTGTAGCGGGGCGATGATATATGGTAAGGTATCCGCTTTCATACAATCCGGTGCTGAAGTACTGGGAGAAGATAAAGACAGGACAGATCACAGTGTGTCGCAAGACGCGCCTGTGGTACAAGTATCTTGCACGATGTATTGATCATCCGACAAAAGAAATGCACTACGATGCAAAAAGGGGAAATCATATTCTCGAATTTGCAGAAAGCTTCTGTTGTGTCAGCAGTGGAAAAGGAGCAGGGAAACCTGTTGTATTGGAATTATGGGAAAAAGCGCATCTGGCAGCAGTCTTTGGTTTTGTGGATGATGCGGGAAACCGTGTCTGCCGCGAAAGCATACTGATTGTTGGGAAGAAAAACGGAAAATCGCTGCTTGCATCAGTCGTAGGACTGTATATGTTACTGGCAGATGGAGAGAAAGGACCGCAGGTATACTCTGCGGCAACTAAGAGAGATCAGGCGAAGATCATTTGGACAGAATCGACCAGAATGGTCAAAAAATCACCGGCATTATTAAAAAGGGCAAAATGCCGTGTGGGTGATATATCTTCAGAGGAGTATAACAATGGTACCTTTAAGCCGCTGGCGAGTGATTCCGACTCGTTGGATGGACTTAATATACACTGTGCCCTGCTGGATGAGATCCATCAATGGAAAGCAGGAAAAGCACTTTATGATATTTTAGCGGATGGTGTTTCGGCAAGAACCCAGCCGCTAATTTATGTTACATCAACAGCCGGAACAATCCGGGAAGACATCTATGATCAGAAATACGATGAATCAGAACGGATCATCAATGGTCTGTATGATCCGGCCGGCTATAAAGATATCCATGTATTTCCGTTTATCTATGAACTGGATGAAAGGAAAGAATGGACGGATGAAAGAGCATGGTATAAAGCGAATCCGAACCTTGGTATCACAAAAAAACTGTCGTATCTGAAGAGCAAGGTCGCAAAGGCGTTGTCAGATGCAACACAGGTAAAAAACCTTGTCTGCAAGGAATTTAATATCAGAGAGACCAGCTCGGAAGCGTGGCTGACCTTTGAACAGTTGGACAATCAGGCCAAATTTGATATTAAGGCTTTAAAGCCGCGATATGGAATTGCAGGATGCGATTTATCCAGTACAACAGACCTGACATGTGCAACAATTATTTTCAGGGTACCGGGTGATGATCATATTTATGTGCTGCAGATGTACTGGCTTCCGGAGGATCTGCTTGAAAAGAGAGTAAGGGAAGATAAGATACCTTACGATCTGTGGGAATCACAGGGACTGCTCAGGACATGTCCGGGGAACAAAGTGCATTACAAATATATTGTACAGTGGTTTTCAGAAGTGCAGAACGAGATGGATATTTATCTCTATAAAGGTGGTTATGACAGCTGGTCAGCAAGTTACTTTGTGGAAGACATGGAGAACACATTCGGTAAGAATGTAATGGAACCGGTGATTCAGGGAAAGAAAACCCTGTCCGCACCGATGAAGTCTCTTGGAGCTGATCTGGAAAAGAAGCTGATTGTATATAATAACAATCCAATCCTGAAGTGGTGCCTGGGAAATACGTCGGTTGATGTAGATAAGAATGATAACATCCAGCCATGCAAAGGAAATGTCGGAACGAGAAGAATTGACGGGTTGGCAAGTCTGCTGGATGCTTATGTGGCATATGAGAATAATCTGGAAGATTATTTGAGTGTAATTTAGAAAGTTGCACCGGTGCAACAGAAAGGAAGACCATGGGACTATTTGGAAAAAAACAGAATAATGCTGCACCAGATGTCATCTACAAAATGGTTGTAGAAGCGGGCAATGGTTTTTATTCCTGGAATGGGAATATGTATCAGTCAGATATCATCCGGGCATGCATCCGGCCAAAAACTAAGGCACTGGGGAAACTGGTAGCAAAGCATATCAGGGAATCAGAGACAGAAGAGGGAAAGAAGCTGGATATCAACCCGGTAGTATATATCAGGATGCTGCTGGAAGAACCAAATGAATTCATGAGCTTTCAGGTCATGATCGAAAAAGTGGCAAACCAGCTTGCACTCAACAACAATGCTTTTATTTTAATCCTGCGGAATGCATTCGACAGCCCGATCGGATTATATCCGATTACCTGTCAGGGTGTGGAGGCGATTTACAAGGCAAATGAGCTGTTCTTAAAGTTTTATCTGATGAATGGAAAAATGATGACAGTACCATATACGGATATCATCCATCTGCGGGATGATTATACAAACAATGATCTGTTTGGTGAGAGTCCGGTTGATGCGCTGAAGGGAGTCATGAATGTAATCAGCACTGCAGATCAGGGGATAGTGAATGCGATCAAGAATGGCGCACTGATCCGCTGGCTTTTGAAATTTTCAAATTCCATGCGGCCGGAAGATCTGGAAACGAATGCAGAAAAATTTGCAGAAAGCTTTTTGGCGATGTCAAGCAAGACAAAGGGTGTGGCTGCAGTGGACTCTAAAGCGGAAGCACAGCAGATCTCACCGAATGATTATGTGCCAAATGCGGCTCAGACAACCGGACAGATCAAACGTGTGTATGAGTTTTTCAATACAAATGAAAAAATAGTAAATTCCACGTATTCGGAAGATGAGTGGATCGCCTACTACGAGTCTGTGGTAGAACCGGTGGCACAACAGCTTTCCAATGAGTTCACAAGAAAGCTGTTTACCAGAAAAGAAAGAGCACACGGAAACAAGATCATATTTGAAAGCAGTAATCTGACATATGCAAGCATGGCCACAAAGCTCAATCTGGTACAGTTTGTGGATCGTGGCATTATGACAAGAAATGAAGTGAGAACATATCTGTCAATGGCTCCAATGCCGGGCGGAGATGAGGCACTGCTTCGTAAAGATACCGGTGTGATCAGTGCAGGAGGTGATGAAGACGAATGAAAAATGTAAATGTGAAAGGTACGATCGTATCGACAGATGATAAGTGGATTTATGATCTGGTTGGAATTGAAGCGACTGCTCCGGGAGATATCGAAAAGGAGATCAGGGAAGCAGATGGAGAGGATATCACGTTCGTTGTAAATTCCGGTGGTGGTGATGTGTTTGCGGGAAATGAGATCAATTATCTGATTTCACAGTACAGAGGAGCTACGACTGCGGATATTGTGGGAATTGCAGCAAGTATTGCAACAGTAATCTGCTGTGGAGCTGATACCGTACGGATGGCAGCAGGCGCACAGTATATGATCCATAATGTGTCCGGAAGTGCCAGTGGAGACTATAAAGCAATGGATCATGCAAAAGACGTTCTGCTGAATGCAAATAGAACGATATCCAATACCTACAGGCTGAAAACAGGCATGTCAGAAAAACAGCTGCTGGATCTTATGAATAAAGAGTCATGGATGGATGCAGCACAGGCTAAGGAATATGGCTTTGTGGATGAAATTATCGGTGATGAAAGCGGGATTTTGTCCGGAAAGAAGCCAACGATCTATAACGTGGGATATGCCAATATTATAAGTGATGAGGTAAAAGAAAAGATCAGAGATCAGTATAAAAAGGCTACGAATCCGATTGCGGAAAGCACGGATATTTTAATAGCAAAGAACAAAATAACAATCCAAAGAATGAGAGGAGATCGATTATGAAATTTATGAACGTAATCAAAAAGTTTGGCAGCAAAGAAGAGATGCTTTCATACCGCAATCAGATGCTGGATGAAGCAGAAGAACTTCTCGGAGCCGAGAAAATGGAAGAGTATAATGCAAAAATGGAAGATGTGAAGACCTTTGATGCAGAATACGATCAGTACAAAGAAAGTATGGCGAATATCGAAGCACTTAGAGGTGCTGCAAAGGTAATGACACCGGATGCAAAAGAAGGTGTACTGACGGCAGCAGGTGTGATCGGTAATCAGGAAGACATGGAGTACCGGAAGGCTTTCATGAACTTTGTCCTGAAAGGAACACAGATCCCGGCAGACTTCCGGAATGGAGATGCCTATACAACAACATCCGATGTGGGAGCAGCTATTCCAAATACGATCATCAATAAGATCATTGAGAAGCTGGAAAATATTGGCGGTGTGTATGCGAAGCTGACAAAGACGTTCTACAAAGGCGGTGTATCTGTTCCAACATCAGCTGCAAAGCCGGTAGCTACATGGACGACAGAAAGAGGCGGATCGGATAAGCAGAAAAAGGCACTTGGTTCTATCACATTTACCTATCACAAACTCAGATGTGTGGTAGCAGTATCGATTGCGGTTGATACGGTGACACTTGAGGTCTTTGAATCAACACTTGCGAAGAATATCGCAGACGCAATGGTAAAAGCAATCGAGGATGCTGCCTTCAATGGCGCAGGAGCTGCTTCTAACCAGCCGGAAGGTATTCTGACAAAGGAAGTACCAGAGGGACAGACAATCGACATTACAGAGGGCAGCGATCCATCTTACCAGGATCTGTGCAAAGCGGAAGGAGCACTCCCGGATGCTTATGAGGTAGGAACAGAGTGGTATATGAAAAAGGCTACCTTCTACAACAAATTTGTAGCAATGACTGATGAAAACGGTCAGCCTATTGCAAGAGTCAACATCGGCGTAAGCGGAAGACCTGAACCATCACTGCTTGGCAGAAAGGTAAACTTTGTGGATTATGTACCGGCATTTGCAAAGACCGTTGAGAAGGATACACCATTTGCATGTATGTTCAACTTTGCAGACTATATTCTGAACACGAATCTGCAGGTTACGATCAAAGAATATGAAGACCATGATACAGACGACCAGATCAAGAAAGCAATCATGCTGGTAGACGGAAAACCGGTAGATCTCGGATCGCTTGTAGTGATGCAGGTAAAAAACGCATAAACGCTGATAGAGCTAAGACTTATACAAGGGAAGAATTAGAAGCTAAGACTGTGGCAGAGATCACCGCTCTGGCCGCAGAGCTTGGCTATTCTATCAGCGGTTCAAACAAAGCGGAAAAGATCACAAGCTTTTTAGATGCTCAGACAGCGGCAAACGCATGAGGTAAGTAAATGGTAACAGTTGAGGAAATCAGAAAGTCCTTGAGAATATCCCATAAAAATCTGGATGATGAGATCGAAAGAACAAAGGATGCCTGCCTGCTCGATATGGAGCGGGTGGGCATTTGCTTTCAAAATAAGCTGACAGACAGCGCAGTAATTTTATACTGCAAAGCAGATTTCGATTTTCAGGGAAAAGGGCAGCAGTATATGCAGAATTATGAAAAACTCCGTGATGCAATGAGCCTTTGCGAAACATACAGGGAAGGAACACAGGAAGATGTATGATGATGTACTTTTTTTCGTGAATAAAAAGAAAACGGATCAGAAAGATGAATACGGTGATCCTGTATATGTGCTGGAAAAGACAGAGGTATATGGCGAAAAGAAATCAGTAAAACGCTCTGAATTTTATCAGGCGCAGACATCCGGATATAAGCCGGAAATTGTGTTTGAGATCGCTGATCGGGAAGACTACAGCGATCAGCCAGAGGTAGAGTACAATAACAAACTGTACAAGGTATTGAGAACTTACGAGACAAAAGCTTCTACGCTTGAGATCATATGCTATGGAGGTGTGAGAGATGCCGGTACCGAAGAGTGTAATGAAACTCAGTAAAAACGGCGTGACATTCAAGTCGGATGTGGATAAAGCAAATTATTTCCTTTATGAGTTGTCGCGGGCTGCCCTTCGGGACGTTGCAAAGCTTGTTAAAAAAAGGTTCCGTGAAAAGTATTACAGCATATTCAACAGAGTGACCAGACAGGCACCAAAGGCAATGACATACAATGTATATGCCAAGGATTACATCAAGTTTCCACGAGTGGACTGTGGATTTGAACATTCAAGCCGTAAAAAAACGGTACCGGGATTTTATGCGAGATTTCAGGAAAAAGGCACGATCAACGGTAAACATTCCAAGAAAAATCCGGGAGGAACGCATATAAAGGCGCGGGGAATGTTTCAGGATATAGTGGATGCAAGCATTGCAGATATTGTATCAATCGAAAGCCAGTATCTGAGTGGACTGGAGGATGAAGCAAGAGCGCTTTCCATGATCGAGACAGAAGGAGAGATGGAAGATGAGAATGAATGAAGCGCTGCAGGATGTAATGACCTGTGAGGAGTTACCGGTATATGAGAATGAAGCGAAAAAAGAAGATGCCTATCCTTATGCCGTATTTACCACAAAGCGCCTTATAGCAGATACAGTCAGCCAGTATCGCGTGACCGTCAATGTATGGGATATGAGAGATACATGGAACAGGGCTGAAATGCTTGCAATGGAACTAGAAAAGCGGATAGACCGTATGCGGTTTGAATTTGAAGGCGGCGCCGGTATGATCTATAAAGATACCTGCGAGCCTATTGTTGTAGAGGACAAGAAACTGAAGAAAATAGAACTGACATTTGAGGTCAGAGTTGTGGAAGAGTAGGAGGAAATCCATGAATAAGAAAAAAAGCTTTAATGGTCTGACGAAAAAGACCAAAGAGAATCTGATGCTTGATGCAGGTGCCTTTTTCAAGAACTTTACCGTGGGAGAAGACACTTATGAGACGGCGAAGGCAGGCGGAAAATGTATCGGTGCCACAAAGGGCGGCGGGGAATTCAGTGCAAAGCCAAATATCCGTAATATCGAAATTGATGGCGTAAAGGGCAAAGCAAAAGGAATGGAAGTGATCGATTCCTGGGATGTGACACTGAAAGCCAATCTCATTGAGGTAACAAAGGATACCGTATCAACATCACTGTGTGCTGCTGAGGTAGATGAAAGTTCAAATGAGGATTACTACATCATCCAGGGCAAGGATTATATTGCAGATGATGACTATATCGAAAATATTACATATGTCGGTACGATCAGCGGATCGGACAAACCGGTTATCATTCAGGTACTGAATTCGATCAATACAGAGGGTCTTTCCCTCAGTATGCAGGATAAGTCAGAGACTGTGATCGCGGCGACATTCACAGGACATTATGATGACGATGATGATAATCCGCCGTTTAAGATCTACTATCCGAAAGTAAAGAGCAGTCAGACATTATAAGAAACAGGAGGTACAGGATGAGAAAGTTATGTTTAAAAGACATCGTTAAGACAGCAAAGATTATCAAAAAGGCGAATCTCCGGGAGGAGATCCGCCGCATGTCAAAGGAATATACAGAATCTGTAAAAGAAGAAATTAAAGAATATATTCCGGTGAAAACAGGAAGTGATGAAGAAAGCATGAATCAGTACAATGCACAGCTTGAGCTTTATGCAAAACAGCTGGCAATGGCAAGATCTGAAGCCGGTTATACGCTTGGGATCGATATTGTCATGTTATTGATCGATGTGGCGGCAAATGACGTGGTGGAAGATCAGGTGTATGATCTGTTTGCCGGTATTTTTGAAAAGACAAAAGAGGAAATAAGCGGGCAGTCATTGGATGCGCTGCTTGATGATATAGAAAAGCTTGTAAATGAGAATGATATTGCAAATTTTTGGAAGAGAGTGAATCAGCTGCAGGAGATCCAGAAGGAATAGTTGATTTACTCTTTTCTCGTTATCAGGGCGCAGCTGGACTTGTGCTGGACATGCCTTATAAGGATGCGATCACACTCGTCGAAAGAGCATCAAGGGAACGATATGAGGAACGGTTGTGGCAGAGATGGGTAGCAGGACCACAGCATTTTATGTCATTTGAAGACTTCAGGAAAGAGCTTGAGGAACCGGAAGAGGAAGATGACGGAAAAAGTGTAGAAGAAATCATGCAGAAGGTAGAGTCAATTCTGGACGGAACATACGAGGTAGAGGATCATGAAGATATTTGATCTGTTTGGAAGCATACATGTTGATACAGAGCAGGCAGAAAAATCTCTTGCAAAAACGGAATCCGGGTTTGAAAAGGTAGGAAATAAGGTTGCTAAAGTTGGCGGAAATGTATCAAAAGTAGGGCAGAAATTGTCTGCTGCAGTTACAGCACCTATTATGGGAATCGGAACGGCAGCAGTCGCAGGGGCACTTAATTTTGAAGATGCAATGGCTAAGGTGTCAACGATTGCAGATACAACAGAAGTACCGCTGGAAGATCTGAAAAAATCAATACTGGATCTGTCAAATGAGACAGGAATTGCTTCTTCGGAAATCGCTGACAATGTATATAATGCGATCTCGGCCGGACAGTCTACTGGGGATGCAGTGAATTTCGTTCAGAATGCAACAAGACTTGCCACGGCTGGATTTGCTGAATCTGCTGATACATTGGATGTATTATCAACCATTTTAAATGCATATGGGTTGGAAGCAACAGAGGTTGGTAATGTTTCAGATATGCTTATTCAGACACAGAATAAAGGTAAAACGACTGTATCAGAGCTTGCTTCTTCAATGGGTAAAGTAATTCCAACAGCAAACGCATACGGAGTATCACTGGATCAGTTATGTACAAGTTATGCAATTATGACAGCAAACGGTATTGCAACAGCAGAGACGACCACATACCTGAATAGCATGATCAATGAGCTTGGGAAATCCGGAACAAGTGCATCGAAGGTTATAGAAGAAAAAACAGGAAAGAGCTTTGGCGAATTGATCAGTGAAGGGAAGTCTCTTGGTGATGTGCTGGGAATCATGCAGGAATATGCAGACGAGACAGGAGCATCTATGGGTGATCTCTGGGGAAGTGCTGAAGCGGGAAAGGCAGCCCTTGTATTATTAAAAGATGGTGCAGATGGATTTAACAGTTCTTTAAAAGATATGAATAATGCAGCAAAGGATGGAGCTACGACACAGGAATCCTTTGAAAAAATGGAAACAACGTCTTTTGAACTGAAAAAAGCTCTGAATGAGTTGAAAAATACAGCGATAGATCTTGGCGGTTCTATTCTGGAAAATCTAATGCCGTATATTGAAAAAGGAGCTGAAAAAGTAAAGGAGTTTTCTGAATGGTTCGCAGGTCTTGATGATAAGCAAAAGGATATGATCGTAAAAATTGGCTTGATAGTGGCTGCTGTAGGACCGGTACTGAGTATTGTTGGTAAGACAATAACAGTAGGTGGGAAGCTGATCAGCGGAGCTGGGAAGGTCACGAAGGCAATAGGAGGGATATCAAAGGCAGCAGGGCTGTTAAAGACAATACCTGCACTGTTTAATCCTATAACACTGGCAATCGGTCTCGTTGTGGCAGCAGGCGTTGTTTTATATAAGAATTGGGATTCTATCAAAGAAGCAGCGGGATTATTGAAAGAACGTACAGGAGAGCATTGGGACAATATAAAAGAAAAAACGTCAGAAACATTTGATAAGGTCAAAGAAAAAATGTCTGACTTTGCGGACGAAACACAGATCAATGAACGCTTTGGCGCGATCAAGCAGGCATATGAGGATAACGGCGGCGGTATTCTTGGAGTAGTCGCTGCGTACCAGGAAACGCAGAGACAGGCTTGGATTGCCGGGTATGATGCGCTGAATGCCTTGACGGGAGGAAAGCTTGATGAGATTAAGCTCAAGATAGAAGAAAAGATAGGAGCTGCAAGAGATTTTGTCAAAGGTGCGATAGACAATATCAAGGGATTTTTTAATTTCGAGTGGAATCTTCCACATATTAAGCTTCCGCATTTTTCCATGCTTGGATCATTTTCCCTGAATCCACCGTCTGTCCCTAAGCTGGATGTTGACTGGTACGCAAAGGCTATGAATGCACCTATGATCATGAATAAGCCGACAGCATTTGGCGTCAATAAAGACGGACAGGTGATGGCAGGCGGAGAAACTGGCTCGGAAGTGGTGAGTGGTACGGATACCCTGATGGGAATGATTAAGGAGGCAACCGCCGGAAACGGATCACAGGAGATCTATAAGGCAGTGGTAGAAGCAATGATCTATGTTTTTCAAAATTATGGGCTGCAATTGATACTTGAAATGGATGCGGACAGTGATGCATTGTTCAGAAAAATCACTGTAAAGAATAATGAATTTAAAAAGATGCATGGCGGCAAGTCGGCATTAGCATAAGAGGATCAGGATGTATAACGGATATCGGGTAAAGATCAATGGACATATTGTATCAAATAACATGATTGCAAAGGGGAGTTATTCCCAGAAGAAAGCGGACCGGGTTATAGACGAATGGAACGATGCTGCTGATGTGCAGCACACTGTTGCCATGAAAAACAAACGTGTGACCATTACACTTCAGCTGCGTGAGCATGATCTGACAGAACACGCCGCATTTGCTGCTTTGACGGAAAAATCATTAAATGTACCGGTTGAGTATTTCGATGATCAGACACAGGCATATCTGACCGGGACATTCAGAATGAATGAAATAACATTTGAACATCGAGAGGCGACTGATAAAACCATACGCTACAGCGAAACAGAAATAGAGCTTACGGAATGTTAAGGTGATCTTATGTTAAAAGTATGGAACAAAGTAAAAAGTGCATATTTTGATGAGAGTGAGAACAAACATCTGATAGTTACATTCCCGGAGATCAATCTGACACTTACTCGCAGTCAGATTAGAAAAGAAACCATGGAAATCAAGGAAGCTATTCTGGATCAGGAAAGCATTGAATTTGTCGGCTGTATTGCATCACAATTCAAGCTTCAGATCAGCAGCATCAAGAAAAAGCTGAAGGGCAAGAAAATAGAAGTATCTATATACACTGATTCAACATCCGATAAGCCTGTAAAGCTGTTTAGTGGCATTGTAGATTCTGATGAACGGACAGGGAACAAGAGATCGAAAGAGATAAAAGCCTATGACATGATGTACAGTCTTGCAGATGAGGATGTTACATCATGGTTCCGGACACAGGTGGCTTATCTGAAAATGGGGAAAAAACTGACTGTTAAGAAGTTCCGGAATGACCTGTTTGTGTACCTGGGGATTGCGCAGAAAAAGCGGACACTGGCAAATGACAGTTTTTCCATCAAGCAGCTTGTAAATATGGTAGATAACAATGAGGAAGATGCTGATGAAGAAGAGCAGGAAAAGATCTATGCTCTTGATCTGATCAAAGCAATCTGCCAGATCAATGGTGTGTTTGGCATCATAAACAGAAATGGAGAAATGGACTACAGACGTTTAGGTGTGGAGGATGAAGATGATGGTGCATATCCCGGCGTGGATCCGGATGATAAGACAAATGGACTGTATCTGCCGTTTGTACCGGGAATCGGCGTTGCGGATATCATTACAGATTCGACTTTCTATCCATCCTATAAAAGCGTTACTTATGAAGATTATGACGTGCATGGGATCACTAAGGTATATGTCAGACAGTCGGAAGATACAAAAGCCGGATATGCCGGATCTGAAAAAAAATACAAATACATAGTGCAGGGAAACCGCTTTACGCTTGGCACCACTACAGAAGAGAAAAGAGAGATCGCCACAGCCATCTTGAATAAGGTACAAGGTGTGACCTATACACCGTTTACAGCAGAGTGTACAGGACTGCCATTCTTAGAGGTTGGGGATCCGGTTCAGTTTTACGTGTATGATTTTGAAGAATCAGACAGGCAGAAAAAGGATGTATTTGTCCTGAAAAGCTTTTATGTGCTTTCGAGGACACTGAAAGGGATCCAGTCTCTGACAGACACCCTGACAGCGCAGGGAGAAGAAAAGCAGAGACGGTTTGTATCGGATCTAGGCGTCCGGGAAGATGTGTCAACGGCTTCGTTGAAGGAACAGGCGGACAAACAGGATGAAAGGATCAAGAGCTTGGAAGATGCAGCAGACACAGGATTGAAGGTGGAATCAGTAACAGCATTGCCTGCAAGCCCGGATCCGAACACGATCTATCTGATACAGGGAACGGTGGGATAAAGATGGCGAGAAAGCAATCAAGCACGATTTATTATCGTGGGAATAAGCACAAGGAAATATATTTTGATGGTCACTACCATGACAAGATGTACCTTGGAGGGCAGCTTATTTGGGAGAAGCTGAAAGATTTATCAAAATACATATGGGAAGTAGTTCATATCAGATATTCTGATACAAGTTTGCCTGCTAACAAATGGACCGCTATTTCCAATGATGTATATGTAGCATCACTTTTTATGAGAACGGAAAGAAATAGTGGATCAAGAAGTACTGAATATTACATAGGAAAATGGATCCCGGGTAATCGGCAGCTTAAACTAATAAAAAAAATATCGAGTATATATGACAGATTCGATTCTATGTATGCAACAGAATATGGATTGATTGTAGACCAATACCAATATAATACCGGGGAAACTATCCTTTCAATAATAAGATATGAAATAGATAATGATTCAGAAATTAAAAAAATAGAGAATGGAGATATAGAAAAAGGAACAACGATATACAGAAGCCTTAACAATGAAATCTGCATTCTGTGTTCTGATGGCATTATTCAGTTATTAGATGGGGGGTTGAATGTGGTAGGAGATCCTGTTGTTGTAAAAAAAGATTTTGATGGCAACTTATTAGAAAGTAGGACTTTCAAAACGGGTTTCAAAGCGATTAGTTACAATGTAATGTTGCTGAATGGAAAATATGTAACGATCGGCTGTACAACTCAAACAGTAAAAAATGGGAACGGGTATGAAATAACAGAGTATAAGCTGTCAATCAATGGAGAGTACACAGTTGATGACTGGATGAATTATTACTACGCTGATATGAAAACATCCTGTATCGTAAATGACACAATCTATTGGGTTATGTATTACAACTATAGTACTGATGTGGGAAAATTACAGAACGAATTTTCAAATTATTTTATATACTCATGTGACGGCAACAACATATATAAGCTAAAAGATTTAGGGAAAAATCATTTTGATAGGATCAGTTATATCGCAGGCGTCTTTTTTTGCTTCGCACCATATTCAAATTCTAAAGAGTTGGAATGCTTCTTGATTGGGAAAACCATAGAATCAATGGTTAAGATTGAATACAAAAACTCTGACAGTAGTGTATGCAATATATTTGATTGCCCAGTAGTGGATGAGAAATTTATATATGTGCCGTTTTATGAAAGGCTATTATACAGTGACGTATATGCAATGCCAATTCCGGGAGAAAAAGCATTAAAGCTTGACAGAAATACTTTTGAAATAATAGAAGCGGTAGAAATAGGAATTGTAAACAATCTTGAAAATTGATGAAGGAGTATAACATGGCAAATTACACGAAAAAATTTCAAAAACCATATGCAGATGGCTATAAAGACAGACCAAATACAAGCACGCCTGTCACGGCAACCATCAAAAATATGGAAACAGAAGCACTGTTATCTATAGAAGAATATCTTGCAAATAATGATATACCTTCCGTTTCAGTGGCGAGAGAACTTATGAGCGGAACTCATATTGCAGATATCACTGTGAATGGTACAAAATACAGCATTTATGCACCTTCACAGGGGACAAGCGGAAGCAATGTCAGCTACAGCGCAGAGCAGACAGAAGGAACGCTGCTCGGAACACTGACCATTGATAATACACCATATAAAATATATGCACCTGCAGGCAGTGGGGGAAGTGTAACGGTAGATTCGGAATTGTCCGCAGACAGTGAAAATCCAGTTCAGAACAAGGTGGTAAAAGCTGCCATAGATGATAAGATGGCTACAAGTCTTGAAACACTTATCAAATATGAACGTGGAAAGACCGGAACATTGACTTTTACAACAACTGAGGAAATGACAGAAGTTATAGCGTCCTATGCAAGCATTATGAACAACAATTTCGCACTTGTATTTAACTTGATTAAGGATTGCGCACAGACACAAAATTATTTGAGCATTTCAAGTATCGATTGTGATTTGCTTACTGATTATAAGGCTATCTATTTTGTGAATGGATCAGCAGAGACAAATAATCTGCCTGATGGATTCGGTGGCGGTATTCTGTTGAACAGTACAGCAGGCTCTACAGGTGCTGCAAATTATCAGTATGCAATAGATTTTACAAATGGAAAGCAATACTTCAGAAAATATTATCATGGTACATGGACTGGTTGGGAAGAAACAAATAGCGGCATCACGATTGATAGTGCTCTGTCAGATAAATCTGTCAATCCGGTACAAAACAAAATAATCACAGCAAAACTTAATGAGGTTTTTCAATCTGTCAGTGAAGGTAAAAGTAAAATTGCCGCCGCTATCACTGACAAAGGAATTACAACGGCGGCAGATGCAGCTTTTCAAACTATGGCAGATAATATAGGAAAAATATCAGTAAGTAGTGGAGAAGTTAGTGGAAATAATTTTAGAACAGGTATCTCAATGAATGTTACTTTAAATTTCCAAGAAGTAACATGGAATGTAATCACAGATCCAAATCCATCTGTGTCTGCTTCATTTGGAGAGTCAATAGTGACTAACTGGAATGGCGGTAGCTATATTGGCATCAATATTTATACGGCTTATCCTATCGATTTAACCAATATTAAATCGATAAAGATAAAATACACAGAATCAGCTCATTACGGTGACACTTTTCCATTCTGGCTAGGGATAACATCAACGAAGTATATGAC